>MDTG01038769.1_pt1 | contig 28067 bp, 23 predicted proteins | sample 811421 | NCBI WGS metagenome assembly MDTG01 (sample SAMN05326645, study PRJNA326480) | marine metagenome | isolation source: seawater | place: Pacific Ocean: South East | collected 2011
ATCAATGAATATTTGAATTGTTTTTCTATTTAATTCATTATTAGATAGAAATTGCCATTCTGGATACTCTTTTAAATATTTTGTTTCTAATTCAATTTTCTTATCTACAACCATATAAACAATCTTTGGTAGATCTGCATCAGCAATAGAAACAGAAGAGAGGTCTTTCTGAGGTTGAGTATCAATTTCAAGGTTTAATGGCGGGATTTCTATAAATGATCCTTCGGAGAAAGAAATCTCATTTTCTGGATTTACGTTTAATACATTTTGAAAATTTGAAACATCCGTATTTGATTCATTCTTTGTATTATCTATTAAATCTTTTTTAAAAATATTTTTTTTATAAAGTTTTTTATATTCACTCTCTTCAATATTGTTTTTTAAATGCCGAGCAATCGTATTTTTTGTACAATTAAATTTTTCTGAAAGTTCCACCATGGTCATACCATTTTTGAAACCTTGAATCATTTCAACTTTATCTTTATCAGATACTTTTTTAGGCACAATTATCTAAAACTAAATTTATATTATTACTTAATCTACTATTTTACTATTTGATTTAATTAAATAATTTATTTTTGAGAAAAATTTTTGATATTATTTCATATGAATTCTAATTTTAAAAAATTTTACTAGCTCATCAATTAACTAATAGAATAAAAATTAAAAATCTATTATTTTGGAAAAAGTAAGTGATCAATTAATTTCAGATAAAGAATTAATTCCAGTTATCCTTTCAGGAGGTTCAGGATCTAGATTGTGGCCATTATCAAGATCTAGCTATCCAAAACAGTATTTAAAACTTGACAAAAAAAATAATTTTTCACTTTTACAAAATACATATTTAAGGTTAGAAGGGCTAGAAAACTTAAGTAATCCAATAATAATTTCTAATCAGGAGCAGCGTTTTATTGTTGCTGAACAAATGAAGGGGATAAATGTTCAACCTAAATCAATAATACTTGAACCCTTTGGGAAGAATACGGCTCCGGCAATTACCCTCGCCGCACTTAAATCTTTGGAAGGTAATAATGATCCATTTTTGTTAATCCTTTCATCTGATCATAAAATTAATGATGAAGAAAGTTTTAAAAAAGTTATTAGATATGGTTTAAAACATGCCAATAAAGGCAGAATAGTTACTTTTGGTGTTGTACCTGACAATCCTGCAACTGGTTATGGTTATATTGAGTCTTTTGAGGAACTATCTAAAGAAAAAAATTCCAGTAAAATAAAAAAATTTATTGAAAAGCCAAATTCAGAAGCCGCCAAAAAGCTAATTACAAATAATAATTATTTTTGGAATAGTGGAATTTTTTTGTTTAAATCTTCAGTTGTATTAAAAGAATTGGAGAGGTTTGAACCAAAAATACTAAATGCATGTAAAGAGGCTATTAATAAGGGTTCAATAGATTTAGATTTTTTTAGAATTAATGAGAAAGCCTTTATGGAATGCCCTAAAATCCCTTTTGACATTGCAGTAATGGAGAAAACTTCCCTAGGAACTGTTTTGAGATTTCAGTCTGATTGGGACGATATAGGTAGTTGGAAATCAGTATGGGAAAACTCTGAAAAAGATAAATCAGGAAATGCAGTTAAAGGTAAAGTAATTATTGAAAATTCTCAAAACTGCTATTTAAGAAGTGAAAGTAGACTTATTGCTGGAATAGATTTAAAAGATTTAATTGTTGTTGAAACAAATGATGCAATATTAGTTTCGAACAAAGAATCTACTCAAAAAGTAAAAGAGCTAGTTGAGGATTTGAATAAAAATAATATTTCAGAGGCTTCTTTAAACAAAAAAAGTTTTCGACCATGGGGTTGCTTCACAAACATTGAAAAAGATAAATCTTGGCAAGTTAAGAAATTAGAAATAAAACCAAATTCTAGTATTTCGCTTCAAATGCATCATCATAGATCAGAACATTGGATAATTGTAAATGGACAAGCAAAAGTTGAAATTAATAAAAAAATATCTTTATTAAACAAAAATGAGAGTATTTATATCCCCAAGGGTTCCAAGCATCGATTATCTAATCCCTGCAAAACTCCATTAATATTAATTGAAGTCCAAAGTGGTGAATATCTAGGAGAGGATGATATTGTAAGATTTGAAGATAATTATGGAAGAGCCAATAAATAATGATATCTTCCATAAAAAAACTTTTAAATATTTTTCAAAATATTTATTTATATACATTTTTAATCTTAAAGTTAAATTTAAAACAAAATTCTTGTGCTCGTAACTATCAATAAGTAAAATCGTAAAGCAAGAAGATAAAAAGTTTAACTTTTTAGATATTTGTAACTTCTTTACTTTTGCTTCCTTAGCTCAGCTGGATAGAGCAACTGCCTTCTAAGCAGTGGGCCGCAGGTTCGAATCCTGCAGGAAGCGTTATAACTTTAGGCTGAATGTTTTAAATTCTTGAAATCTGTATTTTTCTGCCAATTATAAATAAAATTATTATTTAAGTCTTTACTAGCGAATCTTCCTTGATAATAATCTCTGTTTAATAATTCCACATCAGATAATTCTCGATTTGCGTCACCTAATATTAGTTCCTTTTGTTTATTATTATTTTTTTGAAAAGCTTTCCTGTCATCTTCGTTCCAATTACATATATCTACAGCCTCTCTCATTTGTTTAGGATTTAAAGAGACAACTCCGTCTTTTGTTTTGTCCTTTTCTAAAATTGTAAAATGTCTCTCGACAAAATCAATCCCCTCGCAAACTGACCACTTTAATATAGAAAGTCCATCATCCTCATAATTACTGTGATCAGATAATCCTACTGATTTGACCAAGTTTTTTAAATATCTCAATCTTCCCAAATTAGCTTCTTTTAAAGGAGTTGGATATATGGAGATGCAATGCAATAAAGCATATTTTTTTGCACGACTTATAATTTGAACCATCTGCTCAATTTCTCTTTTAAAAGAGCAACCAGTAGAGACAATTAATAGATCTGGATTAAAGTCAAGTATATCCTCAGCCATTGGATAAGAAATACAGTCAAAACTAGCCAACTTAATATTTTTAAATCCTTGACTAAATGTTTTTTTTATAACATCTCTTGTAAATATTGTTGTCATGGGCTCAATATCATTATCTTCACATGCTTGCAAGAAAATCTCAATGGATTTATCTGTGAGGTCTAATCTTGACAACCTGTCAAATTCAACATTAAAAGGTCTCTTGATGCTTTTTATTTTACCTCCATCTATAATCCCTTCATCAAATCTATATCTATGAGTAAGTTGACTTGAATGGATGGTTTGCATCTTTGCAAAACTAGCCCCACTTTCTTTAGCAGCACATACCATTTCTTTAATCAATCCAGAATCGCCATTATGATTCTGACAGATTTCAGCAATCATTTTGGTAGTCATAAATATCTTAAAATTCCTATCAATTTTAACATTCATAATGAAAAAATTGTTTATCTAAAATTCTAAAAAGGTATAAAAATATTAATTCTGGAGAATAATCTGATATTTAAAAACTTTTCGTAAAGTTTGCAAATTTTTTGAGAAGCTATAGTACCGTTTTTTTGTTTTAAGTATAAATAATATTTATTATTAAAAATTCTATTTTTAAATTGAAAAGTTTTATGATGCAAAACTATAACTGGTAGAAAAAAAATAATTAAAAGAATACTTAATAAATTATTATTAATTTTTGAGGGATGAACCTTTTGAATAATTTTTATTATTTTTAAAGAACTTAAGCTACCTATATTATAAATGAATTTATTAGCTTCTTTTTTATAATAGTTAGTACTAATTTCTTTATTAGATTTTAGTTTATTAATTAAATCTAAATCAGATTCACAAATATGAGTTGCAAATGAATTTATAAAGTCCTTATTCGGACTTGGAGGTGAATCAAGATTAAATGGCTCATAAGAAATTACCTTAACTTTAAATAAAAAACCTTCAATAGCTGTAGTACATCTGTTATGAATTAGAACATTTGTTTTTAATAGAATTTTATTTATTGGTTCCTCACATGAAATAACCACATTATCTAAACCTTTACAAGCTTTTTGCCAAATTTTCTTTGATTCAGAAGGATGTGGCCTTACGATTATTTGATTTTTTAGTCCATTTTCTCTTATTAATCTAGGAATCTTAAGCATCCTTTCTAGCATTTTTTTCGAGTCGATTATATATTGATTACTACCATCTCTCTTATCCTTATTTAATTTTATTTCCTTATTAGGATTTGCAGATGCGAATCTGGAACAAATCAAAATCAATCCTTTTTTCTTGGTTGAATTTGTACTTAACTCCTCTTTTGTATTTAGATAATGATCAAATCTTGTATTGCCAGTTTTTAATATTTGTCTTTCATTAAAACCTGATTTTTTGAGAAGAGTAGTATGAAAAGGCCCCCAGGAAAAAACTCCATCAATAATTTCTACTGTTTTATTTTCATGATTTCTTTTCAAATAAGTATTAAAGTCGGTCTGCATAAGGCCCTCTTCGTCAAAACAATAAATAAATAAATTATTCTTTTTTGCTCTACTCAAATATTTTATCGAACCAAATCTATTACCTTTTTCAATATAAATATGATTTTTTAGGGGGAGAAAAGAAACTAATGCTCTTGTTATAGACTTATGTGCAAGTAAAACAATATATCCTTCATTAGCAAAAAATTTTGACAAAATTAATTTCCCTGGAAATTCTCTATTAAAATTTTCAATTGATATTAGGATAATTCTTCTTTGGAAAATCTTCTTTATAGAAACAAAAAAATTATATATATTTCTCAAAATTTTACTAATTTCTCTAATCATATCACCAAATTAGTGACGATCATAAATTTAAATTACTTGAGTGATTTTTTAAATAAATTTGATATTGTTTTCGAGTAAAGATTCATTTCTTCTATAGATATTGTTGGATGAACCAAAAACATTAAGCTTGTCTTACCTAAATCAACAGTATTTTTTAAATTTCCCTTTTTCTCATATTCAACATTCTTGAAACATTTTTCCAAATAAATTTCGCTACATGATCCAGTAAATCCAGGAAACCCCATCTCATTTAATTCATTAAGAAATCTTTTTCTATTCCATCCATCTAAAAATCTATTTTCATCAAGATAACAATAAAACTTATAGTAGGAATGTAAAATATTTGATTTAGGTAAAGGTATTCTTATCTGTTTAAAATCTAATAGATATTCTCTAAGAATCTTAGCATTTCTATTTCTTATAGATATCCATTCATCAAGCCTTTTCAACTGAATTCTGCCGATTGATGCTTGCATTTCTGTCATTCTAAAGTTAGAGCCAAAATTTTCATGTACCCAACTAAAAGAAGATGAATTTTTACTTTTCAAAATCAATTCTCTTGATTTGCCATGATCTCTAAATGACCATACCTTATTAAAATATTCATAATTATTTGTTGTTAACATTCCACCTTCCCCACCTGTGGTTATTATTTTATCTTGGCAAAAACTCCAAGTGGCGATATCACCAAAAGAACCAACATTCCTGCCATTTATTTTGGCACCATGAGCCTGCGAACAATCTTCTATTATTGGTATTGAATATTTTTTCCCCAAATCAACTATTTTATCCATTTCAGCAGGCCAACCTGCTAAATGTACAACAACAATAGCTTTAGTTTTTTTTGTAATTGCTGAAGCAATTGAATCTGATGTTATTGCTCCTGAATTAATATCAACATCAACAAATATTGGTTTTAAGCCTAATAAAACTGCGCTTGAAGTAGTTGCGATGAAAGTTCTAGGTGTAGTAATTATTTCATCACCTTTTTGAAGATTTAAGGCTAAATAAGCAGAAGATAAAGCTAACGATCCGTTTGATAAAGACAAAGAATATTTTGATGAAAACTTACTTGAATATTCGCTTTCAAATTGTCTACCTTGATTACCAGTCCAATAATTTACTTTTCCTGATTCTAAAGTATTTTTAGCTGCATCTATTTGTTCTTTATCAAAATAAGGCCAAGGAGACAAACTCACGAATTTATCTTTTTAAACATATGTATAATATTAATTAAAAATATTGTATAAATTTAATAAAGTTAAGATTTTTAATTTTAATTATATATGTATTATTAAAGTCAATTTTAAATTTATTTTTTGAATAAAGTAAAAATATAATTTTGATCATCTTGATTAACGAATTGAACTTTTAGTCCTAAAGTATTAGCAAGGTAATTTAAGCTATCTTTTGTCCAACCTGTTAAATGTTGGATTGGCAAGCCACTTTGAAAATTTATTTTTTCTACAATTATTGCAATTGACGTGACTCCTAAATTTAAAAAATTATTTAGAAAACTCAGAGGATCCTCAAGATGATCCAATATTAATATTAGACCCAATACAGAACCTTTAAAATCATAATTCTTTTTATAAATTTCTTCTTCTTTAATTGTCAATAAATTAAAAAGGTTTTTTGAATCATTGGGATACTTATTCCAAAAAATAGATGTTTTAGGTAGAATACTTAAGCAATTATAATTTTGCTCAATCAATGTTTTCAAAGGTCCCCAAGTAGGACAACCATATTCTATGTATTGAAACTTATTAGAATTAGATTTGCTAATTTCTTTTATTATAAAATTATTTAATAATGTTTTTCTAAATCCTGCATGTCGAGATAATTTTTTTGGACCTCTATCAAATAAAATTTTAAGTCTCTCTATATTTTGATCGTCGTTAAAATCCTTAAAGCAATTGATAGTTGAAATTTTTTCAACATTATTTTTAAATATAAATGATGAAATATAACCTTCCTTAATTCTTTTAATATGATTTTTATCATCTTTAGAAGAATTTATTTTTTGTTTTAATCCCTCTAAAGAAAAATATTTACCACTAGCATCTGAAGCTTTAGGGTGTTTCGGCAATATTTTCTCATACAGTTGATATCTTAGATTTCTTGATAATTCTTTTTCCCAATAGAATATTGAACATTTTGAACAATGTTTAAAAAGGCAAAAATCAAGTAAATTATTTTCTCCTATCTGCAGATGTTTTGAAATAAGTTCAGAATAAACATTTTTATATTTTGAGGTTCTTGAATGTTGTTCATTATTTTTGCATAGTGGACATACCTTATTGATATTAAAATTACCATCCAAATATTTTTTTCTATACTGAAAATTCATTTCGAAATTTATATTTTTCATATCATATTACTTTAATTTCAAACAATAAACTTTGTTTTTGTATACATTTTACTTTTTCATTAAATAATGTTATTTCAATGCCAAAATTAGGATTAACCTATTAAATCATTAAAAATTTTATATAAAAACAATACTCTTTATATTGACAAAATTAATTTTTTTAATAATTTAGGATATTAATAGAATGAAAAGATATGATTACAAATTCAAGGAAAGATAAAATATTTAAATTAGGTGAAATATTTTTCTCGTTAGGAACATTTTTTCTAGTTTCTGCTTTACCAATAAGTGGAATTTTTTTCTTATTCGCGATAATTATATCTTTAATAATTACAGGATTAAAACCCTTTTACGATAAATGGAATTATCCATTATTTCTCTCTATGGGGATGATAATTTTTAGTACTATAAATTCCTCAGTTTTTAATATTGCAGCTGAAGTAGAGAATATAGAAAAATCAAATCTATGGTTAAGTACTATTAATTGGATACCTTTATTAATATCATTTTGGGCATCGCAAATTTATCTTAAAACAAACAAACAAAGAATAGTATTTACAAAATTTTTACTCGCTGGGTCAATACCACTTATCTTGAGTTGTGCTTTACAATATTGGTTTAAAATTTTTGGACCTTTTGACATCCTAAATGGATTAATAGTTTGGTTTCAAAAACCTCTTATTAACAATGATGGCATTTCAGGTCTTTTTAGTAATCAAAACTATGCCGGCTTTTGGTTTGCCATGCTTTGGCCTTTTTCTATTTACTTATTAAGACAAAAAAATAAGAAAATTCAGAAATTATTTTTGTTCACTATTAGTATTATCATTTTATATTTTGGTATTCTTACTAATTCTAGGAATTCTTTTTTTGGGTTTTTAATTTCAATCCCTATTTTATTTGGTATAAAAAATTTCTTTATTTTATTTATTTCAATCATTTTTTTATTAATTTTATATCTTTTTATAATGAGTAACTTTCCTATGGAAAAAAGTAACTTAGTTACATTTATACCTGTTGCGCTTATTGAAAAAATTACATCCTTCAATTTTACCAATATGGCAGAAATGCCAAGATTTGAGATATGGGATAAGGCTTTGAAACTTATTTCTCAAAGACCTTTCTGGGGATGGGGTGCATCTACTTTTGCAGTTTTATATATTTTAAGAGGTGGAATTTACAAGATTCAACATACCCATAATATTCCACTTGAATTATCTTATAATTTTGGAATCCCAGTTTCTTTAGTTCTATCTGGTTTCATAATTTTTTTAATTTATAACGGTTGGAGATATTCCTCAAAAAACAGATTCGAAAAATTATCACTAAACAAACATTGGCTAACATCAGTTACTATTGTAATTTTTTTACAATTTAATGACATCACATATTACGATGGGAAAATTAGTTTAATAATTTGGATACTTCTTTCTGGTCTAAAATGTATTATTGACGAACAAAAATTAAAAACAAAAACTATATAAAATATCATTAAAATTATGATTCAAAAAAAAGTAGCCTTAATAACCGGGATTACTGGCCAAGATGGTAGTTATCTTGCAGAATTTCTCCTACAAAAAGGTTACGAAGTACATGGAATTAAAAGAAGAGCAAGTAGTTTTAATACACAAAGAATAGACCATCTTTATAAAGATCCTCATGAAAACGATTCTGATCTAATACTTCATTATGGAGATTTAACAGACAGTACAAACCTAATTAGAATAATAGAGAAAGTAAAACCTGATGAGATTTATAATCTAGCAGCACAAAGTCATGTTGCAGTCAGTTTTGAAACTCCTGAATATACAGCCAATTGTGATGCACTAGGTCCATTAAGAATTCTAGATGCAGTTAGACTTTTAAATCTCATCCCTAAGACAAAAGTATATCAAGCAAGCACTAGTGAACTTTTCGGATTAGCACAACAAATTCCACAAAACGAAAAAACCCCTTTTTATCCTAGAAGTCCATACGCAGCTGCTAAACTCTATGCTTTTTGGATTACTGTTAACTATAGGGAAGCATATGGAATGTATGCATGTAATGGGATTTTATTTAATCATGAATCCCCCAGAAGAGGGGAAACTTTTGTGACAAGAAAAATAACTATGGCTCTAACAAGAATACATTTAGGGCTAGAAAAATATCTTTTTATAGGTAATCTAGATGCAAAAAGAGATTGGGGTCATGCTAAAGATTATGTTGAAATGCAATGGATGATGTTACAACAAGAAAAGGCCGAAGATTATGTAATTTCAACAGGCAGAATGGAAAGTGTTAGAGAATTTATAAATATTTGCGCTAAAAAACTTAAATGGAATAAAGATCCTGAAGCCCCCCCAATCATTTGGGAGGGGGCTGGAGTTGAAGAAGTTGGCAGGAGAAGTGATACTAATCAAATAATAATAAAGGTAGACAAAAGGTATTTCAGACCAACAGAAGTAGATACATTACTTGGCGACTCTAAAAAAGCTAGAGAAAAATTAAATTGGATTCCAAAGACAAATCTTAATGAATTAATAGATGAAATGATTACTTTTGACCTTAAGAATGCAAAGAAAGAAGCTTTTTTAAAAGAAAATGGTTTTGAGAATCAAAAAACTAATAAATTCGTAGAAAACATCTAAATTACGAAAATTTATATGATAAATAAATATATTTTTAAAACAGATAAAATCTTTGTTGCAGGAGCTAATGGAATGGTTGGGAGCGCAATTTGCAGATTTTTGAAAAATAAATATTCTGAAATTATAAGTCCTGCAAACCTTCTAATAACCTCAAGGGAAGGTCTTGATTTTCTTGATTCTACTAAGGTCAACCTTTGGTTTAAAAAAAATAAACCTGATATAGTCATTATTTGTGCTGCAAAAGTGGGTGGTATAAAGGCAAATAAAAGATTTCCCTATGAATTTTTAATAGAGAACTTGAAAATTCAATCTAATATTATTGATGCTTCTAAGAATTTTGGAGTCAGAAGATTACTCTTTCTGGGAAGCAGCTGCATATATCCTAAGTTTTCTCAACAACCGATAAAAGAAGATTTTTTATTGAATGGTTATCTTGAAGAAACAAATCAGTGGTATGCCATTGCTAAAATTGCTGGAATAAAATTATGCGAGGCGATTAGACAAGAATATCAATTTGATGCAATATCATTAATGCCAACAAACCTTTATGGACCAAATGATAATTATGATTTAGAGAACAGTCATGTACTTCCTGCTTTGATTAAAAAGTTCTATGATGCAAAGAAAAATAATTTGCCATTTGTAAAATGTTGGGGTTCAGGAAACCCTTTAAGAGAATTTCTTCATGTGGATGACCTTGCAGAAGCATGCATATTTGCCCTTAGTAATTGGAATCCATCTGATATTAATGCTCCAAGAGATAATAAAGGTAAAGAGCTAGTTTGGCTAAACATCGGCAGCAATGAAGAAATTTCTATTAAAAATCTGGCATTAAAAATTGCAAGTGAAATAAAATATAGAGGAAAAGTTATTTGGGATACGTCCCAACCAGATGGCACTCCGAGAAAATTATTAGATTCCTCCAGAATCTTTAATATGGGTTGGGAACCTAAAATTTCTCTTTCGGTAGGAATCAAAAGAACTATACAAAACTACGTAAATGAAAACTCTTAAAGTATAAATTATTATTTTAATCCATACCCATTAGGATTTTTTAATTGCCAGTTCCAACCATCTTTGCACATATCTATTAGGTTTCTTTTTGTACTCCATCCTAATAATTTTTTAGCTAATGCATTATCAGCAATTACAGAACATTCATCTCCTTTTCTTTTCTCTGTAAAAGAGAAAGGAACATTTACTTTATTTACTCTCGAAAAAGTATTTATCAGTTGCATTACACTAGTTCCTATACCTGTTCCTAAATTAAGGGTAATGAATTTTGGTTCGCCTTCATAAATATACTTCAATGCCTCTAAATGCCCCTCTGCCAAATCCATAACGTGTATATAGTCTCTTATGCAAGTCCCATCTGAAGTTGGCCAGTCTTTACCAAATATTTTTAATTCTTTAATTTTTCCAAATGCTACTAAATTAATAAAAGGAAAAATATTATTGGGAATACTTGATGAAAATTCTCCAAGCAATCCAGATTCATGGGCTCCTATAGGATTAAAATATCTTAAACAAGCAATTCGCCAATTTTTTGAATCATTATCGAATAAACTCCTAAGAATTTGTTCGACATTATGTTTGGTTATGCCATATGGATTTATTGGTTTAATATCAGAATCCTCATTTAAGTAGGTATTATCAGATCTCTTATATATCGCAGCTGTACTACTGAAGACAATAGTTTTGCAATTATATTTTTTCATTACTTTAAGCAAATTGATAGTCCCACAAATATTTGTATCCCAATAATCTAAAGGCAAATTAAATGACTCCTCTACAGCTTTTAATCCCGCAAAATGTAAAACTGCATTTATAGGCTTAAATTCATTAATTGCTTCTAAAAATAAATCTTCAATAATATTTTTATCCCTTACATCGCCCTTTATAATTTTAATTTTTAAATTGTAATTAAATTTTTCATTACTAAGTATTTGTTGAACTCTTTCTAAAGATCTCTCACTACTATTAATAAATGAATCTAATACTATAATTTCAAAACCATTTTTTAGCAGAACTAAGCATGTATGACTTCCTATAAAACCTGCTCCTCCAGTGACGAGTATCCTATGCATCAAAATTAATAAAAACTTTTTTAATAATCAATTTTACTATATTTTGACAATTTACTTTTAATATTTAAATTTCAATTAAAAATAGGTATTTTCTAAACTACTTATTACAGTTATGAGAAATTTACAAAGTTTTTTCTTGAGAAGAATTTGTAAGTAGTAATATTAAATTATTAAATTTGTTCGTAATTTTGAAAAATCTAGTTACGGGAGGTGCAGGATTTATAGGTTCTCATATTATTGAAAAATTAATAAGTTATGGAGAAGAAGTAATTTGCTTAGATAATTTCGAAACAAGTTCTATTAATAATATTCAAAAATGGTTTTCTCATCCTAATTTTGAATTAATTAAACATAACGTAGTTAAACCTATTGATATAAATGTAAATAGAATATGGCATTTAGCATGTCCTGCTTCTCCTACTCATTATATAGATGATCCAATAAACACCATGAATATCAGTTTCAATGGATCTTTAAATATGTTAAATCTTGCAAAAAAATATAAATCTACCATTTTATTAGCCAGCTCAAGTGAAATTTATGGAGACGGAACAAATCACCCACAAATTGAGAGCTTTAATGGCGAGGTCAACACTATAAGTAGTAGAAGTTGTTATGTTGAAGGTAAAAGGATAGCAGAAACATTATTTTTTGATTTTTTTAGAACTTATGGTGTAGATATAAAAATAGCCAGAATTTTTAATGCATATGGACCTAATATGCTTCCAAATGATGGCAGAGTAATAAGTAATTTCATATGTCAAGCTTTAAAAAATGAGAATTTATCTATTTACGGTAACGGTAAGCAAACGAGATCTTTTTGCTATATTGATGATTTGGTAGATGGTCTAACAAAATTTATGAATTCCAAAGAAAAGGGGCCTATAAATTTTGGAAATGATAAAGAGGAATATACGATAAATGATTTGGCATATCTAATTAGAGAAAAAATAAATCCATTGATAAAATTTGAAAAACATCCACTACCCGAAGATGACCATTTCAAGAGAAAGCCAATTATATCCTTAGCTAAAAAATCTCTAGAATGGGAGCCAAAAATTAACTTAATTGATGGCTTAGAAATTACTATTCAATATTTCAAAAAAAAATTACATGCTTAATAAAGAAATTAAAAATATTTGTTGTATTGGAGCAGGATATGTGGGGGGACCTACTATGGCTGTTATTGCTGATCGTTGTCCTCATGTTGAAATCAATGTAGTGGACCTTAATGAAGAGAGAATAGCTAATTGGAACAATAATGATTTATCTAAATTACCGATTTTTGAGCCTGGATTAGACAAGATCATTAAAAGATGCAGAAATCAAAATTTGCATTTTTCAACTGACGTAGAAAAACAGATAGCTCTTGCTGATATGATTTTCATATCGGTTAATACACCTACAAAAACTAAAGGAATAGGAGCTGGACAAGCTGTTGATTTAAAGTGGGTTGAGTCATCTGCAAGACAAATATCGATTCATGCAAAAGGTGAAACAATAGTAGTTGAGAAAAGTACTTTACCTGTCAAAACTGCAGAAACGATAAAAAAAATACTTTTATCTAATAGAAATTCTTCCCTCGAAAATGATTCTGGTAAAAAATTCTCTGTTCTTTCAAATCCAGAGTTTCTTGCCGAGGGAAGTGCAATAAGCAATTTAGAAAATCCTGATAGAGTTCTTATAGGAGGGGATAATAAAAATGCTATTAATGCCCTTAAGGATATTTACTTAAATTGGGTACCTTCATCTAAGATACTTACAACTGATTTATGGAGTTCAGAGCTCTCTAAATTAATATCTAATGCATTCTTAGCTCAGCGAATAAGTTCCATAAACTCTGTTTCTGCTATTTGTGAATCTACCGGCGCAGATGTTAATGAAGTTGCTGCAGCAGTGGGAGCTGATAAAAGAATAGGTAAATATTTTCTAAACTCAGGACCTGGATTTGGAGGTAGTTGCTTTAAAAAAGACATTTTAAATTTAGTTTATATTTGTAATCATTATGGATTAAAGGAAGTTTCCTCTTATTGGAAAAAGGTTATAGAAATAAATGATTGGCAACAAAAAAGAATATCAAATTTAATAGTTGAAAAACTTTTTGGTACATTATCAGGAAAAAAAATAGCTGTTCTAGGTTTTTCCTTTAAAGCTAACACAAATGATACAAGGGAATCACCAGCAATAAGTATTTGCAGAGAATTATTACAGGAGGGGGTCAATTTAGTAATTTATGATCCTCAGGTTAATAAAGAACAAATAGAAAGTGATCTTGAATTGAAGGAGAATCAAAATACAATTTTAGAAGCTGATGAGGGATCCTGGAAGTTTTCAAAGTCAATTATTGAATGCACTGATAATGCTGATGCAATTTTAATACTTACAGAATGGTCAGAATTTAAAAAAATAAACTGGGAAGATATTTCACATAGAATGAGAAAACCATCTTGGATATTTGATACTAGATGTATCGCAGATTTAGAAAAAGCGAGAAAATGTGGAATAAATATATGGAGAGTTGGAATAGATTATAAATAAAATGAAAATTCTAATAACAGGATCGGCTGGTTTTATTGGTTATCATCTTGCTAAATCCCTAATGTCTGACTCGAATTTTATTATTGGATTGGATAATCTTAATTCTTACTACGACAAAAAATTAAAATTGGATCGTTTAAAAGAACTTGCTACTCACTCAAAAAAAGAAGGTTGCTCTTGGGAATTTATAAAGGCCGACTTAACAGACGAGAAACTAATTGATAGTTTTTTTCAAAAACAAAAACCTGAAATTGTTATAAATTTAGCCGCCCAGGCAGGTGTTAGATATTCTTTGGAAAATCCTAGAGAATATATATCTTCAAATATTGTAGGTTTCTGTAATATTTTAGAATGCTGCAAAAAATACCCAGTAAATCACTTGATTTATGCCAGTAGCAGCTCTGTATATGGTGGGAGCAAGATACTTCCGTTTAATGAGAATTCTAATAATGACCATCCAGTAAGCCTTTATGCAGCAACAAAAAAGTCTAATGAATTAATGGCTCATACTTATAGCCACTTATATAAAATTCCAGCTACAGGGTTGAGATTCTTTACAGTTTACGGGCCATGGGGACGACCAGATATGGCCCCAATGATATTTACAAAATCAATATTATCTGGCGAACCAATAAACATTTTCAATAGAGGTGAAATGTCTAGAGATTTCACTTATATCGAAGACATTGTGAATTGTATAAAACGCCTAATAAATCATCCCCCGCAAGGAAATAAATTCTTTGATTTTAAAAATCCAGACTCAAGTTCAAGTTGGTGTCCTCATCAAATTTTCAACTTAGGAAATAATAAAGTAGTAAGTTTAATGGATTTTATTAAGATACTCGAATCGGAAATTGGTAAAAAAGCAATTAAAAATTTTGATGAAATGCAGAAGGGTGATGTTAAAGATACATTTGCAGAAACAACTAAAATTTATAATTATATTGGCTACAAGCCAAGTACAACTATCCAAGAAGGAATTAAAAAATTTATTAATTGGTATAAAAAATATTATTTAAAATAGTTATTTATATTTATTTTTGAAATTAGATTTTTAGTTATATTATTGGATAATAAATAAAAAATAATTTGGATAAAAAAATCCCAAAACTAATTGTGATCCCTGCTAGAGGTGGATCAAAAAGACTAAAAGGTAAAAACAAAGTTTTTCATAATGGATTACCTTTATTCATGCACAGTGTAAAAGCAGCCAAAAATATTCCAGGGGAAACAAGAGTAATTGTTTCAACTGATGATCAGGATATTATGAATTACTGTCATGGAGAAAAAATAGAAATTCAAAAAAGATCCAAAATACTTTCATTAGACTATGCAGCAAAACAGGATGTAATAGTAGATGTATGTAAAGAACTTTGGGAAAAAGAATTTTATATTCCTGAAGTAATTATTAGTTTGCAGGCTAACAGTCCTGAAGTTGATAGTAATTTATTAATAAAAAGTATTGAATCATTCGAAAACCTTCCTAAGATAAATGGCTGTAAGGAGTTAGTATGCATTAACGCAAATGGCAAACAAAATGGTTCAATTCGAATAATGACTTATAAAACAGTCTTCCAGAAAACTTTAAGTACTTATCTTGGGACTTTTACAAAAGATCTCATAGATATACATACCCAATCTGATCTGGATTCTCTAAAATTAAAAAATTGAAAAACTATAAATGGATCTATAAGAATAAAAATTATCTCACAGAAATAGACCAAAAGAAATTAACTAAATTTTACAACTCAACCTATGATTTTGAATTGGGTTGGGAACCAATACCGAATTCAAGAAAAGAAGAATTTTTTGAAGGTGGTCACATAGGGATTCTTCAATTTGATAATTTCGCAAGAAGATTGGATCCCAATCAAAATTTTGAAGAATCAAATTATGCAATATTTGGTGATAGTTATGCTTTATCTAGACAAGTAAATGAAAAAGAAACAATTTCTCATTATTTGGGTAAAATTTTAAAAAAATATGTTCCTAATTATGGAGTTGGGAATTATGGGATTGATCAGGCATATTTAAGATATAAAAAATATAGAGAATCTCTTTACAATAAACATATTTTATATATTGTAGTTCCTGAGTCTATAGTTAGAATAAACACTAGATGGAGGCATCTTCATGAAACAGGAAATATATTTGGCTTCAAACCAAAGTTCAGAATTGACAAGGATGATAATTTAATTATTGACAAAAATCCAATTAAAGAGTTCTCTGATTATCAAAAAAATTTCAATTCTTTTATTAATAAACAATCAGAACTGAATAATGATCCAATGTATCGTCTAAGATTCAGCGAAGAGGCAATTAATTTTAGTAACCTAATCAGGCTAAGGACGTCAAGTTATTCCAAATTATTTGAATATCTAGAGTGGTTAATTATGAGAAATTCTTTAGAAAAGATTTCAGACCCTTATGGTTTAACTATCCGAATGAAGTCAAATGCAAAATTTACTAATAAATGTTACTCTAATCTTGAAACAAAAAATCTATTTAAAAAGCTAATTTTAGAAATTAACTCTTTCCAAAAAGGTAATTTATCAATATTTATTTTACCCCAACTATCTGATTTGAAAATTAATAATATTAAAAGAAAAGAATTTTTTGAAAGTATTAAAGATCAATATAATATTAGAATATTTGATGCAACAAAATTTCTAACTGAGGAAATAGGTTCAGTAAAAAATGCAGAGTCACTATATGTTGAAAAAGGCTATGGCGGACACTTCAATAAAAAGGGTAATCGATTAATTGCACAATGGATTAGTAGTTTAATTTTATGAATATAGTTACTATTTTAGGCAATACGAATAGCGGAGCTGGAGCTATTTATGAGTATCTTATAGGTAGAGATGATACTCATGATCCATTTAATAAAAAAGAATTTAGGATACTTAGTGATCCTGGTGGCATAAATGATTTATATAACTGTTTTAACTCATACTCTCTCCAATCCTTCAACGATGGATTTAGAAGACTTATTGAAATTGAAAAGCTTTACAGATCTAAAAGAACTTTTTTAAAAGATGGTTTAGGATTAAATTCAGTAGACAATTATAAAGAGCATTGGAATTATTACATTAATAAAATCAAGGGATCTAAATACTCGCATAGATATATATATCAAGATATAAAAAAAAGTTCTTCTATTCAAATTTTTAAAAAAGTTTGTAACCGATTTGGTTATAAAGAAATACTATTTAGGGATTATTTAACTGGGGTTACTAAAAGACAATTTAGAGACTACACATACGATTTCCTCAATAAATTAATTGCAACTAATAATAATAAAATCAATATTAATGTCCTTAACCAATGTGGTAATTTCTCAAACCCAATTTCTAGTACTGAGCTTCTTGGAGAACCTAAAATAATTTGTGTAAGAAGAAATCCTTTAGATCAATATGCCGAATTAAAAATACACAAAGGAATGAAAAGCCCAAAAGAATTTATAAGATGGTACTTACATTTAAAAAGAATGGAATCAAGGGATCAATTCAAAGATGATAATGTTTTGGAAATAAATTTCGAAGATTTTGTTTTAAATAATGACGTAGTTGTAAAAAAGATAAGTTCTTTTTTAAATCTTAATGAAAAATTAAAAAGTACTTATAAACCTAAATTATCTGAAAAAAATATTGGCAAATACAAAAGAAATCTTAGTAGCAATGAGAAGGAATTAATTACCAAAGAATTGTCAGAGTGGATAAATATAAATACTAATTAATATGGACAAACTCGCCCTTTTATCAGTTAGGAATGATTATATAATGAGTCGTTCTGAAAATAGAGATAGTATTGATACTGAGATTTATAATCTTATTTCCGAAATTAATTTAATACCTTTTTTAATTCCAAATGAAATTAAATTTATTAGTAATTTAGATACTTTAATCGATCATAAAATAATAAGATGTGCAATTTTGTCTGGAGGGAATGATCTAAGTATTTTAGAAGATAAGGGTGGTACAAATATTTATTCTAAAAGAGACGAAGTTGAACTTAATCTTATAAAATTCTGTTTAAAAAATAAGATACCTATAATAGGAATTTGTAGAGGATTCCAATTAATTGCTAGTTATTTAGGTGCTGAAATAAATAGAGTTAATAATCATATAAATTCTATTCATGAAATAAAATTCCACAATTCACCCCTAATAATTAAAGTAAATAGTTTTCACTCTTTTGGATTAAAAAATAATAACCTACCCTCAAATATTAATATCATAGGATATCATCAAAAAGATAATACAATCGAGTGTTTTAGCACAGAATTACCTTTTAGAAGTATTAATTTTATGTGGCACCCTGAAAGAAAAAATGGTTGCAGAGAAGAGACAAAAAAATTAATTAAATCATTTTTAAATAATTAAATTTTATTTTTTCAACTTTTTATAAATCTCATAAAGGCAAATTAAAATACAAATGTTATAAATTAAATTATTTAATATATGGTAATATTTTAAAATGATTAAAAATAAAAATGAAAAGGGGTGAAGGAGATTTTAATTATGAAAAGACTTTAATAATCCTGAGCGCAAAATGTAACAAGAATGGGGAAATTAATTCACTAAGAAAAGTTGGAACTAATGAAAATACAGTTTTAGATTTACAACTTGAAAGTTTGGAAATTGAATTTGATAATAAATATGTTGTTTTAGGAGAAAATAGTCAAGAATGGTCAAAAGATGGATTTACAAAAATAATAAATTCATTATGGGCTGAATCAAATAGTGGATATTCTCTAAGTCTGGCTTTAGAGAAAATTAATAATAATGGAGAAATTTGGATTTTATATTCAGACATTCTTTTCAGAGATCTTAAATTATCAAAACTGGATAAAAATGAAAACTTAATTTATGTTGATAAAGATTGGGAAATACGTTTTAAGGATAGACAATTTAGAGACAGTTCATTAATCGAACTTGTAAAAGATGATAATAACAAAGATATAAATTTATTTTATGCAGGTTCTCGAAAATACATAAAGAATTCTTCAGAATTATGTGGAATAATCAAACTAACAAATAAATCATTTATAGATATAAAAGGCCTTTTAAAAAATATAGAAATTAAAGAATTAAAGAAATTATCTACTGCCGAATTACTTGAAATCTCCAGGTTAAATGGGGTTAAATATAAATCTCAAAATATCTCTGGTAAATATTGTCAATTAAATATTGATGATGACTTAATTAAATTTTTCTTAGGTACTAAAGCAGAAACTCTCGAAAAGCTAAGAATAATTGGGCTCAAGTATGGGAACTTTCTTAATCAATATAAATTTACTGTTAAAGATTGGTATACAAATCAAGACAAGATAATAGAAAAAATAATTGCAACCTTTAAAGCAGATAGAATTGTTATTAGATCAAGTTGTTTTGAGGAAGATACTAATGAATTCTCATCAGCGGGCAAATATGAAAGTCAACTTTCAGTAGCTTGTAATTATAGTTCAATAAAAGATTCAGTTCTTAAAGTAATTAGTTCATATGGTGTAAATAATATAAGCAAAGATCAAGTATTAGTACAAAAATATTTAACTAATGTAGATTTTTCTGGTGTTGCATTTAGCCGCATGATTGAAAGTAATAGCCCTTATATTTCAATTAATTTAAGCAGTATTGATACTACTCAAGTTACTTCTGGAAATTCATGTAATGAATACTTTATAAATAGAGATAGTACTAATTTAATAAAAGATAAAAATCTTAAAATTATCACCGATTGTCTATTGGAAATAGAAAGTTTATTAAATTATAGTTATTTAGATATAGAATTTGCCTTGGTAAAAAATAAACTCTATGTACTTCAAGTAAGACCTTTAGTGATAAGAAATAAAGAATGTAATGAGACAGTAATTAATCAATTTTTAAATAATAGTGTATCTGAACTCAAGAGAGTCTTTAATCAAAATAATCAAATCTATAGTTTGATGAGTGATTGGAATCCTGCTGAAATAATAGGTAAATTACCATCAGTTTTATCAAGTAGTATTTACAGATATATTATTACAGATACAAATTGGTCATTAAGTAGAAAACTAGATAATTATAAAATTGTAGAGGGACCTCTACTCATAAACATTCTTGGGACAGAGTATGTAGATGTAAATAAAAGCATAAAATCATTTATTCCAAATAATTTAGCAGAACATATTTCAAAAAAAATTGAAAAAAAAGCCTATAAAGCAATATCAAAAAATCCCTCTCTTCATGACAAATTGGAATTCGAAATTTTACCAACTTGTATAGATTTAAACTGGAAAAAATGGGAGGATTACTTTGAAGGAATCTTAAACAAAGAAGAATTAGAGATTTATAAAGTTTTACTCATAAAGAATACAAAAGAAATTATGTCTAAAACAATCACAACACCTTTTCAAAAATCTATTAAAGAATTAATAAAAATTAGTTGTAGTGATCCTAAAAATAAATTATTAATTGCAATTCAACTTATTGAACAGATAAAGAACAATCTTGCAATTCAATTTGCAAGATCTGCTAGAAGGGCATTTATTGTAACTAGTTGGATTAAAACAGCCTTAGAAAGAAACATAATTTCCAAAAGTGCTGAGATTGGTTTTTATAAATCACTTCATACAATTTCAAAAGAATTTGTAGAAGATTTAGCAAATGATAATTTTTCTAAAGAGGAAATATATTTTAAATATGGACATTTAAGACCGAATTCATATGATATCCAGTCTAAATGCTATTTAGAGAGAGATTTAATAAAAAATAGAGGTTTACAAAATAAAGAAAAGAAAAACGCAGATTCTGATATTAAGTCTTGGGAAAACGAAAAATCTAAACTAATTAAGGAAATTAATTCAATAATCAACTTTGAAGACCTAGAATACATAGAGAAGATTATGAAAGAAAATATAATATTAAGAGAGAGAAATAAATTCGAATTTACAAAACTATTATCTTCATCATTAGAATTAATTGCTGATTACTTAAATGGTCTTGATATAAGCAGAAATGATGCAAGTAATATTTCACTTCAAACATTAAAAGACATAGCTTTTTCCAAGAACGGTTCAGAGATGAGCAAAAATATAATTAATCAAGAAATAAAAAGAAATTTAGGCGATAGAGAAATTTTTAAATTTATATATAAACCAGACATTATTATTAAAGGTGATGAATTATTGTTTGATAAATCGATTAACTGTAGACCTACTTTTATTGGTTCAGAAATTGTTGAGGGAAGTATATTAAAATTAGAAAATGTTAAAGATGAAAATAAATTATCATTAGACGATAAAATAATAGTAATAGAAAATGCAGATCCAGGATACGACTTTATATTTGGATATAAAATTAAAGGATTAATTACAATGTATGGAGGATCTAATTCACATATGACAATAAGATGCTCAGAACTGAATGTAACTGCTGTAATAGGATTGGGTCATAAAGGATACAACGATATTGAAATTGATAGTTTTTTTCAAATAAATCCTGCGTTAAAAATAATTAAAAAAATTTCTTAAATGCCAAACTCTTAAATTTTCCTATAAACAATATTATAGGCTTCAGCATATTTAACCCCAACATTAACACCCCTATATGAGGCTAGTGATCTTAATCCTTCAATTGTTCTGGGTTGATTATCGGATTGCAATTGACTTTTATATTCAGAAAATGCATCTAACTTATTATCTAATTCATTACTTATATCAAGATACAAATTTGGAGCAAAAATATCATTGGATTTTTCAAAATAAATATTTGTTTCTGATGGTACTTCATATTCAATTAATCCCATTAGTTCAAAATTCTTTCTTAAATAAGGTCTTGAAGCAACTTTGGCAGCATAATTCAATATCTTATGATCAAGATGCAAATCACTTGATGATGGAATTAATAAAGTATTAGGCTTAATTAGATTTATCAAGTTTTCTATTTCTGTATTAATTTTAAATGTATTGGTATCATTAAGCATTGCTGCAGGTAAATTACCAAATGAATATTCTGGATTGCCTAGATGTGAAATGGCATTTTTAAATTCATGTTTTATTGTATTAAATTCACTTTGACTAAAAATTGGGTGTTTAAATTCTCCTGATCCAGTTGCAATGTGAATATGACAATCAATATTTTGATCTTTTAATTTCGTTATTAGCCCCCCACATCCTAAAGTTTCATCATCTGCATGTGCTGAGATTATTAAAACCCTTCCAAATAAATTAATTAAATTCATAAGCTTATTCCTAACTTATTTACAAAAAATCTTTTCTTAAGAGTTTTGAAAGTAAAAAAAATAATTAATAAATCAAAAAAAATTGATTTCTTTTTAATATATAATAAATCATAGATCAACTTCTCTGAAAGACTTCTTGGCAAGCCGCTAGAATAAATTTGAGCCAATCCCGTTAAACCTGGTTTAACATTTGATCTTCTAATAAAATATCTTTTATATTTTACATCTAATAGTAAATCTATAGGCATAGGTCTTGGGCCTACGAAAAGCATTTCTCCCTTAAGAATGTTGAATAATTGTGGAATCTCATCAAGACTTGATCTTCTAAGAAACCTTCCCAATTTTGTAATCCTAAACTTATCATCTTGATTTGAATTAATCATAGTTCTAAATTTATAAAGTTCAAATTCCTTCCCTAAATAGCCAACTCTTTTTGATCTAAAAATTATTGGACGACCATCACAAATAAAAATTAATATAGATATAAAAAACAATCCTGGTAAAAATAAAGTTATTAATAAAATTGAAAATAGCGGGGCTAATATATTTATCAATTTATTTGTCAAATTCTTAAGTTTTTTAAAAAGCATCATGATTATACATTGAAAGTAAAAAACCTTTTGGAAAGTTATCATCCATTAATTCGTAAACACCATTAAAAAAAACAGGTCCATTAGGTAAGAAATTTTCTTTTAAAAGAGATCTCAATAAATTTCTATTATTGTTATCGCACCATATTTGAACAATAAAATTATCCTCTTGAAAATAATTTTTCATTATTTTCAATAATAAATTAATTTCAAAACCATTATTTAAAACAACTGATAAATACTTATTATTATTAAGAATTGAATATCCTATAATTGAATACATATTTTTATAAGTGATATAAAAATATTTCTTGTTTTCTCGTTCAAAGAGAATATTTCTTAAATCATTGGCAGACTCGTTTGTTAAGTAATTATCTCGTCTGGGTAGTTTAAAATTAAAATTTGACTTATTCAGACTAATACATAAAAAATTTTTTTCAATTTTATCTTTATTACTGAAATCATCTAGATTTAATTGCCATGTAATAACTGGATTTAGATTTACATATTTTGAATCTTTTAAGCAGCTTATTAGATTAATTTTATTTGGCCAAGCAAATATAAATTTTACATGAAAATTATTTTTCAACTCCTCCATAGCATGATTTATTAAATACTGATAAACACCACTTCCTCTATGATCTTCAGCAATAAAGGTACTATATCTAAATCCAATCCTACCTTTTATAAGAGGATTAAGATTATTAATTTTAAATCCTACATGACCAATTATTTTATTAGATTTTTTATCCAATATTAAAAAAGAAGAAAAATATTTTTCAAATCTGAACCTTTTTTCATATTCATCTTTTGAAAGGAACTTCCTTTTAAAAACTTCGAAATATGCATTGTTTAAATTCTCATAATATATACCCTCATATCTTTTTATATAAAATTTTTCTTTAAACATAATTTCTAAAAACTTTTAAAATTTGATTATTAAGCAAATCTCTTGAAAGGTATTTCCTTGAATATTCAATACTATTTTTCTTAATTAAAGAGTATTCTCGATCATCCATATTAAAAATTTTTAAAATGTTTTTAACAGCTTGATTATAATTAAAATTATCATATAAAAATCCGTTATATCCAGGAATGATAAGATCTCTACATCCTCTTGTATATGTAGTAATTACAGGGACACCTTGAGATAAGCATTCTTGAATGGATACGTTCAATCCTTCTCTATGGCTTGGCAAAAGAAAAAGATCGAATTCACTAATTTCTTTTTCTATTTTTTTTGAAAATCCTTTTATTTGAATATTTTCAATTCTTTGCTTTTTTATTAAATTTTCAATCCAAGAATAATCGCCGTAACCATATATTCTAAAAAGAATTTTTGGATATTCAGCACATCTTTTAGCTATTTCAATTAATTCAATATAACCTTTGTCTCTTTTAAAAGCTGCAATAACTCCAATAACAAAAATTTTCCTATTACTCGGAAGTTTTTTGGATTTTATTTTATTCTGTAATTCAACCCCAAGTCCTTTTATAAGATGAATTTTATTTGATAAATTAAATTTTTTAATACTCGAATAGTCTAATTCATTTATCACTATAAACTTGTCAGTTTGAAAAGACAAAATATATTCAAACGCTCTAAATATTATAAATTTGAAATTCCATAAACCAGGTAGGTATCTTAAGCCATGAATATGATAAATAATAATAATTTTATTCTTTGAAAAAATACTGAAAAATCTTATTATGTGTGCTGCAAGTGGCGTATGAACATATATGATGTCTATTTTTTTAAATAATTGAAATAAATCTTTTACTAAAATAAAATTTTTTCTTATGTTTATAAAATCATCAATTTTAGAGGGGAAGCTTATATTATATCTTAATAATTTTTTATTATGAATAATCTCATCTGAATCTCTACAACAAAGAATAGTATTAAATGATTTTGATAATTCAGAGGTTATTGCATACAAGAATCTATTGTGAGTTATTGCTTGAGTAGATATAATTGCTAATTTCTTCATCTTTTAACATGCTTTTTTTTATTTCTATTATTAATTTGCATCAAGATTAGTAATAAAATATCATACATAAATTATTATAAAAGTTCTCTGTCTGACCACAATACCTAATTTAAAGTCGTTTATCAAAATGAAAATATTTCGAATATATTTCGAAACTTATAATCAAAATAAATTCACTTTCTCTTAATAGCAAAGGTTTCTAAAATGACCTCAAGGATAGAAAATATTTAGCTTATAGGTTTTAAAATTAAAGTCAAAAAATTTTTTATTACCAAAGATATCAAAAACTAGTTTAATCTCATATATCCAATAAAACTAAAATAACTTTTTAGGATGCAATATTATTATATATTTTTGTAAAATCAGGAAAAGAAAAATAGTAAATTTTATTTTATTTAAATTCACTTACTACCCACCGGAAAATTATTAACAATAGAATTTAATAAACTCAAAAATAAATATTTTTAATTTTCAAAATAACTTAGCGAATGAAATATTCTATAAGTTGACTAGTTAATACAATTTTATAGAGATATAAAGATTTATATGTTCTAAATTCATATATTAGCTAGATGATAAAAAACTTAAATTTTATAATTAATCTATAACTAGATTATGCATAAAATATTATTTATAAATTACTATAAGATATAATATCAAGTATTGAAATAATAAATAAATGAATAATAATTCCAAAAAAGGAGTAAAGGGACAAGGTGATTCAATAAACAAAGATTTAGCTTCTTGGGATTTTGATTCTAATGTCCCCAAAAACTTTGATTCTCATGTTTCAAAATCAGTTCCTGGTTATTTTGATGGTCACAACCTGATAACTATGTATAGTGATTTTTTTGTTAACCTTCCTTCCAAGAGAATATATGATATTGGATCTTCAACAGGATCCCTAATAGAAAAAATTCAAAGAAGACACCCTAATAAAGATTTAGATTTTATTGGAATTGAACCTTCTGAAGAAATGATAAATATATCTCAAAAGAAAAACTATAGCGATAAAAATAAAGTTGAGTTTATTAATGACTACATTTCCAATATTAAACTTTTACCTTCAGCACTCATAACTTCTTATTACACAATTCAGTTCACATCCCCTGGAATAAGACAAAATGTTTTTGATCAAATATACGATTCTCTAGACTGGGGTGGTGGATTCTTTTTGTTTGAAAAAGTGAGATCACCTGATGCAAGATTTCAAGACTACGCTACTCAGACGTATCATGAATTTAAATTAAATAATGGATATAGCATGTCAGAAATAGTTAGTAAATCAAGATCCTTAAAGGGAATTTTAGAACCATTCACTTTGGAAGCTAATCAAGACTATATGAAAAGAGCGGGATTCAAAGATTTTGAGATTATTTTTAAATCAATTTGTTTTACAGGCTGGCTTGCTATCAAATAGAGTTCCAGATTGCATTATATTTACTAACCATTTTTTCTTCATTGAATAATTTAAGAGCTCTTTCTCGGTTATTAAATATTAAATTTTTTAAGTTAGAATTTTTAATAACTTGGATTATTTTGTAGGCAGCTGCTACTGGATCATTATTAGAAATTATGAATTTTTTATCACCTAATATATATTTAGAATCTCCAACATCAGTACTAAAAATTAGAACACCAGATAACATTGCTTCAATCAAGATATTAGGACATCCTTCTCCATAAATGCTAGTAATTAAAATAATATCTATTTTTGAAAATAAATTTGTAATAGATTTTTGGGAATCAAGTAATTTAATTTTTATTGGATTATATAATAATAATTCACTAATTTCTCTTGATTCTTTTATTCCTCTTCCAACAATATATGGCTCTATTTTAAAAGAATTATAATCCTTTAAATTTCGAATTATTTCAATGAAATATTTCCTATTTTTTTGAGGATTATCTCTTCCTATCGAAGCCACCTTTATGATCTTTTTTTTGTTCAAAATGGGAATATTTTTATTTAAAAATTTCAAATCAATTCCATTATGAATTATCTCAAATTTATCTTTTACATAACCAATATTTTTATGAACTTTTGCACCTAATTTAGAACATGAGATTATTTTGGAAGGTATTTTATAAGAAAGTAATGAAAGAAAAAATCTTATTATATAAGTTATTTTGGAACTATGTTTCAAAGACATTGTGCCATGTCTAATATTCCAAACGCATTTCCTTTTATAAATAAAGCCTAAAAGGGATGCCAAAAGATCTCCATGATACATCCAACCTTGAAAAATATCTGGATTAATATTCTTTATTTTTTTATCTAATCTAAATATTTTTTTAATTGATAAAGGGCAAATGCTATATACTTTTATCTCATTTCTTAAAGAAGATTTTAATTTCTTATTATTTAAAATTGTAATTATATAATGATCTTTATTACAATTATTAACTAATCTCACAAGGGTTCTTTCTGCGCCTCCTGTATTTAAGCTTGTAATACAATGAATAATTTTCATCTATAAAAACCTAAGTATGAAAAATCATTTAAATAGAATACTCTTAATATTATATTAGTATTATTTATAGTTAACTATTTAAAAATCATTATTCAGATTTATTATTTACTCATTTAATTTGTCGGAATTCAAATTCCTGAAAATTTATAACTTTTTTTTTATATTTTCTTTTATATATAAGAATAGATAATAAGGTCGCTAATAAAACAACTATATGAGTTCTTTGTCTAACAACAATACCTAAATTAAAAACTGCATATTGAAATTTTAATAACTCTAAAGAACAATATGTAATTATGAATAAAAAGTATGGTTTTATTATTTCACTTCTACTTATCAAAGAGATATATATTAAACGAAT
>MDTG01346954.1_pt1 | contig 28060 bp, 28 predicted proteins | sample 811421 | NCBI WGS metagenome assembly MDTG01 (sample SAMN05326645, study PRJNA326480) | marine metagenome | isolation source: seawater | place: Pacific Ocean: South East | collected 2011
AATTTCCATTGTTGAATTATAAAAAATGTTTCCCAAATTGATCCTTCATTTAATTCTCCATCACCAATAATCACTATTATCTTATTATTTAAATTTTTTTTTTTATAAAAAATTGACATACCTGCTGCAATAGGCAAACCATGCCCTAGTGCACCTGTTTGGAAATCTATATTTTTTATATCTTTATTTGGATGCCAATAAGTTTGACTTGAAAAAAATTTTGATTTAGAAATAATTTTTTTATCATAAAGTATACTGTATAAAGCCGGCGCAGCATGACCTTTACTTAAAATAAATCTGTCTCTAAATTTATCATTGTTTGTTAATTTATATTTATAGTAATAAAGATATATCAAAATCTCTAAACAAGAAAAACAAGAACCAATAAAGGAACTTTTTTTTTGGGTATAATCAACGATTAATTGCCTTAATTCAAAAGATTTCTTTGATAATTTTTTTAAATGTTTAGCAGTGAAATTTTGCATAAAAAATTTATATTATATGGTATTGATAAAAACAATGTTTAAAAAAATATATCTTGTAGCTGAAATAGGTTGTAATCATATGGGAAACATCAACCTAGCAAAAAAATTAATCGATCAAGCAAAAAATTGTAATGCAGATTATGTAAAGTTCCAAAAAAGAGATAATAAAATTTTGTTTAGTAAAAAAGAATTCAATGCAAAACACCCTGTGCCAGTAAATTCATTTGGAAAAACTTATGGTTTGCACAGAGAATATTTAGAATTTGATGTTAAACAACATAATATCTTAAAATCATACTGTAAAAAAAAGAAAATTGGATATGCTTGTTCAGTATGGGATATTAATTCAGCAAAAATAATTTCAAAAATATCTAAGGATTATATAAAAGTACCATCTGCTACCAACTTAAATTTTGAAGTTTTAGATTTTTTATGCAAAAAATATAAAGGTGATATTCATTTATCAACAGGAATGACAACATCAAAAGAGTTGGATGAAATAATAAATTTTATTGATAATAGAAACTCTTTAAAAAGATTAGTAATTTATGCCTGTACATCATCTTATCCAGCAGACATTAAAGATGTAAAACTTTTAGATATATTAAATTTTAAAAATAAATTTGGCAAATTTGTGAAAGCAATAGGTTTTTCTGGTCATCACAGAGGTCTATCAATAGATAATGCCTCAATACCATTGGGCGCAAGCTGGTTTGAAAGACATTTTACATTTGATAGAACTGCAAAGGGAACAGACCATGCGGCCTCATTAGAAGCCGAAGGGCTCTCAAAACTTAGAGGAAGATTAGATGAAACAAATGAAACCTTGAGATTTAAGACAGGAAAAATATTAAAAAATGAATTATTTCAACGAAAATATCTTAAAAAAATTGTTAGACTAAAATCACATAATTAACTTTTTAATTTTTTCTCCATGAATGTGATTGTCAATTTTTGAAACTCCTATTTTGTTTATTTTTTTAAGGATTCTATTAAAAGATTTGCAAATCTTATTTATTTCAGAATGCTTATGAGAATAAGATAAATTGAAAATTCCATTCCATAAAATCCCATCTTTTAAAAATTCTTGATGAATATAAGTTTTGATAGGAAGTGGATTTTCTAAAAGTATATTCATCAAAGATCTTGCTCCATAGCCTATTATATTTAATGAATTAAAATTATTTTCTTTAATTATGTCATTTAGATTAATAATTAGTTTATTACCAATTGTGTCAATTTTATTACAGACATTATTTTTTTTTAAAAAATTTATAGTGCTTATAGCTGAAGCAATTGATAGGGTTTCTCCACCAAAAGTTGTATAAAAAAAAGATTTTTCATTAAGTGAATTCATGATTTTTCTTTTACCAGCCAATACAGATATTGGCATACCATTTGCAATAGCTTTTGAATAACAAACAAGATCAGCATTGATATTAAAATATTTTTGTGCACCCCCAACATGTAATCTAAACCCAGTCCACATTTCATCAAAAATAAGGATAATTTTTTTTTGTTTTGTAATTTTTCTAATTTTTTGTAAATAACCTTTTTTAGGAAAATCAAATATTATCGGTTCCATAATTAAAGCACCTGTAGAGTTATCTAAATTATCTGCTATTTCCTCGAAATTGTTATATTTCACCTTTTTTACCAATCTTTCGTTAAAAGTTGGAACACCACTATTTTTATTTAATGATATAGCATTCCAGTCATGCCAACCATGATATCCACAACTAAGAATTTTATCTTTCTGAGTATAATTTCTAGCTGCCCTAATCGCAGCCGAAGTAGAGTCGGCCCCAGTTTTACTAAACCTAAACATTTCCATATTAGGAATATTATCTTTGAGGAGTTTAGCTAATTTTAATTCCAAAGGGTGTATTAAACTAAAAATTATTCCATTTCTTAATTGATCTTTAATTGCTTTATTAGTGACTGGATGATTGTATCCCAATATGATTGGACCTATACCCATTATGGTATCAAGAAGATTATTGTTTTCTAAATCTTTGATGTAAGAGCCTTTACCCGACTTAATAAATATGGGTGAAAAATTTTCTGAAAATTGAGAAGGTTTTTTTGCAGCAGTTTGAGCTAATTCATGTATGAGTTTTGACCCAACTTTCTTTAATTCATAAGTTTTTTTTTTAACAAATTTACTTCTAATATTTTTTTTCATTTAAGACCTTTATATAATAATAATTTAATATAGGATATACTATATTTTCTCTATGCATAAAGTTTTAAAAAATATATTAAATGCTGATGATATAAAATCTATAAGACAAGATGTGATTGATAATTTATCATTGAGTTATAATTCTAAACAGACAGATACTACATCAGATAAATCAAACATAAAAAGTTATAATGTAAGAAGAATTGATCATATGAATATTTCTAAACTTAAAATTTTGACGTCTAAAATGCTAAATGAAAAACTCATTGATGAAATTTATAAAATATTTGGAAAGTTTTACCTGATTAACAGAATGGAGCTTACAATTAATGGATTTAGTCCTGCCGTTCACAGAGATGGACAAAGTATGGGGTGGAATAAATCAGCATTAATTGATGGAAAAGATCTTTTCAGAGTTATTTTATACGCAAATTTAAAATATGATGAGCATATAATTAAATTTGGACGTTTTAATTCAAATCCAATTGAAATTTCAAATTCGGAAAATACTTTTTCAAAAATTAATTATTTTATAGAGCATTATATAAAAAAAAAATTTTTAAAAAAAATATTCATTAAACCAGGAGATATGGTCTTTTTTGACTATAATACTTGGCATAGTGCTAACTCTAACTTTAATCCTGATTTAGGAGAGATTCAAAAAATATATGTTTCAATTGATTTTTCAACAAATTTAGAAGTTGCAAAAAGATGTGTAGATTTTTTAAGAAAAAAATTTGATATTAAAACAAGTTTAAATGATTATTCAAATAAAAATTTGTCTACTTTTTTAAGTGAGAATAAAAAAATGAGTATTCTAAATTTATAAGTTAATTATTTATGATAAAATATTACGCTGAAATAGGACTAAACCACTTAGGTGATGAAGACAAATGTTTTGAGATGGTTAGGAAAGCTATTTCTTCTGGAGTTGATGGAGTAACAATACAAATTTACCCTAATAAATACTATAATAATAAAAGACCTTTTAGAAAGAAGTTTAACAATGAATTTTATATTAAACTTTCAAAATATTTAAGCCAAAAAAAAATTGACTTTGGTATAGCTGTTACTGATATAGAGGTTGTAAAAAATTTTTCTTTTTTAAAAAATAATTTTTGGAAAGTCTTAAGTTTTGAATTTTATAATAAGAAATTAATTTTAGAACTTCTTAAAACAAGGAAAAAGATATATTTATCAACAGGTATAGCCCCAATGAAAGATATAATAACAATTTCAAAAAAATATAGAAATATTAAACTCATGCATACAACGCTGAGTTCAAAAATTAATGATGCAAATTTACTAGCAATTAAAAGGATGAAAGAAAAATTAAAATCAGGCGATATATCATTCACACTACACTCAAAAGAAAACAATGTAATAATTGCTGCTATTACTTTAGGAGCGAATCCAATATTTTTTTATATCAAAAATAATGATAAAAGATTTTATCCAGATGATATACATGCTATAAAACTAATAGATCTTAAAAATAAAATTAATTTATGGAAAAAAATTGAAAGGTCTTTAGGTAACGGTATTAAAAAAAAGCTGCCTGTACCTAAATGGGTGTATGTATGAAAGCAATAATTTTAGGTGGAACTAAAGGGATTGGTAAATCTATTGCCGATCATTTACAGGATGTGTGTAATGAAATAGTAGCTGTTGGTTCAAAAGATATAAATACGAAATCTACAGAAAGTGTTAATAATTTTATTAATAAAAATAAAGAGACAGATATATTAGTTTTAAATACAGGTGGGCCACCTGATCTAAAATTTGAAAATATAGATGATAAGATATGGTTTGAGCAATTTAGCAGCTTATTCATTTCTTTTTGTAATTTGTTAAAAGGTATTAATGTTAAAAAAGGTGGATACATTTTTTTAATATCATCTTTTATAATTAAGCAACCTGGCACTGATTTAATTATTTCAAGTTCAATAAGATCAGGTTTTGTGTCTCTATTTAAATCTCTTAGTAAAATTCAAAAAGATAAAAATTTAAGTTTTATTAATATTGCACCTGGCCCAATCAAAACTGATAGATTAATCAATTTAGTTAAGAATGATAAAATGACTATGGAAGAGTTTGCAGAAACTATGCCGGCTAAATCTGTACCTGAGCCAAAAGAAATTGGTTTATTTGTCAAATTTGTTGTTGAAAATAAAATTAAATCATTAAATGGCGTTACTATCCCTTTCGACAGTGGTTTATTAGAAAATATTTAATTTATTTTGAAAGTAAATGGATAAAGCTTTTATAATTACCGCAAGGACTCCCTCAAGTAGACTTCCCTCGAAAATTTTAAAAAAAATTTATAAGAATAAGCGGACTATAGATTTGATCATAGAAAGAGCAAAAAAATTAAATTTACCGATAATTTTAGCAACAACAAAAAAAAAAGATGATAATTATCTTTGTAGATATGTAAAAAAAAAACACAATGTAAAAGTATTTAGAGGAGATTTTAGTAAAATCAAAAGATGGTATCAATGTTTCAAAAAATATAAAATTAAACTGGCATGCTTTATTGAAGGAGATGATCCCTTATTTAATTTTAGATTTTATCAATCTGAAATAAAAAAAAAAATAAATTATGAAGTTTTGACTTATCCAAAAAATATAATAACAGGGTTATTTTTTCATATCATTTCCAATCAAGGAATAGTAAAAATGTATAATTTTGCACAAAAAAATAATCACAAAGACACAGAAATCATTGATCCTTTTGTTAAAAAAGCAAAATTAAAAAAAAAAGTGATATCTATAAATAAAATCTATAAAAATAAAAAAATAAGATTGACTTTGGATTATCCAGAAGATTATAAGTTAATCATAAAGGTAACGAAAAAATTAGGTTATTTATGTGAGGCTATTGATATAGTTAAATTTCTGACTAAAAATAAAAAAATATCACAAATTAATTATTTTAGAGAAAAGCATTATCTCGATAATCACAAAAAAATTATAGGTAATTGGAAAATAAAGTAATTATATTTTTGTGTCATCAAATTGACAATAAATTCATGAAATAATTCAATTATGAATAAAGAAGAATTTATAGAAAATCAAAAATCAAAAAAGATAAGCTTCATATCTTTATTGAAAATACTCAACAAGAGAGAATTTATCTCTATAATTTCGCTATTATTTTTATCGTTTTTTTCAATTTTTTTTGAATTTCTTAGTATTTCATCTATCCCAATAATTTTTTCAAATTTGTTGAATTTTGAGTCTCAAGTTGAAATAATTAATAAAATTTTTTTAATATTAGAAAATAACGCTTTAAATAATATAAATAGTATTATTTTTCTTATAATATTAATTTTCTTTTTGAGATCTTTATTTCTATATCTTACAAAAATATTAGACTTTATTGTTTACAAAAGAATAAGATTAAGAATTTCTTCTGATTTAATAAATAAATACTTAAATACAAGTTTAGCAGAAATTCAATTAGATACAGCTGCAACAAAAATTTGGAAACTTGAGATTGTAGCTTCATTTACATCTGTTATTGATAATATTGTAAATTTAATAAGAAATGCAATTTATGGTTTTTCAATCTTAATTTTTCTTTCTATTTTTGTTACTAAAAATATTATATTTTTCTTTGTACCAATAGTTTTAATTGTATTATTTTTTTACATTATATTCACAAACCTTATTAAAAATACTGGTAAGTTTTCAGATCTAGGAAGAAATTTAAAAATTAATTCAATTCAAAATATTATTAATGGTATTAGAGATATAATAATTTTTAAAAAACACAATTTTTTTAATCAAAAATTTAATCAAGGTAATATTCAACTTGAAAGTTTTTTACAAAGAAATACTGTTATTACAAATATTCCTATTCATTTTATTGAATTTATAGGAGTATTATTTATTTGTTTATTTTTCATAAAATATAATGATGTATCTCAAAGTACAGAAAATACTCTTACAGCATTATCTGTCTTAGCATACGGTGGTATTAGGCTAATATCAATTTTTAAAATAAGCCTTTCTCATTTTAATAGTTACAAAAAAAATAATTTTATTTTGATCACAATTAAAGATGAATTAGAAAAAGAAATTAAAAAAATAAATTTAGATAAAATTTATTATAAAAAAAATAATGATTTAAAAACAATTATAGAAATTAAAGATCTTCATTTTTTTTATAAGGATAAATCAATACTTGCTGATATAAATTTTACTTTTGAAAAAAATAAATTATATGCTTTAATTGGGGAAAGTGGATCTGGAAAATCTACTTTATTAGATCTGATATTAGGATTAAAAGAGATTAGAAAGGGGAATATTATAGTAAATTGTAATAGAAGTGAGATTGGTTATGTTTCTCAAGAAAGTTATTTAATTGAGGGAACAATTAAATCTAATATAGCATTTGGAATTGATGAAAAAAATATTGATGAAGGTAGATTAATAAAAGCAGCAAAAGAGGCTGAGATTTATGAGTTTATTAGTTCAAGCAAAAAAGGGTTTGACTCGGAAATATCTATATTCGGCTCAAATATATCTGTAGGTCAAAAGCAAAGAATAGGTATAGCAAGAGCTTTGTATTATAACACGAAAATTTTATTATTAGATGAACCTACAAGTTCATTAGATATTAATACAGAAAAAAACTTTTTAAAAACATTAGAAAAGTTAAAAAAAAATAGAACGATTATTATGTCAACACACAAAACAAATTTAGAAGAACATATTGATAAAACATTGATTATAGAAAATAAATCAATTTACGATAAAGAAAAATTTCAAGTCTAGTTTTGTGAAAAAAAACATTTCAGTTATAGTACTTAGAAATATATTTTTGAGCTTTAAATATAATAATCTTTATACCATTCTATAAAATTTTTAATTCCCTCTTTCAGTTTGGTTGATTTAATTTTACCAATTTTTTTTTCTAGTTTTTTATTTGAAGCATGTGTTTTATAAACATCACCCAATTGAAGGGGCATCTTATTTAATTTAGCACTGATACCAAGGTTTTTTTCAATTTCTTTTAAGTAAGATTTTAATGCTACAGGTTTTGAGTTAGATAAATTAAAAATATCGTATGGAACTTTTTCTTTTGGTGGTTTATTTATAAGTTTAATTAACATACTCACAGCATCATCAATATAAGTAAAATCTCTAACGTGATTTCCAAAATTAAAAAGATCAATTTTTTTATTATTTAAAATTGCATTTGTGAACTTAAATAAAGCCATATCTGGTCTTCCATAGGGTCCATAAACTGTAAAAAATCTAAGGCATGTGCTTGGTAATTTATATATATATGAATAACTATGAGCCATAACTTCATTACTAGCTTTGGTAGCAGAATAAAACGACAATGGTTTATTTGTAGTATAATTTTCTTTAATAGGAAACTTTTCCGATTTACCATAAACTGAGCTTGTTGAAGCGAACAACAAATGTTTAATCTTAAACTTTGCTGATAATTTGAGAATATTAAAAAAACCAATAATATTTGAATTAATATATTTCTCAGGAGATTTTACAGAGTATCTCACACCAGCTTGAGCTGCAAGATTAATAACTATTTTAAATTTATTTTTTTTAAAACATTTAGATAATTTTTTTTCGTTGCAAATATTAATTTTTAAAAATTTAAAGTTTTTGCTTTTTTTTAAAATTTCAAGACGCCTTTTTTTTAGATTTACATCATAGTAGCTATTTATTTCGTCTATACCAATAATTTTATATCCTTTTTCAATTAATTTTAATGATGTATGAAATCCAATAAAACCAGCACAACCTGTAACTAAAATTTTCATTTATAAATTTGTAGTAAAATATTTTTCATTAATAGAATTTTTAATATCATACAACTTAAAAAAATGGTAGGTTATATAAAATTTGAGTGTAATGACTATTTAATTTACCACTTATGGTATGAATAAAAAAAAAATTATAAAATATTCAGTTTTAATCCCAACTTATAATAAGTGTGAGTATTTAAAATATACGGTGAAAAGTGTTCTAAACAGTAATTATCAAAATTTTGAACTTATTATTTCCAACGATTTTTCTACTGATGATACTGAAGAATATTTATCAACAATTAATGATGAAAGAGTTAAAATTATTAAACCACCGGTTAAGTTGACACAAACTAAAAATTACGAATTTTTGTTAAATTTCGCTAAAGGAGAGTGGGTGACTATCTTAGGAGATGATGATGGAATTTTGCCTTTTTTCTTTGAAAAAATCGATAAATTTGTTGATACATTTAAAGACGTAAAATTAATACGTACAAAACCTGCATTTTATTATTGGGAAGATGTAGAAGATTATTATGGACTGAGAGTTTGTGATTATCAGAACTTTTTTGAAAAACCTAAAATCAAAAATTCAAAAAAGGCACTTTTAATGGCATTGGCAGGTTTGAGCGCTAGAACAAATTTACCAATGATATATACATCTGGATTAGTAAAATTAGATTTAGTAAGAGAAATAAAAAAAAAATCTAAAAATTTTTTTTTTCACTCAATTATACCAGATTACTACTCAATGATTGCATTATTATTTGAGACAGATAAATATCTAGATGTGAAAGAACCAATTTTTTGGGTGGGCACTTCAAAAAAATCTACGGGAAGAGGAACCAAGATTTATGAGGATACAAAAAATCAAAATTATGAATTTATAAATAAAGAATTAATGATTAGTAAAAATATTTCCAGAAAACTACATCAAATAGGACTTTCAAGTGTTTATTTTTTTGAGTGTATATTAAAACACCCATATATATCTAAAAATTGGAAAAGCAACCTAATAAAATATATCGTTTATGCTAGCTCAAAAAAAAATTTTTTATATTTATATGAGAAAAAAAAGCAATCAATTAAAATAGATATATCAAAAAAAGAGTTTTTTAATGAATTAGACGTTGAAATTAAAAAACATAATCTATCAAAAATCAATTTTGTAATAACAGAATTAATCCTTAGCGTTTTTTATTGCGCCAGATATTTTAATGAGTTTTTTAAAAGAATTAAATTTTTTTTAATAAAAAAGTTTTCAAATAAATATATCTTATTAGTAACACAAGACAGACAAAAATTTCAAAATTTTTTAGAATGTAATGACTTTATTAAAAAAATGCAAAAGTAAAATTTAAAAATTATTTTTATATTCCATATAAACTTCATTAAGATTTTTTAGAATATTTTTTGATTTAAAATTAAATTCTTTTTTGATTTTATTTATATTTATTTTAGGTTCAAAAATAGCTTTGTTTTGATTTTTTAATAAAATTTTACAATTAGTGAATTTTTTAATACTTTGAGCTAAATCAATTAATTTTGTATTTTTTCCGTTTGCAATATTATAAATTTTCCCTTTTCCTTTAATTGAAATTCTAGCAATCAGTTGAACAACATCATCAATATGAATAAAATCTTTTGTTGAATTTTTATTTATAGATATTACAATTTTTTTTTTAGTAATTGCATTTTTAACAAACATTGGAAAAACTAGTGGTGATTTTGGACTAAAACCAACTATATTTGATACCCTAACGATTTTTATTTTCTTTTTTGAGGCAAATAAATAATTTTCTGCTAGGATTTTTTTCAAATTATAAAATTCATTAGTATCAGTTGGGTTGAATTTGAAGTTACTTGTTTCATGTGTTGTTGTGGAATTATTATAAATTCTACATGATGAAACAAATGTGAAAGATTTAAAATTATTCTTTTCTATTATTGTGGGAACAAAACCTAGATTAGCATTAAAAGAATTAAATGTATCTGTTTTCCAGTCATCACTGCCAATACAATAAATAATATTTCCCAAATTTTGGTTAAATGTAAATTTATTTCTTTTTGGTAAGAGTAGCTTTGAATTTTTTAAATATTTTACTAAATTATGCCCTAAAAAACCAGTGTGACCAAATATAGTAAACATTATTTTATCTTATAGTATTTAAATTTTTAAATAAATCTAAAGTTTGTATTATATCTTTTTTAATGTTTGTGTTTAATTTAACACCTATTTTTTCAAACTTAGATTTCGAAACTTTATACGATAGTTGATTCATTATTCTAGAGTCGGTTAATTCAACTTTTATATTGCACCCCTGATTTCTTATTAAATTTAAGATTTGTTTAACTGTAAAGTTATTCGATAAAATATTATATATTTCTCTATCAAAAATATTCTTATTAATAATTGTTTTTATAGCATTATATGCATCAGTTAATGAAAGATAAGGCCTGTATTGGTTTAATGCAGTTTTCCAAACAGGAATTTTTATTTTGAAAGACGCATTGAAGCAAAATTTATTTATCGCAGTATGAAATCTTATACCTTCAGATACTCCCGCGATTGTTCCAAATCTTAATGTAATATATTTAATTTTATGGCCGTGTTTTTTTAAATATCTTTCCTCTGCAATTTTTACTTTTGCATATGGACTTTGAGGTTTTATCTCTTTACATTTTTCGTCAACAAAATTTGAATTAGATCCATAAACACTAGTTGATGAAATATGAATTAATTTTGCTTTTTTTTTTTTGCAGAAATTAAAAATATTTATAAATGAATTAAAATTATTTTCATAAAATTTTTTATAATTATTTATGCTAGATACAGCATTAGTAAGGGAAGCTAGATGTATAACGACGTCAACTTTTGGAATTGGATTTAGTGTCTCACTTTTAGATAAATCACCAAATTTAAAAAATAATTTAGAAACTCTTTTTTTTGAAAATAATATATTAATTTTATTATTTTCAAAGTTATCAATTAAATAAATTTTTTTTATTTTTTTATTTTTCTCTAATTTTTTTAAAAAAAAAGAACCTATATGACCTGAAAATCCAGTTATTAAAAGTTTCATTAAAATGCTATTTTTTTAAAATTAAATTTATTTTTTTTTAGAATTTTTATTAATTTTGTATTGTTCAGAGAGCTATCTTTTGCATAATTATTTAATTTTTTAAAACTAATAGAATCTATATCTTTTTTAAATCTCCTAGCAAACTCATATATATCCCTTCTTTTACCACCTACATTAATTATTCCTTTTTCATTTAATAAAAAAGGTATTAATTTAGCAACATCTCTATTGAATAAAAAACTTGTCTTTGCACCTTTTACTGCTTTTTTATGAACAAATGGATATTCGGTCATACACATTCTTAAAATTAATGAATTTTTACACAAATGAACTGCTGACTCAGCACCTAGCTTTGACCAAGCATAGTTATTAAATGGAAGAAGTGGATCAGTCTCTTTATAATTTCCTTTTGTACCAGGATAAACATATTGAGATGAAAAAAATATCAATTTAATTCCAAATAAATTGCATATTTTAGCAATATTTGATGTACCAATAATGTTTATGTCTATACTTTTTTCAGGATATACATCATGAATATCCATTGGTCTAGATAGAGCTGCAATATGAATAATAACATTTATTTTCTTATTTTTGATGAATTTTTTTATTTTGCTAAAATTAGTTATATCAAATCTTTTTTTTGATGGAAATATTGCGTTGTAATTTTTAAATTCTTTTTTTAAATATTTACAAAATCTGCTTGTTCCACCAGTGACTAAAATTTTCAATTTGACAGATGATTTATCCATTTATTTTTCTGCTTTCATTGCTAATATAAACAAACATATATTCAAAGATATTTTTTTAAAATCTAACAGGGCTTTTTATAATTCGATATTTCATATTTAAAAGTATTTTGTTTTGAATATTTTGAATGAATTTATATACTCTTTTTTATCATATTTATAATCGCACAACGTAAGAAGACAATCATCATTTTTAAAAAAATTAATTCTCAACCATGTAAATGTGGGAATTAATAAGGCTTGATTTTTAAGTCGGTTTAAATAAAAAATTTTTTTTTTTTTATTTCTGTAAGTTGTTATTTTAATTTTTCCTTTTATAGGAATTATAATTTGACTGCATTTCATGTGTGCGTGGTCCGCTCTAAAAAATTGTTTTTTTCCAAATAAAAAAAAAAATCGAGCAAGCTTGAAATTTAGCTTTTTAAGATTTTTGTTATAAAAAGGAACAAGCTCACCACTTTTTTCTGGATATCTATTAAATTTTATTTTTTTTAAAATATGATTTTTCATATCTGAAAAATTATATATTAAATAATTAAAAAAAATAGACATATAAATTTTTTCCTTAAAATGATGTTTTAATCTCATTTATTAATAATTTAAGTTTCTGGATAAATAACAAATTTAAACGTCTTTAAAATTTAGTTTACAAGAGGTCTTTTGTAGGATTTTCTATTAAAATATGAATTAATTAAACCGCTTATTGCATTAAAGTAGATAACTCTTTTTCTTTTATTATATGAGAAAAAAAATAAAAATTTTATCAAACTCATCATTAAGTCGGGAAGGGTTTTTTTATAGGCCTTGATAGTTGAGTAATTTTTTTTAAAGTAATAAAATTTTGACCACATATAATGCCATCTGTGATGAGCCTCAATATGTAAAGTTTTACCAGATTTTATAGATGATCCACCTTTATGTCTTACTTTAAAAGATGGTATTACATATATTTTTTGATTTTTTCTATAGGCTCTTAAACAATAATCAGTTTCATCATAATACATCCATATTTTTTTATCATACATTCCTACTTTTTTAACATTTTTCATATTAAAAAATAAAAAATGACCATGAACTATTTTCATTAAATTCAAATGCTTATATTTATTTTCTCTTTTGGAAATAAAATCATCTTTGTATACTTTCCTTTCATGCTGTGGAGCAAGAATTATAAAATCTTGAATTTCAATAGCTTTTTGTAAAAAATTTTTTATAGTAGATTTTTTAAAATCAACATCTGGGTCCATATAAATAGCATATTTAGTTTTAATCTTTTTAAAACCTATGTTAATTCCACCTACTTGGCCTGTATTATAGTTAGTTTTAATTATTTTAACATTACGGAAATTTCCCAATTTTTTTTTAAAATTTTTTTCTCGGGCGTTATCAATTACTATGATTCTTATTCTTTTATCAATTTTCTTAATTAATTTTCTAATATCACTGGTTGAAAAATAAGAAATAAAAAAAATAGTTAAATCTTTGAAATCTTTCATGCTTTTAATTTACAACTTATTTTTCTAAAATTTTTCAGGAAAAGAATTTTTGAAAGTTGGCATTTCGCTATCTCTTTTTGACGTAATAGGTTTTTTAATTTTCCAGTTTATTTTTAGATATTGATCTTTGAAAAGTATACCCCTTTCATATTCCTGGTATCTATACTCTGACAAGTGGTAAAGTAAAATATTTTCTTTATCGTAAAAACCAATTCCATGAGCATAATTCTTAGGTACAAACAACAAAAGTCCTGGCTTTAAATAAAATTTATAAACTTTACCAAAGTTTTTTGATTTTTTGTCAATATTAACACAAACATCTAATGCGCGTCCCTTTAAAATAGACAGTAGTTTAGCTTGTTTTTTTCTAACTTGATAATGCAAACCTCTAATAACATTTTTTTTAGATGATGATATAGCAGTAAATTTACAATTAAATTTTAACTTTTTTCTTAAAAATAATTCCTTAAAAAAACCTCTTTTGTCTGGGTAGATACTGGTTTTGATTAAGAAAGGCTTCATAAATAATATGTTTTAAAATATTTCTTTTTAAAAATTTAAAATTAATGTATTTCTCTTAAAAATCAATTCTTTTATGAATGTAAAATTCACAAACTTATATAAATTAATACCTGAAAAAAAAAAAATTAAAAATAAAATAAATTTTTTAATAAAAAATTCAAAATTTGTTGGAGGTGAGGAGGTTCAAAAGTTTGAATATAGTTTCGCAAAATTTGTAGGAGCGAAGTATTGTGTAGGTGTTGGAAATGGAACCGATGCCCTAGAAATTTCTGTTAATGCTTTAAATTTAACAAAAGGATCTGAAATTATTGTTCAAAATAATACGTGGATATCAACAGCTGAAGCAGTCGTGAATAATGGCTATAAAGTCGTTTTTTGTGACGTAAATTTAGATGATTATTCTATATGCATAAAAAGTTTAAAAGAGAAAATAAATAAAAAAACATCAGCAATTATAGTGACGCATCTATATGGAATACCTGCTGATATGTCAGAGATAAAAAAAATAACAAAAAATAAGAATATTAAAATTATTGAGGATTGTGCTCAAGCACATGGTTCTGAGATATACAAAAAGCATGTTGGAACTTTTGGAGACATTAGTACATTTAGTTTTTTTCCTGGAAAAAATTTGGGTGCATTTGGTGATGGTGGTGCAATATTAACCAATTCAAAAAAATTATATACTTATTGTTTAAGATCAAGAAATCATGGATCACTTAATAAATATGATCATAAGTTTTCTGGAAGAAATTCAAGACTTGATACAATTCAAGCCTCAATACTTAGTATAAAACTCAGAAATTTTAAAAATAAAGTTTTAAATAAAAGAGTAAAGCTAGCAAAAATTTATTTTGAAAATTTGAAAGACGTGAAACAGATAAAATTATATAAATTAAAAAAAAATATTATATGTGGTTATCACCAATTTGTAATAAGAACAAAGTTAAGAGATAAACTTAGAAGATTTCTTAAAGCAAAAAAAATTGATACGATGATACACTATCCATATATGCTTAATGAGCTTAAATTTTTCAGAAATAAAACGAAATTAAAGAAAAGTTATAAACTTGGAACAAAAATTTTAAGTTTACCGATTTCAGAAGAACATACCAAGAAACAGATAAACCATGTATCAAATTCTGTAAAAGAATTTTTCAATAAAAATTAGTGAAAAAAAAAATTTTATTTATACTCAATATATATAATTTTCAGTCAGATGTATTTAAAAAAAATTTGTCTTTAAATTTAAATTATTCAAGATTTAATAAAAATGATAAAAATTGGTTTAATTATTTTTATAATAATTTGAAAAGAGTCTACTTAGTAAATAAAGATTATCCTAATTTAAATAAGAGAATTCTTGGAAAAAATTACTGTGAATTTTTAAAAAATAAAATAAATCGTTTTAAGCCACATTTAATATTTGCAAATATAAATGATCAAAACATAGAAAGACTTTTATTAAAATATAAAAAAATAAAAAAAATAATTTGGATTTCGCATTTAATATCTAAAAAAAAGCTCAAATATTATAGAGAAATATTTGAGTATCTAATCACAGATAACGATTTTATTTATAAAGAAGCTAAAAATCTTAAGTTTAAAACGTTTAATTTAAAAATTTCAGCACCAAATTTCATAAAGCTAAACAAAAATGATTTTATAAATAGAAGATCAGAAATTTATTTTTCAGGTTCATTAGGTCATAACTTTAAAAATCGGTTTAATATTCTTAATTTTTTAAATAATAACTTTAGAATTAAAATTAGAGTGAGAAATTTAGTAGAAAAATATACATTTTTGAATTTTTTTAATTCTTTTTTATTAAAAATTTTTCCAAATTTTACTCAAAAACTATATGAAAAAAAATTATTACCATTAACAAATAATTTAAAATATATTAACCAAAAAGAAGTATTCGGAAAAGAAATGCTAAATGAATTAAAAAAATATAAAATTTGCATTAATATTCATTCAGATTTTGGAAAGAATCAAACAATTAATATGCGTGTTTATGAAGCTTTATCAGCAGGTTGCTTGCTTATAACTGATAAAAATAAAAAAATGGAAAAATTTTTTAAGGATAAAAAACATGTAATTTATTTTAAAGATACAAATGATTTAAAAAACAAGATAAATTATTATCTGAATAATCCAGAAAAAAGTTTTAAAATTGCAAATAGTGGAAACATTTTATTCAGAAAAAAATTTCAAAGTGAAAAACGAATTTTTGAGTTTCGAAAAATTTTAAATAAAATAATTAAGCACGCTAAATATTAATTATTTCTTTAATATACTTCTCTCCAACTTTTTCCCAAGAGAATTTTTTTACCATTTTAAAATTATAATCTAATATAGACTTATATTTTTTTTTGGAAATATTTTGAATTATTTGGCCTAAATTAGTCTTATTTAAATCAAAATAAAAAATTTTAAATGTTCTACCCATTTCTTTTAAAACAGGAATATTTGACGAAATAATTATTTTTTTAAGTGCCGCAGCTTCTATAATTGGTAAGCTACTTGATGTATAAGATGTAGCTTCAATTAAAAAATCTGCTGCACTAAATATTTTTATATAGTCTTTTATTTCTACTTTGCCTAAATAAATTACGTTTTTGAGATTATACAATTTTATAAAATCAAAAATTTGTTTAGAATTATTTTTTTTCCCACCTGTGAGAACTAAATTATAATTCAAACTTTTTAAATATTTATCATCCCTAAATTGTTTTAAAATAATTAGATGATTTTTATGTTTCCATAATTGAGCAGGAAAAAAAATGTATTTTTTTGGTAAATTATATTTTCTTTTAATTTTTGTTTCTATCTTAGAGAATTTAAATACTTTTAAATCCACGCCTTCATTAATATATATAATTTTTCTATTATTTAAAAATTTAAATGTTTTTAGAAAATCATTTTTCATTGTGTTTGATGATGCAACTATTTTGGAGGTGTACTTCGCACTATTATAGTAAGTTAATTTTCTTATTATTCTTTGTTTAATGGTTAGTAGCTCCGGTTTTTTTTCATGTAATAAATCATGAAAATTTATTATACTTTTGCAATTTAAATTATAATGATTTTCATTAACATTAATAAAAATCATTTTATCAGAATTTTTTTCAACAATTTTTTTAAAATTTTTGTTTAAAATATTTGTTAAAAAATAATGTATTTTAAATGGATGAAAATTTAATAATCCAAAAAAAATATAAAATGATTCAACAAGTTTTTTTAATAATTTATAATTTTTTTTTATATATATTATTTTAAAATTTTTTTTATTTCTAAATTTTTTTAAAAAATCTAAACTAAGAGAAGTATCTATATATATTTGAAATTTAATATTTTTTTTTTTTTCGAGACCTTCTAATAAGCCTTTAGCGTAAGTGTGTACACCTTGGTGGATGCTGTAGTTATTTAAAAAAGTTAAATCAATTCCAATTTTCATTTCATTAATTTCTTGGTAATTAATAATAAAGGGAATATAAATACCCTAAAAACATTGAAATGAAAATTATAAACGTTGAACCTTGGATTAGTAGTGCTGAGTCACATCATTTAGCAAAAGTTATTAAAAAGACCTTTCTTACTGAAAATAGAGAAACTGAACTTTTTGAAAAAAATATTGAAAATCGTTTTAAATCAAAGGTTGCTATAGCTGTAAATAATTGGACATCTGGATTATTCATGATTTTGAAAGCTCTTAACTTAAAAAAAGACGATGAAGTTATAATACCTAATCTAACTTTTATAGCCACAGCAAATGCAATTATTTACGCGGGAGCAAAACCAGTATTATGCGATATTGATCCACAAAATTTATCGATGGATTTAAAAAAAATAAAAAAATTAATTTCAAAAAAAACTAAATGCATTATTCCTGTTCATTTATATGGTCATTGTTGTAATTTGGATGAATTAAAAAAAATTTCTGGAAAAAAAATTGTTATTTTAGAGGATGCAGCTCAAGCTATAGGAGCAAAATTTAAAAATAATTTTTTGGGTACAATAGGTGACTTTGGCGGATATTCTTTTTATGGTAATAAAATTGTAACTACTGGTGAGGGAGGAGTAATATTAACAAAAAGAAAAAGTTACAAAAAAGAACTTTATATGCAAAAAAATCATGGAAGATATCAAAAAGGATCATTTAAACATGAAAATATTGGTTTTAATTTTATGTTTACAGAAATGCAGGCAGCTATCGGAAATATTCAGCTAAAAAAACTTAATCAAATATTAAACAAAAAAAAGGAGATATTTTTAAGATATAAAAAAAATCTAAAGGGTATAGGAGATATAAATTTTATGTATCCGATTAAAGGCAACAAACCTGTTTATTGGTTTTCAAATATTTTTACTAAAAAAAAAAACAAAGCTTAAACTTTACTTGAATAAAAGAAAAATTGAGACAAGGGATTTTTTTTACCCATTAAATAAACAGCCTTGCTATCGCAATAAAAAAAAAGTTATTAAAAATTTATACAATTCTTTTCCAGTATCGGAAAACGCTTATAATACTGGATTATCTTTGCCATCATCGTATTCATTAAAATTAAAGCAGGTTGATTATATTTGTAAAAATATTAAAAACTTTTTCGTAAATAAATAAAATGAAAAAATTAAATTACAAATTAATGGAGAATGCATTCAGCAAAGCTGATTTAGATAATGGACTTAAAGTTATAAAATCAAAACAGCTCACAATGTCCAAGTTTACAACTAAATTTGAAAAAATATTTGCAAAAAAAATTGGTGCAAAATATGCTTTGATGGTTAATTCTGGATCCTCTGCAAATTTACTTGCCGTACGAGCTGCATTTAATCCACTAAGAAAAATTAGATTTAAACTTGGTGATGAAGCAATCATTCCATCACTTCTTTGGTCAACATCTTTATGGCCCTTAGTTCAGTCTGGCCTTAAACCAGTCTTTGTAGATATTGATACTAAAACACTTAATTTAGATATTAATCTACTTAAAAAAAAAAATTACAAATAAAACAAAAGTAATAATGGCAATTCATGTTTTAGGAAATTCAACTCAAATACAAGAACTTAAAAAAATTTGTGATAGAAAAAAAATCATATTAATTGAAGACACGTGTGAAGCGTTAGGTTCAAAATTTAAAAATAAATATCTTGGAACATTTGGAGATTTTGGAACATATTCTTTTTATTATTCCCATCATATAACATGCGGTGAAGGAGGAATGATTGTTTGTAATAATCTGAATGATTATAAGATTTTAAGAAGTCTTAGATCACATGGATGGGATAGAAATCCACAAAATAGAAAAAAAAAAGAACCCATGGGATTTAACTTCGTTAACGAAGGCTTTAATTTAAGACCCACAGATATAGTTGCATCAATTGCAATTAATCAGTTTAAAAGATTTCAAAAGATGAATTTTATAAAAAATAAGAACAGATCAAAAATTATTAAATCATTAGTTAGTTCAAAAAAATGGGAAAACCAATTTTCTTTCATAGAAAAAGGTGACTTTGTAAACCCTTCTTGGTTTGGTTTACCCATAATTATATCAAAAAAATTTGTTGAAAGAAAAAACAAGTTTTTAAAGTTTTTAAATAAAAAAGGTATAGAAACAAGACCAATATTAAGCGGTAATTTTTTAAAACAACCATCGGTAAAATTGTTTAAATTAAATAAATATAATGAAAAATTTAAAAATGCTCAATATGTTGAGGATAGAGGTTTTTTTATTGGTCTACATTCTACAGAAATAACTCAAAATCAACTTGATTTTTTGAAGGATAATTTACTCAAAATTTCATCAGATATTTTTATTAATTAAAATCTTATTGCTTTAATAAACTTTAAAGGTTTTTTAAGTATTTTAATTAGATACAAAAAATTTACAAAAAATTTACTTTGTCCATTATTGATCCTGATTTTATTTAAATCTCTTAAATGATCTATATAATTTACTTTAGATGAAAATCCACCTTTATCAAACTCACCAAATATCTCATGTTTTTTTGTTGATTTTCCTTTAAGTTTATTTTTGACAATCATCTTATAAAAGAAGTCCAAATCTGAACTTAAATATTCTGTTTTATAAAATCCAACTTCTTTGTGTTTGTGAGTTTTAATAAAAAAACCAACTGAATGTGAGGTATAAAATCCAAAACTCCATTTAATAATCGAAGGATTAAAACCATAAAGTAATTTATATTTTTTTACTGAACCAAATAAAAAATCTATATCATATTTAATAAAATAATTATTAACAACTTCTAATGCATCCGAAAAATAAAAATCATCTGAATTTAAAAATCCAATAATATTTCCTTTTGCCAAACTGATACCCTTGTTCATTGCATCCCAAATCCCTTTATCTTTTTCTGAAAGTATAACTGAAATTTTATCTTTATATTTATTTATAATTGCCAAGGTGTTATCCTTAGAATTTCCGTCAATAATTATATACTCTATTTTTTTATATTTTTGATTTAAAACACTATTAATACATCTTTCTATAGTTTTTTCATTATTTTTTACTACTGTAATAATTGATATCAAATTACTATCATTCATAAATTTTAAATTTTTTTAAATATATCAGAATAAATTTCAATATGTTTTTTTAAATCAAACCTAAATAATTTTTTTTTTGCAATTTTAATTTTTTTTTTTTGTATATTTTTATTTTTAAAGTGTTTTATAATTTTATTTGCAAGATCAATATGATTTGAAACCTGAAAAAGATCACCACCTTTCCCATTAAGAAGTATTTCAGCTGGTCCCGCATTACAATTTGAAGAAATTACAGGAGTATTTAACATTAAAGATTCAACCAAAACATTACCCATACCCTCATATTTTGAGGATAGCACTAATAATTCAGATTGTTTTATATATGGGTAAGGATTATTTTCATTCTTTAAAATTATAACTTTTTTATTTATTTTTAACGTATGAATTAAATTTTTAATATTTAAATATTCTGGACCATAACCAATTAATATTAACTTTAAATTTTTGACTTTATCGGATGCTAATTTAAAAGCTTTTATTGTTGTAGCATGGTCTTTTCTAGGAGTGAATCTTGAAACGTTAATTATATATTTAAACTTTTTATTTAAATTAATTTTTTTTGAAACTTTACTAATAATAGAGGTATCATAAGCGGGGCTATAAATAGTAATCACTTTTATATTGCAAAAATTACTCAAATCTTTACTAAGTTTTTTACTTATTCCTAGAACTAAATCGGCATACTTATATGTAAATTTTATTAAATATTTAATTAATAAATTTTTTGATATTGCAAAAAAACTATTTCCATATTTTAGTTCATCTAGGTGGTTCCTATCAATAAATATTTTTTTTATATTTTGAAGACCTATAAGAGAAAAAAATGAAATAATATTTCCAAAATTTTGATTTGAAAATAGAATTATTTTTTGAAATTTCTCTGAATATTCATATTCTTTAATAATTGACCTTAATTTTAATATTGAAAATAAAGCCCTTGAACATTTTAAATTTATAAATTCTATTTTAGATTTAAGCTCTTTTTCAAGAACACTTTTTTGCAAAGATATAAACGTTAAAGAATATTTATTTGAATCTAAATTACTTAAAAGTCTTTTTAATGATGTATCTGCACCTCCAAGATATGAGTAAGGATGGTAAATTATTAGTTTTATTTTTTTCACTTTTTAAAGAATATCTAAATAGAATTTTTTATTATATATATAATATTAAAATATGAAAAAAATATGTTATTGGTCACCACATATATCTAACGTAGCTACTATCAAAAACGTAATAAATTCAGCAATCTCACTTAAAAAATTTAAAAAAGATAGTTATAGCGTAAAAATTTTTGACGTTATCGGTGAGTGGTCAACTTATAAAAATTTTTTAAATAAATATGACATTGAAACAATAAAACTTACAAATTTAGATTTAAAAAAATTTTTACCAATTTCAGGATTTTTGAAGTCTAGGTTAGTTTATTTTTTAATCTTTTTTCTTAAAATTAATCAATTAAGAAAAATTTTAAAAAAAGATAAGCCAGATTATATTATTATACATTTGATAACCTTCTTACCTTTATTTTTATTAATTTTTTTTAAATTTGACACAAAATTTATTTTAAGAATATCTGGTTTACCAAGACTTACAATTTTAAGAAAATACCTATGGAAAATAACTTCAAAAAAAATTTTTCTAGTTACATGCCCATCAGAGCAAACAAAAAAAGATTTAATAAGTGAGAATATTTTCCCAGAAGATAAATTAAAAATTCTTTATGACCCTTTACTTAATGTAAAACTAATAGCTAAAAAACTTAAAGATAAAAAAACAATTGAAAAAGATAAGGTATATTTTTTAAATATTGGAAGACTCACCAATCAAAAGAATCAATTGTTATTAATAAAAGTTTTTTCAAGTATTTTAAAAATAAATAAAAATCTAAATTTATATATAGTCGGAGATGGGGAAAATAAAAAAAAATTGCAAAAGTATATTGAAACTAATAATTTGCAGAGAAATATTTTTTTATTAGGTTATGTTGACAACGTATATCCAATTATTAAAGGTTCAATGGCATTAGTATCTTCCTCATTGTGGGAAGATCCAGGTGCAGTCATGATTGAAGCATCATATTGTGGAAAAAATATTATATCCTCCGATTGCCCAAACGGACCTGCTGAATTTTTATCAAATGGAGAAGGGGGATATTTATTTAAAAATAATGATGAAAAAGATTTATATGAAAAAATTAATATGTTTTTAAAAGAGAGTGAAATTGTTAAATATAACAAGATACTTTTATGCAAAAAAAATACCAAAAAGTATACTTTATTTTATCATTATAAATCTTTAAATAAAATATTAAATTAATAATAATTTTAAAATGAGTATATTTTTTTTTATAATTTTTTTTATTTCAAGTTTATCGTTTGTTTATTTATGCAGAAAATTTGATCTATTAATTGATTATAAATTAGAAAAGCATAAGCGATATTCTTCTAAAATTAAGAGTAATTCTATTGGAGGAATTATTTTAGGAAGCTTTTTTGTTTGTCAATTTACTTATTATTCAGAATATTATTTATTATTTTTTTTACTCTTAATTTTGCTAATAGGTTTTTTATCAGATGTAAAGATACTAAATAATGTTGGATTAAGATTTGGACTTCAACTAGTAATAATAATATTTTTTACTGAATTGCTCAATCATAGAATTGTAACAACAAGAATTGATGTGGTTGACCAAATATTAAATTATAATTTTTTGAATATAATTTTTGTCACCTTTTGCTTAATGGTTTTAATTAATGGTGCAAATTTTATTGATGGACTTAATGGTTTATTGATTGGGTACTTTTTAATAATTTATTTTATCATTTTAACTAGGTTTGGAAATTTTATTAATATTGATACAGTTCTTTTACTTAATTTAATAATAATTTTATCTTTTCTTTTCTTAATAAACTTATCTGGACTTGTTTATATGGGTGATTCTGGTGCATATTTAATTGCGGTATTTACAGGAATTTATTTAATAAATTTTTCTACTCAAAACCTTTTTATCTCACCTTATTTAATAATTGTATTACTTTGGTATCCATGTTTTGAATTGTTATTTTCAATGGTGAGAAGATTTAAAAATAAGTCAAAAGCTTATAAGCCAGATGTTTTACACCTTCATCAACTTGTTTATTTTTTTTATAAAAATAAGTTTAATATTCAAAATGCTCAAATTACCCATTTTATTTCATCTTTTTCTATAAATTTTTATAATTTTTTGATTTTTATTTATGCAACAAAATTTGAGTATAATTCTCAATTTTTAATTTTATTACTCTTAATGAATATTGCTGTATATTTATCTTTTTATTTTTTTTTAAAAAAACAAATAAAAAAATAAATATATGAATATTATAGAATTTATTATTACATTTTTAATTTTATTATTTTCAATTATTGGGTACGGTCTCTTTTTTTCAAAAAATTTAACTAGTCACAATAATTTTACAAGAAATAACATCTCAATTGGCTATATAGGTATTTTTGGTATATTTTTCTCAATATTAATATCATATTTTACCAATCTGTTAATTCCTCATAATAATACGCATAATATAATTTTTTTATTGATAGGAATTTTTTTTTTTATTTTTTTTAATTTAAAGCACAAAAGAAAATTTTTTTCAAAATACTTTATATTTTCATATTTATTATCTTTTTTTTCAATTTTTTATTTTAAAAGTCATGACGATTTTTCTTATTACCATTTAAGCTCAATTATTAATATTACTGAAAACAAATTAGAATTTGGAATTCACCATTTTGATATAGCTTTTAATCATATTTCCTCAATTTTTCATTTTCACTCTCTATTTAAAACTTTTTTAACTGAAAATTATTTTTATCAGATTGGACCTCTTTGTATTATCATATTCATAAATACAATTATATTTGAAAATATTTTACAAAAAAAAAATTATCAGTTACTAGATACATCTTTTTATCTAAACTTATTTTTTTTAATTTTTTCAAATATTTTTTTTTATAGATTGGCAGAACATGGCACAGATCGTTCAGCACAAATTTTATTTTTTTTAACCTTTATTTTGTCATTTTCTATATGGGGAGCAAAAAAATTACCTAAAGATAAATTTGAAATTGTTTTAATATTATTTGCTTTAATTGTTTCTTTAAAATCTTTTTATGTATTATATTCTGTGCTTCTTCTAGTAATTTATTTTAAGTTTTTCAAATTCTTTGATTTTCTAAAATTTATTAAAAGTTTTCCAGTAGTATATCTGTGCCTTATTACTATATTCTTAGTTTCCTTTAACAGCTTAGCTGTATCTGGCTGTTTTGTATATCCAGTCGTTTCTACCTGTGTTGAAAGTTTTTTTTGGGGGTATGGTAAAGAGAAAGTCATTTTAGCTATGGAATGGTATGAGCTTTGGTCAAAAGCAGGAGCAACTCCAAATTCTAGAGTAGAAAATCCCTCTGAATATGTTGCTGGTCTAAATTGGGTTTCTAGCTGGTTTGATAAATATTTTTTTAATAAAGTTTCAGATTTTCTGTTTGGTACAGCATTTGTTGTACTAATTTTTTTAGTTTCTTTTAAAATTAAAAAATTCAATTTACGAAATTTTAAAAATTTAACTTTTATTTATTTAGTTTTAATTTTTCTTTTTATTGAATGGTTCTTAAATCATCCTTCCTTAAGATATGGAGGATACGTTCTTATTTATTTAATTTTTGTTACACCTATTTCCCTTATAATTTCTAATCAAAATTATAATTTTAAAGAAAAAAAAAAATCAATCAAAATAATTGTTTCAATTGCTATTTTAGTGTTCGTATCGAGAAATGTTAATAGATTAATAACTGAAAATGAGATTTATAATTATAATTTATTTGAAAACCCCGTTTATAATATCGAAGATAAATTCTTTACAATGCAAAATAGAAAAAAAACATATTTTCATAATTCAAAAATTTGTGATTTGAAAAATTCAAAAAAAGATTTAAAATGTAAGAAAATTTTAGGTTTTAATTTTTATTTTAAAAATTAATATTTTCTTTTAAGTGAATTAATGCTCAGTCTTATTAAAAAATATAGAGATTTGAAAATACCAAATTTTTCATAAACATAGTAAACTTTAAATCCATCAGAAATTTTTTGAAAAATATTTGATGATAAAGATTTAGTAACTTCATTCCAAATGACTAAACTTTTTTCTAAATTGTAAGCTTCAATATTCATTTTTGTAATTCTTAGCCAGGCCACATAGTCTTCTTGAGTTCTTATATTAGGAAATAGTTCATTTTTAATAATTTTTTTTTTTAAAATCACTGTAGATAAACCTATGTCACAAGATTTAAGAAGATCATTATAATTTAATTTTTTTTTATCACATGCAACTTGAATATTTTTTTTTTTTAAAAATTTTTTTTCATAATTAGAAAATGAAAATATTATATTATTATCCATCATATATTTCATTTGTTCTTCTAATTTACTCGGCAGCCATAAATCGTCAGCATCTAGAAAGGCCAAAAATTCACCTGCTGAATTCTTTATTCCAATATTTCTTGATATACCAGCTCCTAAATTTTTTGGATTCTTAATTACTTTTATGTTTGGATTTTTCTTAAAATTTTCAATTAAATATTCATAGTCTTCTAAATTTTCATCGTCATAAATTATTACAATTTCAAAATCTTGTAATGTTTGTTTTAAAACTGAGTCAACAGTTTGCTTTATATATTCTTTTTTATTAAAATAGGGTATTATAACACTGACTAATGGCATATAAATAAATACTAATACAATTTCAATTTTTAATAAATAATTAATTATATGTATATAAAAATTTTACATTTTATAATTTCATATTTTGATTATCCAAATAAAAAGAAAACTATCAATTTTTTTAAAGAAAAATTTAACAATGATATTTCAGTCCTGATTGATGTTGGTGCTCATCATGGAGAAACAATTAAACTATTTAACAATAAATTTAAAATAAAATCGATTTTATCTTTTGAACCAGCAAAAAAAAACTATGAACAGCTTTTAACTAAAAATAAAAATTTAAAAAATGTAAAATTTTTTAATATTGGACTTGGTGAGGCTGATAAAATGGTAGATTTTAATGATCACTTTGAAACTCAATCATCTACAATAAGCAAAATAAATTTTAACTCTAAATATTACAAAAAAAAAAACCTATTTTTAAATCCCCTAAGAAACAGTGATAAAAAAATTAATATTGTTCAAATAAAAATAAGAAAACTAGAGGATATTCTAAATGAATTAAAAATTGAAAACGTTGATATTCTTAAAATAGATACTGAGGGATATGATTTTCATGTTATTAAGTGTTTGGGAAATAATATCAACAAAGTCAAATATATTTATTTTGAACATCATTTCCATGATATGCTTTTAAAAAAATATAAATTAAGTGACATAAATGATTATTTATATAATAATAATTTTATAAAAGTTTTTAAAAGCAAAATGCGATTTAGAAAAACTTTTGAATATATTTACTATAATAATTCACTGTAATTAAAAAAATGAATGATTTAACACTTATCATACCTGCAAAAAATGAAGTTGAATCTTTACCCGTATTTTTAAAAGAATTAGAGAATTTTAATTTTAATAAAATGATTGTTCTTCAAAAAGAAGATATCGAAACAAAAAATATTTTAAAGAATCTCAACGACGTTGAAATTTATGAACAAAAAAATAATGGTTATGGCAATGCACTAAAAGAGGGTATTAATAATTGTAAAACTGAATATTGCTGTATAATTAATGCTGATGGATCTATGGATCCCAAATATCTTCAAGAAATGAGATCCTTCTGTGATCAGATTGATTTTGTGTATGGATCAAGATATCAAAAGCCAGGTGGAGGAAGTGAGGATGATGATGTAATTACTTTAATAGGTAATTATTTTTTTACATTTCTCGGAAACTTTTTGTTTAAACTAAAAATAACTGACATATTGTACACTTATATTTTAGGTAAAACTTCATCATTTAAAAAGCTTGATCTTCAAAATTCAGATTTTAGAATATGTGTAGAAATACCAATTAAATCTAAATCCTTAAAATTGAGGTATATTTGTACCCCGAGCTATGAAAGAAAAAGAATTGGTGGTAAAAAAAAAGTTAATCCATTAAAAGATGGATTGCTTATACTTATTGAAATTGTTAAGTATTTTTTTAAA
>MDTG01090377.1_pt1 | contig 28058 bp, 29 predicted proteins | sample 811421 | NCBI WGS metagenome assembly MDTG01 (sample SAMN05326645, study PRJNA326480) | marine metagenome | isolation source: seawater | place: Pacific Ocean: South East | collected 2011
GAAATTAAAAACTCTTTATTTGCCTTTAATATTTCTATATTTTGCCAATAGCCTGTAAACCTATTAAATTTTGATGAATTACTTAGATCTAAATTTTTGTCATTAAACCATGAAAAATAATTCTTAGTTAGTTTATTTATTTTGAATTTATCTATTAAGTCATATTTAATAAAGTTTTTTGTTTCTATCTCTTCAAACTCAAAGTAGTCTAATGGAAGTAGTAACTCACGATTGGTTATTATTGAATTCTTTTCCTTTGCTACTCTTCTAAAGTTATGTAGATTTATATATACTTTAAATTCATTATTTTTTAAATAGTTTGCAAAAGATAGTTGAAATAATTGATTGCCAAAGCCTCCTAAAATATCTACAACAGCTACTTTTTCTTTATTTTTCATTTACTAAATATTTATGTTGAAGCTCCAATGATATAAGGAGAATCTTCCAATTGTTTTTTGTAATATACTTCTTGTATATCTTCTTCAGTTTTCTCAGCTATACAGGCAAATCTATGTCTCTTTGAATTATAATTCTCAGGGTTATAACATTTTGATTCAATTATTTTCTTAAATCCAACCATTTTAAGCCAGCTTAATATTGCTTTTTTTGATGGAAGATGTGTGATAGTAGTAGTTCCCCTATATGTTTGAGGGTATAATATCTCTACTATATTTTTATTAATGAGCCCCCTTTTTCTAGTTGTGGCACTTTCTAAAACTAATACACCGTTATTATTTAATTTTTGATAGATTTTCTGGAGGAATCTTAGTTGTTCTGGGTTATGATATAAAACTCCTGTAAAATAAATCAAATCAAATTTACCTAAACTTTCAAATTCCTTTGTATCTATATACATGAAATTATCTTCTATAAATTTATAGTTGACTTTTAATTTCTTTATCCAGTTCTGATTATTTTCTGACTTATCAGGCAAGTCAAAAATTGTAATTTCTTTTGGTGATAGCGTCTCAAGTCTAAATGTGTCTTCACCATCTCTTGGTCCAATCTCTAAAAATCGTTTATTTTTAAATTTCTCGGTTGAATATAAAGCTATTAATTCATCGAATAAATATTTTCTATAAGGAAGTTCAGAATCTACCTTAGAAAAGTTAGTTAATTTGTTTTTAACTTTTATTAGATACCATATAATTGTATTTAACACATTTTAATGCTAGTTATAATTCACATATAATAGAGCTTTTATATATAAATAGTAAAATAAATTATTCTACATCTAAGTTTTGTTTGAATTATCTTCAAGATCTTTTAACCAATGTTGTCTTAATCTATATAGCTCATAGGATTCTTTAGATTTCCATGAAAGCTTTCCATTAAAATCAACACCCAGTAGTCTGTAATTGAAATTTTCAGAGACATTAGTAACCTCATAAAGTTTATCTGTTTTATTATCTATATTTTCCCAAACAAGGTTTTCATTAAAGTGTTTTTTGTGAACATGTTTTATAGCTTTGGTAAAGGGGCCACCTGCAGTTAATTTAATTAAATCTTCAGCATTATTTAAATAGTTTGGGTAAAGTTTTTTTGTGATATTGTTAACAACGATCTCAATAGTTTTTTTTAATATAGGATGTTCCTTCTTAAAAAATAATGCCCACTGGACAAAGTTATCATGATTATTTTCAGCAGAGACAATAGCTTCATTTTTTGGATTAATTATTCTGTCTAAAGGTTCATTGATACTTGAGTCAATATCTACATATACTCCACCATTTTTATATAGAATTAAATACCTCCATAAATCTACCTTTGGCACTATATGTTCTAAAGAATTAAAAGCTTTTTTTATATCTATATCAAAATTTGCATTCACATAATCATGAATTTGAGAATCTGTATAAATAACATGTTCGTATTCTGGATTTGTTTTTTTTAATTTTTTTATTGATTTCTCCATCTTTGGAGGAAAATTTTGAGAAATCCAAGATCTGTATATTGTTTTAGGTATCATGTTTATATAATTATAAGAATTAAAACTTTTTAATTAAGATAATTGCTTAAAAATATATAAATCTTCTCATTTTTTATAAAATTCTATGTAATGTAATTTGAGAATGAATTATTTATTAATTTACTTTGGGGAAAAACCAAGATATATAAGATATTGTATTAATTCAATATTAAGTGTAGATAGTGACGCAAAAATATATTTTTGTTCAGATAAATCTGTTAAATATAAAAATGTCGAATATATAAATTCTATAGATGTGTCATCTGATCTGACAAAAAATATAGAAGAAATAGACATTTACAAGAATACGAATTATGAAGCAAGCCCTCTATGGAAAACTTCACTCTTAAGAGTTTTTTACTTATATGATATTTCAAAATCCTTAGACTTAAATAGCTTTATACATTTTGATACAGACGTATTAATTTACAAGCCTTATAGCAAACTTTTAAACTCCTTTGATAAAGGGAGGTTTAATGTTACACCCTTAAATGAAGATGAATTAATTTTTGGATATTCTTACTCTAATAACTTACCGACTTATAAAAAAATAATAGAATCAATTAGTGATTTAATCGTTAATAAAAAAATAGACTTAAAAGAACCTCTAAATGAAATGAAAATATTGAACAAAGTATTTAAACAAAATAAAGATTGGTTTAATCTGCTTCCAATAATTCCAGAAGGTAGCGATTTAATTTTTGACCCTGCCTCATATGGTCAATATATTGGAGGGATAGAGGGTAAACCAAGAAAGATATTTAGAAAACCATGGGCTGGTGACCACCATTATGTTGGAAGAGAGATTATAAATAAAAATATAAAAGTAAAGTATAAAAATAATACCCCTTATGTGTTAAAAAATAATTTAAAATATGATTTAGTCAATCTGCATGTTCATTCAAAAAATTTAGCTAAATATTTACCAAAAGACTACAAGGAATATTGTTGAAATAAAACTTTATCAAATTTCTATTAAATTTTTATTATCAATCAAATATGTTTTTTCTGCATTACTAAAATGCTCAGGTTTATGAGTAATATTTATAATCGTACCTTTAAAATCCTCAATCTCTTTTCCAACAATCTTTACGGTTTTAGAATCAAGGTTAGAAGTTGCTTCATCTAGAAATAGTATTTCGGGACTTCTTAATAATGCTCTAATTATTGAAATTTTTTGCATCTGCCCTGACGAGAGTGATTCACTAGATATTGTATTTTCTAAGTCAGACTCCCTGAAGCTATCAAAAATATTGTATTTGTTAACCCAATTGACTAATAAGGAATCTTCGATTGTTTCTTCTACTCCATACAATAGATTATTTCTGAGTGTGTCAAGAAAAATTAAAGGCACAGGACCAACATAACTAAATTTATCTGAGAATATTTTTATTTCTCCATTATTAGGTTTATATATTCCATTCATTAAACCAATAAGAGTGCTTTTACCTGAGCCATTTGGACCTGTAATGAGAGTATGAGAATTTTTTGATATGGAGATACTTATTTCTTCAAATATATTCTGATCAGTATCAGCATATTTAAATGAAATATTATTAAATAAGATACTATTTTCATCTGAATCTTTAGACTCAATAAACTCTACGATTCCTAATTTCTCTTGCGAAGTATTTTTTAACCCATCTAAGTATGAATTTACATAAATTCCTTGTGATAAAAGATTCCCATACATACCAGATATTTGACTAATGTATTGAACACCTCTTAGTAGTATAAATATTACTTCTAAGGTTAATTTTATGTATATTATAGATTGGACAATTAGTATTGAAATAATTAAAGTTACCGTCGTATTAAATAAATTATGAGTTACAAAAAATAGTTTAGTATTTGTGAAATTAACATTAGCTAATAAGTCAACACCTTCGTTAAATCTGTTAATCTCTGATTTTTCTTTTTTTAAAATTTTAATTAAATAAAAGTTATTTAATATTCTTTCAAGTGTTCTGTCTAACTCGATAGTAAGAGCTCTATTTTTTTCTGAATTTTCTTTAAATTTTTTCATTATTAGTAAAATTGGCTTTAATAAAACTATTCCAATAAAAATTAAAATTAATGCAACATTTATATTTAAAAATATAAGAGAAAGAAAGTAAATCAACAATTGAAAAACGGTTCCAATTAGTGAGATGAATGTTTTATATACTGATGCAATGCTTTGTGATTCTGCTGAAACCTTATAGTTTATATAAGCAAAAGATAAGTTTTCATTACTAAATAATCTTTGAGAAGCATCTTTTTTAAGTGATTGTGTTGTATCAATAATCAATCTTTCTTGATTTAAATGATCTAGATAATTAATTCCTAATCTTACTAGTACAAGAAATGGTATTAAGATGACTAATTTATCAAATTGTAAATTTTCAATAAATTGATTTGATGGCTGCTCATTTGTTAGTGCGTATGAAATTAATACAACAATTACAACTTCAACTCCAGCATTAACATTCTTGGCAAAAATAGAAAAAAAGATCTTTAATTTCTTCTTTTTCACCATTACAACTTTTGATAGCTGATTAAATTTTATTAGATTAAGGTAGATTCTCTTAAATTGATTCATTATAAATATGATATATTTGATTATTTTTATTTAAATATTTTATTTTATTTTATCCATCCAGTACTGAAGTAAGTCTTCTAATGTTTTTTCAATTTGATATTCTATATTCCAATTGGTTTTTTCTATTAAATTTGATGAATCTCCATGTTGATATTCAATATCTATAGGCCTATAAAGCTCTTCTGATATTCTTTTTTCTACATCTATTCCAGAAATTTCAATTAACAAATCAGTAAAGAATTCCATTTTTCGTGGATTTTCTCCACAAACATTAAATATTTCTCCATTTGTATCATTAGATATCATTGCAAGGTAATAAGCATTAACAGTATCTCTAACATCGATAACGACTCTAGTTGTCTCAAGATTTCCAATATTAAGAATAGGTTCTTGATAGCCTTTCTTTATTCTTACTAGTTGGTATGCGTCAGATGAAATGGAAAAGTTTTTACCTCGTCTAGGTCCGGTATGTGAAAAAGCTCTTGTTACAAAACCATTGATATAGTTATTTTCAATTCTTTCCTGCATAAACATGTCAATTGTTGCTTTTGACAGACCATAGGGGTTAGAAGGGGTGAGCTTTGCATCCCAGTGAATTTTCTCTCCGTTTGCTCCTTGGTTTCCATAGACTTCTGATGTTGAACAAAACATAATTTTACAATCTTTTTGATTTTCACTAATTGAATTTATTAAATTTGCACTGTTCATTATATTTTCCTTAAAGGTTCCAACTGGATCGAAAAAACTAGTTGGTGGATGAGACTGTGCAGCTAAGTGAAATATGCCATCGAATATTTCTTCTTTAAACAACTTATCAATTAGTTTAAAATTATTTAAGTCGGCATAGTGGAAAGTAATATTATTGTAAGCATCATCATTAACGACATCTCTTATATCTTGTTCTCTTCCATTAGAATTTCTAATTAACCCATGAACTTCATGCCCCTCTTTATAAAGAAGGTTTGCAAGGTGAGGTCCAGCAAAACCAGTAATTCCTGTAATTAAAAACTTCGCCATTTTAATGATTATATATGTAGTTCTACAGTAAATATTTCAAGAAAAAATTAATAATTGTTTTATTTAATTATAATATTGTTACTTGTGATAGGAATTGTAGATATTTTTGGTGGCTTTGGAAACCAGCTATTTCAAATCTCTTTTGCCTTACATCTTAAACAAAAAGGGATTAAAACATATACATATATATCAGATAGTTTATTAAATAATGAGAATAAAGAATATCAAGAGAATAGGAATTTGATTATTTCATCATCTGATTTTGGTATAACAATGCTAAGTAAGAAACATTTGTATATTTTAGATAAGTATAAAAAAAATAAAATTTTAAAAAACAGTTATCAGATTTTAACGGAGAATGATTTTATAGATTATGAAAACTTAAAATATATAAATAGTTTTAATGGCTTTTGGCAAAAAATAAAATATGTTGAAGACAACATAGACGATTTAACTCGAGCTCTTTCGGTTAATCAAAAAATAAAAATGGGCCTTAGTGAGAATAAGAAAAAAAATACTATGTTGTTGGTCAGAAGAGGAGATTACGAAAAAAGTGGTCTTGCCTTAGATTTAAATTTCTATGAAAAAGCAATGGAAAAATTAGACTTAACATTGGGTTATGATATATTTACCGACGACCCATCTTGGGTTCAAAATCAAAAGATATTTGAAAATGTAAGCTATATTTATCCCCCCTCTGATCAAAGAGACGAAGTGATAGATCTTTTTAGTGAGATGCTCTCTTATAAGAATTTTGTGGTTGGAAATAGTACATTTTCTTTTTGGGGTGCTTTATTAGGGTCTAATGAAAAATCCACAGTTATTATCTCTAAGGACTTTTATTCAAAAATAGAACTAGAAACTAATAACAAATTTAATAATTGGATAAAAATATAAACTTAATTTAAATTAATTAATTCATCTAATATTTGATCAATATTTTTCGTTATTTTCCAATCTGGAAATCTATTATACAGGTCGGTGTTGTCCGTTATGTACCATATATGATCACCCAAACGTGCTTGTGAACTAATTTCATAATTCATTTTTTTGTTTAGTATTTTTTCAACCTTTTCAATAGCTTCAATAATGGAAATAGAATTATCTCTTCCTCCTCCAATATTAAAAACTTCAGATGATCCAGGATTTTTTCTAAATTCTTCAATCACTGTAGATACATCATATGCATCAATGTTATCCCTTACTTGTAAACCTTCATAGCCTTCAATTACATATTTGTCTGAAGATTTAGCACATTTTACTAAATAACTTAAAAAACCATGTGCCTTTGCTCCGTTATGATTAGAGCCAGTAAGACAACCCCCTCTTAGACATATAGTTTTCATATCATATGTTTTACCATATTCTTGCACGATTAAATCTGCAGTTAATTTACTAATACCGAAAAATGAGTGTATTCCACCATCAATTTCCATTGAAGTATCAATACCAGCATAATATTTGTGGTTTTTTTCTAGGTCGTATCTTTTATTACCTTTTACAAAATCTAGCTTGTTTGGATTATCCCCATAAACTTTATTTGTCGATAAGTAAGCAAATGCTATATCAGTAGATACCGTTTTAATTGTTTCTAATAAATGCAATGTTGAAGATGCGTTAATATCAAAATCAATAATTTTATTTTCTCTAGCCCAATCATGTGAGGGTTGTGCTGCTGCATGTATAACCATATCAACATCTTTATGGTTATTAAAAATTTTTTTTACTTCCTCAGAATTTCTAATGTCTATCTCGTGACTAATAAATTCTTTGTTTTTTGAAAGTTCTTCAAGGTTTTTTTTATTTGAAGCTTCATTGCCAAAAAATTCTTTTCTTTGATCGTTATCAATTCCAATAACATTAAAACCTTTATTTAAATAATATTGAGATATATTAGAACCTATGAGTCCTGATGAGCCTGTAATTATAACTTTCAATTTATTAATTTATTCTAAGTGTTTTTTTTGTTTTTCTTAATATTATTTTAAGTTTTCTTTATTTGCTTTAAATAAAGAGTCAAATTGTAACAAATTCTTATTAGGACCATATGAAAGATTATATATTCCATAAAGCGAATAATCGTATTTATCAAAAAAGTCAGTATATGATTTAAAATCCCATTGGTTTTTGTAATTAGAAGCCACAATTATTTCCATAAGTATAAGATCTACTTTTTTATTCTTTAGTAAATTAATTCCTCCTTCTAAAACTTTATACTCAGCGCCTTGAACATCAATTTTCAATAAATCTATTTTTTTAATTTTATTAATTTTGGTGAAGTTATCTAAAGTATCAAAACTACAAGAAACTTTCTCGATATCTTTTGGATTTTTAAATCCCCATTCTAACAATGCATCGTTTTCAAACTTTAAAAGAGAATTCATTTGGGAGTAATCTTCGTCAGGCCCAATGTATGAGTAAAAGCTAGATTCAGCTTCTTGATTACTGAATCCAATATTGTGAACTTTAGACATCGGATATTCTTTTGATTTTTTATTTAAAATCTCAAAACTTTCTTTAAATGGTTCAAATGAGAAAATACTCGCTTCTTCAAAATGTTTTGAATAATATTCTAAGGTTTGTCCTGTGTGAGCACCTACATCAAAAATTAATAAATCTTTCTTTTCTTGAAGTAAAAATTTAATAGCGCTTATATATTCAGGTAAGAAAATAGATCTAAATATAGAGCTTGTTTGAAGATAGTTTAATTTTTTATATAAATTTTCTATAAATTCACTCAAGCTTTGTTTTGTGTTGTTTTTATTGTTTAGACTTTTAATTTCACCGTTAATTCCATTTATAAGCATTTTTAGTTCAAACAATTCTTCTTCATCTTTTCGAAGTTTTTCTAATCTATTTTTTTTAACAACACCCAAACCAAGCAACTTAAAAGTAGCTTGAATAAATTTATTAATAGAGCTAATTAATGTAGTCATAAAATCTAGAATAGAGCAATATTTTTTTTGAAGGTTTAGCCTTTTTATTTTTCTTTATTGCAGTATTGATATATTTAACATTATCAAATAAATAATTTCCTAACACTTTTTTTCCTGAATCTAGTCCGGGGTAATAGCTTATAATTTTTTTTGGGTAGCCAGTAAGATTTTTGAGTGTAGCTGCTACAACATGTGAGCCAGAATTTAGACAAATAAAAATATCTGTGTTTGAAAGTATTTTTACTAAATTACTAATTGAATCAATCTGAATTAAATTTTTGTTTGCCTTATTATTTAGATTCATTGTATTTCTTTTAAGATTATTATAATTTAGAAAAGAAGTACCTTCATTAATGAGTTTTTCTTTTATTTCATCTAACTCCTTTACATCATAAGAAAGTCCAGCTGTTTTAAAAATTGAATAACCAGATAAATCAGCTACTGTATCAAATTTTCTTTCATTGTTTAAAACTATTGCATCAAGATTAATTAATGGATATCCATCTCCTGGTTCGAAACCATGTTTAATATTTATATTTTGAACAATATTAAATTTACTATCAACTTTAATATCATTTTTCAAACTAATATTTGAACCAACATTAGGAAATAGAAAACTTCTTCCTTTATAATATTTATTATTTTTCCATACAAAATTAAAAATTTCTCTATTTCTTGAACTATTAAAGTATGAAACCTTAAACTTTATACCTGCATTATTATAAAGTTTTGGAAGATTTGAATAAGCGAGGTTATCTCCAAGACCGCCCCAAGGTTGACCAAAAATTACGGTGTTATTTTTCATATTTAAATAAAGAATAATATCTGAAAGTATTATAGATATAATTTATTTATTTAATCTTAAGAAATATATCTATAATTAAATTAGTGAATAACAACAAAAATTATCAAAAAAACAAAGATTATTTAAACGAATCCTTAAGAATTGCTGAATTTCAACTTGAATTAATTGATAAAATATTAGATATATCAAAAGTATGTATTGATACTATAAGGAACGGTGGAAAACTACTCTTTTGCGGTAATGGAGGTTCTGCAGCAGACTCACAACACTTAGCAGCAGAAATTGTAGTTAGATTTAAAGACAACAGAAGGCCTCTTCCTGCAATAGCTTTAACAACAGATACTTCAGTAATTACTTCAATAAGTAACGATTTTACCTTTGATGAAGTTTTCTCACGGCAGCTTGAAGCTATTGGTACGGATAGAGATATCTTAATTGCTATTTCTACATCTGGTGAAAGTAAGAATATTCTAAATGCATTATCTAAAGCAAAGGAAATGGGGATGTGTACAATTTCCTTGGTAGGCAATTCAACAAAAAATGTTAAAAAATTATCAGATTATTTATTTTCGATTCCTTCTGATGTTACAGGTGTTGTTCAGCAGTCACATATTACAATAGGTCAATTAATTGCAATGAATATTGAAGATAATTTTATAGATGAATCATAAGAAAATAAAAGTTGCCGTTTTTGGTGATTCAATACTAGATTTATTCTCATATCACATCTCACCGAGACAATCTCCCGAAGCCTCGGTACCTATAATAATAAAGGAAAAAGAAGAGTATTTTGCCGGTGGAGCCGCACTATTAGCTACTAAATTAAGTGAACTGGGAACAAGTGTAGATTTATTTACACAAATTGGAAAAGATTTAAATAGCAAAATACTTAAGAGTAAATTAAAAAATCTAAATGTTTTTGATTATTCAAAATCAAGCTACAAAACAACTATTAAAGAAAGAATTATTGTTGAAAATAAATATTATTTAAGAAAAGATAATGAAGAGATTCAATCACCATTTAGAAAATCTATAATTGATACTTTTAAAAAGAAAGCATCAAGATATGATGCAGTTATATTTTCAGATTATGCAAAAGGTTTTCTTGATAAAAATCTTTTTAACAACATAAAAGTAATTTGCCAAACTAATAATTTATTAACATTTATTGATCCAAGTATAAAAAATAAGTTTGATTTTAAAGATATCAATTATTTTAAACCAAATTTTGAGGAAGCAGTTAGGCTATCAGAAAGAAAAACACTTAAAGAAATCCTTAATTACTTATCTTCTGCTTATAACACTATACCAGTTATTACACTCGGAGAATCTGGATCTGCTTCAATAGAAAATAATAAAGTAATTTATTCTAGTAAATATAAAACTAAAACAGTAGATACAAGTGGTTCAGGGGATATATTCTTTGCATATTTTGTTTATTCAATATTGAATAATAAATCACTTCTTCAATCTCTTAATTATTCTTCAAAGGAGGCATCGAAGCATGTTAAATTTTTTGGATTTAGTAAAAATTGATAATTAATAAAAAAGAAGGCTTAATAAGTAAAATTTCTAAACTTAAACTTAATAATTTAATGCTTGGAACAATTAGTGGTTCATTTGACTGTTTCCATGAAGGTCACAAATTTTCATTAGATTATTGCATGAAAGAAGTTGATAAATTAATTGTACTAGTTAATTCTGACAAAAGTGTATCCACTTACAAAGGAAAAAATCGACCACTTGAGAATATTGATAAAAGAATAAAGAAATTAGAAAACTTTTCATCGAATAATTTATATTATGTGTTTGATGAATTAGTTCCAAATAAAATTTTAGAAATAATTAAACCTGATATTCATTTTATTTCTCGAGATTGGTCAAATAATCCTGTAGAGAAATATATTGTTGAAGAAAATGGAGGGAGAGTAGTAGAACATCCTCATCTAGAAGGGGTTTCAACCACTATAAATTTAGTAAAAAATAAGGATTTAGAGAAAACTAATAAAGCAATATTTTTAGATCGTGACGGGACAATTAATGTAGATGTTGGGTATTTAAACAACTTAGAAGATATAAATATAAGTCAAGAAACACTAGATGGCTTAGAAATGATATCAAAATTAGATTACTTAAACATAATAGTTACTAACCAAAGCGGAGTAGAGAGAGGGTACCTAAGTTTAGATACTCTAAGTGATATTAATAAAAAAATTATAGATATTATTGAAGAAAAAAATGGAAGAATTGACCATATTTACTTTGATACCTCTACTCCTGAAAATCCATCTGAAAATAGAAAACCTAAAAATGGAATGATTATTAAGGCAATAGAAGAATTTAATCTTTCGTTAAAAGATTCCTGGGTAATTGGAGACAGAGATACAGATATTGAATTAGGTAAAATGTGCAATATGAAATCAGTATTGATTAGAAATGAAAGATATGAATACAAAAGCAAGATAAAACCAGATTATATTGTTGATAATTTACTTGAAGCTTACGAAGTAATAATTTCTAAATACTGAAATTAAAATTTACCTACAGTATCTAAAATGTTTTTGATTATAAAACTATTATTAAAATACTCTTTGTAACAGTATTGACCATACTTCATCATTTCCAAATGTTTATTAGATTGAATCAAATTTTCAACTTTTTCAGGAATTGTATAAATATCATCTAAATCAATTAATAAACAAAGTTTTTCCCAATCAATGATATTTGAATAAGGCAGAATAAATTCATCAGAAATATATATAGGGATAGATTCCATTTCTATACTTTCATACAATCGAAAAGAAGTTGGTCCAAAACCTCTAGGACACAAAGAAAAGATAGAATTACTAATAATTTTTCTAAACTTATTTAAATCTTTATTTTTTATTCCATCCGATTTTAAGTTTCTTACATAATATTCTTTTTTATTATCTAAACTCTCCTCCAATTTTTTTCTTACTTCATGTGTGTTTCTTCCTATATAGCCAATTTGATAACGTTTATTAGTTATTTTTTTGAAATCATGTGGAGCGGTAATTAAAGGGATTGACATATTGGATAAGTTATTTTGCTTAGGAGTGTTAAACATTCCACTACTTGAAAATATTAAACAATTATCTATTTCTACTAAGGGGCCTCCATCATATTGAACTATTGTAAAGAATTTCTTATCTTGGTTGTTGAATGTCAGTTCCTTGCAGTATTCTTTTAGGTAGTCTATATTCTTTCCATAATTTTTTTCAATTAAATAACTTGTCCATTGAATTGGCAGATAAGTAAGGTTGCTATCTGTAAAGTTACTTTTTTTTAGATAATCATAAAAAACTCCCTCGATACCTTTTGAAGTATTATGTAATGGATAATTTATAATATTAAAATTTAAAAATTCTTTTGGTACGTTCTCAATATTAATCATAAGTTATTAATTAAATTTAAATATTTTTCTACTAGTTGAGGTGTTACTTTATTTGTGCTTACGTAGTAACTATCTGGTCGGAGTCTATGATGATGATAAAAGTCTTTTTTTAACATTAAAGAGCCACCATTTTTCATCCAGTAAAATGTACCTGCAATAGCATCTGCTGCAGATGTTTCATCTTTTGATTCAAATCCTTCATGAAGCTTTTCTAAATAGCTTTCTCTATTAAATAACCAGTTTCCTAGATTTAATAACCAATTCATTGGTTTGTAACATAAGTTACTCTTTTCAATTTCTTTTTTTACATCATCTATTTTTAATATCAGATCTTCATCTGATATTTTTACAATTCCATTTTTTCTATAACTTGTTAGTAAATGATTTTTTTTGAACGCATAAATATATGACGGCATATAAATATAATCATTGTCAAAATTTTGTAAAAAATTACTGTCAAAAAATTTTGAAAATGAATTTGATAATATGTTGTCCGAATCCATTTGGTAAACAATGTTATTTTCACATTTCTCAACAGCTAAATATTTATTTTTAAATCCTCCAATATTTGAACTATTTCTATAAATTTTTAAATTAATTTTTTTGTTTTTTTTGTATTTCGAAATAAAACGTTGAATATCTTCAAAGTCATCTTCATTTGAACAATCATCATGGATGATTATTTCATTAATAACACTAGTTTTATATATTTTAGGAATGGATTCTTTAATAAACTTAGAAGAGTTATATGTAGGAATAGCGATACTAATTTTTTCCATTAAATTCATAATATATACTTATTTAGTTTGTTTTTGAAAATTATATTTTTCTTCTTATTAAAAAAAATTGTTGATAATTAAATAAATGTATGAACATATAATTAATAATTATGTTGATTTCTTTAAATTATTTAATTAAAAAATATGGATTGGAAATTTCTGGAATCTCCCACTTTGGCGCACATTTAGGTCAAGAAGTAGATAAATACATTGAAAATAATATAATGAATATAAATTTGTTTGAACCACAAAAGCAAATTTATAAAAAGCTTTATGAAGAGCACAGCAAGCATGACTGTATAAAATTTTTTAATTTTGGATTAGGATCTAAAAATTCTCATGAAATATTAAACGTTGAAAAAGATAATCAAGGTCAAAGTTCCTCAATACTCAACCCGGCGCTTCATTTAGATTTTTACCCAAATATTAATTTTGAACATAATGAAAAGATAGAAATTAGAAGATACGAAGATCTTAATATTCAAAATGTAAATTTTTTAAATATTGATATTCAAGGATACGAACTCGAGGCCTTAAAAGGCTCTGGAAACTCCCTAAATAATATTGACTATATTTTTATAGAAATAAATAGGGACTTTTTATATGAAAACAATCCACTTGTTAAAGATATTGACTTATTTCTTTCAAAATATGATTTTATTAGAGTTGAATCAAAATGGGCAAGCACTAACCTTCCTTTTGGAGATGGTTTTTATATAAAGAGAAAATATTTAACAAGAAAGCAAATTATATTTTCGCAAATTAATATTAAGTTGCAGAATTTTAATCTGTATTATTTATTTATTGATCCTTATAGAAAATTAAAAAAACTTATTTATAATCTTAAGAAAAAATTAGCTCTAATTATAAGAAAAAATTAACTGTTAGTATCAATATTGATGAGCAAAAATATTAGTGGACTAAGTATTGTTTTACCAACAATCAATGAAATAGAAAATTTAAAAAAATTAATTCCTGAATTAATTTCTAATATTAATGAAGCTCGGGTAAAAGATTTTGAAATATTAGTAGTAGACGATGGTTCTACAGATGGTACAGCTGATTTCATTCATAGTTACAAGAATCTTGACCAAGATGTCTCAATTATTAGAAGAAATAATACACCATCTTTGCCAATGGCTATTTGGGATGGAATAGCTGCTTCAAAATATGAATTTATATTGTGGATGGATGCGGATGGTTCCATGCCTCCTTATGTTGTTAAAAAATTAGTTATTGCTCAAAACAGCAATCTTGATTCAGTAATTATTGGTTCACGGTTCACAAAAGGCGGTGGATATAAAGGAATTAAAGAACTTGGGAAAACAAATTTCTTTGAAGCAATTAGAAATGTCTATAATTCTAATGACTCTGTTTTTGGGATGATATTCTCAACATTGTTTAATAAATTTTTAAATTCAATTTTCAAGACTAATTTAACCGATATAACTAGTGGATTTATTGTTGGTAAAAAAAGTCACTTTATTGAAGAACAATTTACCAAATCCGAATATGGTGAATATTTTATATATATGCTTTCTGATTTATTAAGTAAAAAAATTAATATAATTGAAATAGGATATATTTGTGAAACTCGAATTGCTGGTGTTTCAAAGACAGCAACGAACATTGGTCAACTAATAAAGAGAGGAATACCATATATTCGCACTGCAATAAAAGTTAGATATAAATAGAATAAAATAATGAAAATTAAAGACAAAGAAGGTAATTTATTAGCACTGATAGTTAATTCAAAAGAAATAGAAAGTGAAAAATATTTTGCAACAGAAAATAGCCAAGAACTTCAGGTTGGAGTATTTAATCTAGATAAAGATGATGTTATTGAAAAGCATATTCATTCTGAACAAGAAAGAAAAATTAGTAGAACTTCCGAAGTTATTATTGTGACTGAAGGAGAGTTAATTGTTGATATTTACTCAAAAGATTTAGAACTCTTATATACAGGCTCTTTATTCAAGGGAGATGTGTTAGCAATGTTCGAAGGCGGCCATGGTTTAAGAATGGGAAGCAAATGCAAATTTATAGAGGTCAAACAAGGACCCTACATAGAAGATATAGATAAAGAAAAATTTTAATTATGATTTCAGTATTCCAGCCAAATCTTACATTGAAAGATAAATTTGCAGTATATAAAACTTTATTGAAAAATAATATCTCTGGAACAAGTCCAATAATAGAAGATTTTGAAAAAGATATATCAAAAAAATTTCATAGAAAATATGGTATTGCTGTCAGTAATGGAAGCGTTGCTTTAGATGCAGCTTTCCAAATGCTTAACTTAAAAAAAGGAGACGAAGTGGTGCTCCCATCATTCACAATAGTTTCATGCCTAGCAGCAGTAGTGAGATCGGGTGCAACTCCTATTTTTTGTGATGTTGATGAAAGTTCTTGGAATATGAGTTTAGAGAACATAAAACAATGTGTAACGGATAAAACAAAAGCAATATTAATGGTTCATACTTATGGCCTACCTGCAGAAGCATTTGAGATAGAGGAATTTTGTAATAAAAATAATATTCTATTAATAGAGGACGCTGCTGAAGCACATGGTCAGATAGTTGGTGGAAGATATTGTGGATCATTTGGTCAAATTTCAACTTTTAGTTTCTATGCAAATAAACACATTACAACAGGAGAAGGAGGAATGGTACTTACTGATTCTTCAGAAATTGATGAATTATGTAGAAAAATTAGAAATTTAGATTTTTCAATACCTAGATTTCAGCATGAAAATCTTTTTTGGAATTATAGGATGGGCGGAATGCAGGCAGCTTTGGGTAGGTCACAAATAAATAATTTAGATAAGACAATTAGTTTAAAGAAAAAACAGGGAAATATTTATCAAAATTTACTTAATGAGAATAATCATTTAGTTCAACTACCTTTAAAGGAATTTAAAGGATCACAAAATCATTATTGGGTTTTTGGAATTGTTTTGAAAGAAAATGGTATAAGGGATAGGTTAATTGAAATTCTAAAAGAAAAAGGTATTGAGACGAGACCTTTTTTTTGGCCCCTGCATTTACAGAGTGCTCTTACAGATGAAATGAAAAATATAAAGTACAACTTACCAGTAAGTCAAAATCTCGGAGATAATGGTCTATATTTACCATTAGGTAAACAGGTATCAACTCAAAAACAGAAATTTATATCAAAAACTTTGATCGACACTATATTAGAGCTAAAAAATTAAAGCTAGATTTTGATAGTTATAATTATTTAATGAGAAAAATAGTTAAATTTCTTTTACCAAAAATAATAAAAAAAGTAATAACTCAATTTAAGTTTCTAAAATTAAAAAGCCCGGAAGATATAGTAAATTTTCATTTTCAACACCACTCATCAACTGATCACATAAATTTTCAAATGTTTCACAATATATTTTCAACCTTTGAAGGTAGACCAATGAATATATTTGAAACAGGGTCCTCAGCATGGGGAGCAAATAGTTCAGTATTGTTTGATTTATATATTAGAAAATTTGGAGGGACTTTTATTACTGTAGACATTAGAAATGAGCCATCAATAGAATTAAATAAAATTTTATCAAAAAATTCTAAAACTTTTACCCAAGATAGTGTTGAATTTATAGATCAATATAGTACATCTTATTTTGAAAATATTGACTTAATTTATCTTGACAGTTTTGATTTAGATTTAGATAATCCGGAACCATCAATGAACCATGGCTACAAAGAATTTTCATTACTGGACGAAAAAATAAAAATAGGATGCATAATAATAATTGATGATACACCTTCTGACCTTAAGTATTTTAAGAGCCAAATTATAGAAAATGAAGCATCAAAAATTGTTCCTGGAAAGGGAGCATTGATACTTGAAGAGATAAAAGAAAATAATAAATACGAGATACTTTTCCATGAATATGCATTAGTAATAAAAAAAATTAAATAAGTAAATTTTTACTTTTAGATTATTTATATTTTAAATAATCTCTAAGTAAACTGTATTAAACTTTTCTTAGTTGATATAAAATGAAAAAAAATATTTTTAAACCAAAAATAAAGAAAACAAAAATAAAGAAAACAAAAAAAATAGAAAATAAAGAAATAAATAAAAAATTTGAAAACTATAAAGCCTACTATGAAAAAGAGGATAATGAGACAACTTGGGAATACGGAATCTTCTCTAGATTAATAGATGAATATATTTCGGAAGAAACAAAACTTAATATCGTTGAAGTTGGTATTGCCCGAGCAGGAAATGTTAAAGATACCATTGAAAAGCTTGGAACTAGAATTCAATCTTATATAGGAATCGATCCTTATTTGTCAGGATATGATGATTCAGATATTTTTTCTCAAAAGTCACAAGTTGACATGGATTATTGCTATTCATATGTACTAAATAAGATTAATGATGAGAGATTTAAATTATACCGTTCTTCTTCTGAAGTTATTGCACCTTTAATTCCGAATAAGTCCATTGATGCAATTTATATTGATGGTGATCATTCCTACGAGGGTGTATTAAGAGATATTATTTTATGGAAAGACAAAGTTAAACAAGGTGGAATAATTGTTGGAGATGACTATCCGCTTTTTCCTGGAGTAAAGAAAGCAGTAAATGAATCCTTCGATAATTTTCAGTTAGAGGATAATTGTTGGTTTCATTTCAATTCTTAGAAGTGTCTCAAATAGAGAAATTGTTATGAAAATAAGAAAAAAATTTATACCTCTATTAATTTTTTTTCTACTGTCTTCATGTGCTTCATTAGTAGATAAAAATAAACCAAACCCTTTGTATGATGATATTTGTAATAAATTAAAGTTTTTAAGCTTCTGTGATGAAATCCCTTATGTTGAAAAAATTGAAATATATGATTTACAAAATGTAGATTCAGTTGATGATGAATGTAACTTAGTTTATTTAGAAGAAAAAATTGAACAGAACATGGAATTATCCTATGAAGAGAAACTTTCTTACTATTCGTCATTTGATACAAGTTGCTTAAAAGAAGTTATTGAATATAGTGACAAAACCTATTTAAAGAAGTATTCATTTTGTTGTTCTTTTTTTAATACAAAGAATTCAGGTCAAAAATCATTTGCATATTTTGCACTTCATGAAGACAACCTCATTTTAAGTTTGGGCTCAGGTGAGTTTAGTTATTTTTCTTATCATGATTTACTCCTAGATCTTCCAATTAATGTATCTCATATTGAATCTAATTTTCGAGAAATAGTCATTGATGAAGAAATTTACAATCCAGGTTGGTTTAGTGTTAAAGATATTTTAATTGAAGATGATTTACTTTTAATTTCATATACTAAGGAAGTAGAAGAGAATTGTTATAACACTTCTATCTTGAAAGCAGATTTTAATTATAACTTTTTAGAATTTAGAGAATTCTTTACTAGTGATGAATGTATAAATACAAACAACAAGCCATCTTTTAGTGGACATTCTTCCGGAGGGAAAATATCAAATGCTGGGAATGATAATTATATATTAACAACTGGTGAATTTCTTAAGAGGCAAAGAGCACAGGACAAATTTTCAATTTTAGGAAAAACTTTAGTAATTGACAAAAATGGAAAAAAAATTAAGAATGCTTCAATTGGTCACAGAAACCCTCAAGGGCTTGTATATTCTGGAATAGAGAGTAAATTTTTGTTAACTGAACACGGACCTCTTGGTGGAGATGAAATCAATGTTATTGATGTAACAAAAGAAGACATAAACTATGGTTGGCCTATTTCTTCCTATGGTGAACATTATGGAAATATAGAAATTGAGAATGCCCCATTATATAAGTCCCACAGTATTTACGGATTTCATGAACCAGTTTATTTTTTTAATCCCTCTATTGGAATAAGTGCTATAGATATAGGTAAAGATAATAATGTATATTTTTTGGCATCATTAAATAATAGAAGTTTATATAAAATTGGATTCAATAGTGATCTTACAAAACCAGAGATGCTTAAGAACTATCCTGTTAGAGAAAGGATAAGAGATTTAATTTTTATTAAAGATATAAAATTACATGTCCTTTCATTTGAAGACACCCCTTATATAGGTGTTTTTATTGATAATTAATTTGTAACTTGCTCTAAATATTTATTTATTTGATTTTTAGTAATCAAGCATATGTCATCTGTATTTTTTGATATATCCCATTCATAAATATTATCAATTATTGAATCTATATTGTAGATATTTTTCCAGTTCAATTTATTTTGAGCTTTATTAGAATCTAATCTTAGTTCTTTTGCTTCATTGAATTTTTTATTTTCAACAATCTCAACATCTATACTCGAGTTAAATTTATCAATAAGTTTATTTGTTAATTCAAGTACAGTAACCTCTCCTGAATCTATTAAATTTAAATTATATATTTCTGGTACAGATGTATTAAAGTTTTCTTGAGCTACTAGAAGATAACCTCCTACAGAATCTAAAACAAATTGCCATGGCCTTATTGAGTTAGGATTTCTAATTAAAATATTTTCATTATTTTTAATTGCACTAATTAAATCAGTTAGTAATCTGTTTTCTCCTCCATCACCTCCTCCTAGGACATTTCCCGATCTAACTACAGATGCTTTATTTTTTGTGTCAGGATCTAGATTAAATGCATTTATAACATTTTCTGCACCAACTTTAGAGGCTCCGTAGAACTCAAAAGACCCTAGTTCGTCTTCTTCAGTGTTTTTTTTATTTGGATTTCTATATACTTTATCAGTTGTAGCTACGATAGTAGAAACTTTCTCTTTTTCTTTTGAAGACCAATTCAATATATTAAATGTGCCGATAATATTTGTTTCAAGAGTTTCTTTAGGATTCAATTGTCCTGATATAACTAATGATTGAGCAGCTAAATGAAAAATAATATCAGGCTTTATTTTATTGAGATAAGAAGTAACTTTGTGTTCGTCTCTAATATCAAAGAAAGTCTCATTTGCTAATTTTTGATATTTTGAATGTATTTTATATATCTCACTTGAATTGTTTTTTAATGAAATACCATAAACTTCAGATCCAAGTTCGTTAAGAAGTAAAGTCATCCAAAAGCCTTTAAATCCTGTATGACCTGTAATTATTACTTTCTGTTTTCCCCAGAATTCTTTATTAATCATTTAACCATGGAAGTTTATCATCTTTAATCAGGCTTTCAACAATTTCCTTCTCTCTAATTGTATCTATTGGATACCAAAACCCTTTATGTTTATAGGCTACTAAATTAGATTTTTTTGCTAGTTCATCCAAAGGACCTTGTTCAAATGTAACTTCATCATCATTTATATAATTAAATACTTCTTTATTCAATACAAAAAAACCTCCATTTATCCAACCTTCTTTAGATTGAACTTTTTCACCAAATGAAGTTACCATACTATCATTTATTGTTAAACTACCAAATCTAGCAGGTGGTCTGACGGCAGTTACGGTAGCAATTTTATTATTTTTAATATGAAAATTAACCAATTCTTCTATATTAACGCTTGATAGTCCATCACCGTATGTTAATAAAAAGCTTTCTTCATCAATTAAATGTTCAGCTCGCTTAATTCTTCCGCCTGTACCAGTCTCAACACCTGTATCTAATACTGTGATTGTTAGATTATCTTTTGTTTTAAATACGTTATCTTTATTAACAAATTTTGAATTATTAAAATATTCAAAAAAATAATCTAATTTATAACCAGCTAGGACTACAAAGTCTTTATATCCGTAACTTACATAATGTTCAATAATATGTAAAATTATAGGTTTTCCACTTATTTCAATCATGGGCTTTGGTTTTACATCAGTTTCTTCTCTAAAACGAGTTCCTTTTCCACCTGCAAGAATTAAAACTTTCATTTTTGTCTCTCCTTTAGAAAAGCAAGTGTTTCATTAATTACAAAATCAAGCTGAGTTTTACCTAATCCAGGATAAACACCTAACCAAAATGAATTATTCATTATGTAATCTGCATTTTCTAGTTTTCCTGAAATTTTTATATTAAGATTTTCATAAGCTGGTTGTTTGGCAATATTTCCTGCAAATATTAATCGTGTTCCGATATTTCGATCATCATAGTAAGTCAACAAGTCTCTTCTTGTAAATTTTGCTTTTTTACTTAATGAGATAGGGAAGCCAAACCAACTTGGTTCTGATAATTTATTCCATGTTGGCATAATAAATTCATCAAGATTTTTAAAGTTTTTATAATAGTAATTAAAGTTTTCTTTTCTAGTTTTAATAAATTGATCAATCTTATCTAGTTGAGATATTCCAATAGCAGCTTGCATATCAGTTGCTTTTAAATTATATCCTACGTTGGAATAAATATATTTATGATCGTAACCATGTGGCAATTCTCCAAGTTGCCAGTCGAATCTTTTTTTGCAAGTATTTTCCTCTCCTGGAGGGCAGTAACAGTCTCTTCCCCAATCTCTAAACGATTCCATTATTTTTTTTAGTTTTGGATTATTAGTTAATACTGCACCCCCTTCACCAGTAGTAATATGGTGAGCAGGATAAAATGAAAGAGTTGCAACGTCACCAAATGTTCCAACATGAGTATCTTCAAATTTAGAACCAAAAGCATCGCACATATCTTCCATTAAAAAAAGCCCATACTTATTACATATTTCTTTAATTTTATTTATATCAAATGGATTTCCTAAAGTATGAGCTAGCACAATCCCTTTAGTTTTTTTATTAATTTGTTTTTCAATCAAATCAGGATTTATATTATAAGAACTAACTTCAGCATCAACCAAGACAGGTATTAAGTTGTTTTGGAGTATTGGATTTAGCGTTGTTGGAAAATTAACTGCAGAAGTAATAATTTCATCCCCATCATTTAAATCATAAAGTTTTTTTAATGCACTAATTGCAACTAAATTTGCTGACGAGCCACTGTTAACAAATAGACAGTGCCTTAGGCCTGTTTTTTTTGATAATTTTTTTTCAAACTCATCGGTAAACTCACCACTAGTTAGCCATAGTTCTAAGCTTGATTTAATTAAATATTCCAAATCTTTCTTGTCAAGAACTCTTCCTGAAACAGGGATTTTTGAAATGTTTGGTATGAAGTCTTCTTTATTATAATTATCATCAAAATATTGGTCGGTCAATTTTATTATTTGATTAATTAAATCTGATTGTTCCATATATCAATTTTATAGATATATTAAAGAAATAATTGATTACTTTCATAATTAATTAGAGAAGCTTTTTTCATTAAAAAATAATAGGATTCTATATTTGAGTTTTTATATTAAAGCTTTTTTTTACTTTTCTTAATATCTTATAAATATAAGAACTTTTTTTAAATATTTTATAAATAGAATTTATAAAATAGTTCACATAGTCTTTATATCTAGATGAATGATGTTTAATATTTACTGCAGAAATAATTGAAAACACAGAGCTAAATATAAAATCATAAATATGCTGAAGAACGTACCATCTTTTATTTTCCTTTGCTAAGAATTTAAGTTTATTGTTAATGCTTAATAGTGAAATTATTTCAAAAAATCTTGGTATTCCTGAAGTATCTAGTCTAAAACCATAATGATAGTTATTTGAATTTATTTCTTTAATTTTAGGGTAGCTTTTAAAGTCTTGCCTGTATCCAATTTTTAATGGAATATTATGCTCATTTAATAATTTTGCTAAGGATACATCATTTAATCCAAGACTATGATCCCATTCATTTTGTTTATTGATTATTAATTTAATTACATCTTTTGATAGAAATGTGCCTCTCCCAGAACCAAAGGTAATACTATTTTCTTTAGTTCTATTTATTGGTGGGTAAAAATCTACAGGAGCACAATAAATATTATTTTTTGGTAGGTTTGTGACAAACTTATCAAATTCTATAGAATTTATATAAGAACCTGTTGTTGTATTAAATATATAATCATATTGAAAATTTTTTTCTATTAACTCTATACATTTAATAAATTTTTCTCCCATGCCGGCATAAGTACCAGGAGCATCTAGATAAATATTCATTTTGTCTATTCTTTCATTTTTGCTATTTCCTTCATAAAAAAAAACTTTGTGAGTCGTATTTTTTACCCAGGTTTTTTTAATGAATGGAATAATAATATTTGAAGGATATTTAGCAGAGTTTTGAACAATAATTATTACTTTTTTTTTCATTTAAACTTAAGAACCTTCTTTAAACTATCTCAATATAATAAATAATATGATCAATGTAAAGGTATCTATCGCAGGGTTTAAAACTGATCTAAATATTGCACAATATATAGGAAATTTTGATAACACACTTAATGGATGTAAGTTTTTTATTAATTCTAATAAAATTAAAGATCCGGATTATTGGTTTGTTATAGAAAATCTTGATACTATTTCAGAATCATCATTTGTTAATGAGAAAAATTTGTATTTTTTAACTTCAGAAACCTTGTGGAACGAAGATCATTGGATAAGACCATCTAAGAAAGGTTTTCTTGAACAGTTCAACTCAATTTACTCAAATTATGATACAAATTATAAAGAAGTTAAATCTCCTCCTTTTTTACCTTGGATGATTAATGCGAACCATGGAGACTCAATTTTTGACAATCATGAGAGAGACGTGAATTTTTTTATAGGGTTAAATACACTAAATAAAACTAAAAATATTAGCATGATTACTTCTAATAAAATTTTTTCAGACGAACATAAATTAAGATATGATTTTGCTGTAAAAATATCAAAATACTTTGGAAATGATATTGATTGGTATGGAAATGGAGTTAATGAAATTAATGAAAAGTGGGATGGAGTATCCCCATATAAATATCATATTGTTCTTGAGAATAAAAGAATTAATTATGTAATTTCTGAAAAGCTTTATGATTCATTCTTAGGTTTAAGCTTTCCTTTTTATAGTGGAGCACCTAATGTCAAAAATTATTTTCCAGAGGATTCATTACAAGCAATAAATATACTTGATATTAAAGGATCAATAAAAAAGATTGAAGAAGGAGTGAAGAATAACTTATATGAAAAAAACTTTACAAGCCTTATTAAATCAAAGGATATTGTCCTCAACGAGCTAAATCTTTTTATGAGAATTGCCAATATTGTGAATAATGATAATGAAAAAAAATCTTTAAAGAAAAAAAGGATAACTTTAAAGAATGTATCAATTTACGAAAAAAAATATAGACGCAACAACAATGTAAAGAAAAATGTTTATAAAATAATTAATAGTAAATAGATTTTTGAACAGATACTATTTATTCTTTTATTTATGTTAAGAAACACAGCTAGATTGGTAATTTTATTATTACTCAATTATTTAGTGATTTTTGGAAGCACCGCCCTTGATGTAGAACAATTATTCAAAGATCTATATAGATTTACACCACTTCAAACAATTAATATTGAAACCCTACATTTCTTAATTTCATTCATAGTTTCTTCAATGACATTATTTTTAATATATTTTTTTAAACCCTTTATAGAAATGTATTTAACTCATTATTTAAAATATAATTTTTATTTCTTAATAAATTTACTTTCTTTATCAACTGTGTATATTGTTTTCAGAATCTATGGTTATTCAAGATTTTATCTTTTAATTTATCTATTTTTATCTACGATTGCTCTAAATATTTTAGATAAATATTTCAGATAAGTTTCCTATTCATTAATTGATAAATCATACATATCTTTGTATTCACTAAAAAAATTATTGATAAAATCAATACATTCCTGAGGGTCCATTTTCAGCAAAACATCAACGTCTTTGTTATAGTTAAATCTTTTTTTTCGATCATCTTTATTTCTATACCCTAAATCATAAGCCAATGAAGGGGTAAGACCTTCCACCTCACCTGGATAATCTTCTGACAAAAATATCGCATTATTATATTGAAGTTTGTAAAGTTTGTATCCATATTCTTTTAATACTGAATCTGCAGCAACTATTGAGCATCCAAAAAAATGGTCTCCTTTCCAAAAGTGATTTTCATCATATAGAACAGTGAAATATATTGGAGGTGGTATTTTTTCATTAATTTCCATTGAGATTATATAGGGTTTGAATTTATTTTTTAGAATTTCTTTAATTATAAATAAGTCGTAAGAGTCAATATCAAGATTTAAAAATGTAAAATTTTTTGGAACCTGATTTTCTTCAAGTATAGATTTAATATTGTTTGGAGTGATTTTAGTTTTGCTGAGATAAGCCTTATTAAAATCTTTATATATATTTTTCATAATTAAAAATTTTTCTTCATCAAACTCAACTGATAAACCTCCCCAGTTTTGATTCTTTGCAAACAAAAAAGTTGAAGAAGAGCTAACACCATTTGATGCACCTAAATCTACATAGAATCTTTCTTTTATTGGCTTTTTTTCGATTAAAGTAATTATTTCATAATGTTCTCTGTTCCCTTCTTCATAAGCATTAAAAGTTTTAGCCATTTTCTTATGTCGATATAATTTAAACCAAAAAGGCTCTTTATTAATTAGAATTTCTTGAAATTTTTTTGATGTATATTTCCTATACCAATAAATTAGTTGTTTTTTCAAAATATTACCTCATGTTTTATCTCTGTAGGATAAGTGTCCATATCTAGTAAGTGAGGAAGCTTTTCAACTTTCTTTTCTTTTTTTAAATTTTTTACAAAAGTTAATTCAATGACTTTAGGCATCCCATCATCATTAAAACCTCCGGCAATATTTATATGAGTATGGGACAGTGTTAAATTAAATTTTTGTATGAATTCTTCTAATATTTGATAGTTATTTTTTTCTAAATTATGAAACTCAATAACTAAGGAAGTAAACCTATCTTGATACCTAATTAAAGAGTCTAATAAAGAGTACTCATCCCCTTCAATGTCTATCTTTAAAAATATTTTTTTATCAGAAGGTATTTTTTCAATAATTTCGTAAAATCTAATAAATTTTGGACTGTAGCCATTCTTATGTACAAAATAATCAATATCCAATTTTTTATTATTTTCATAAACAAACATTTCAAAATGCTGCTTTCTATTTACTAATCTGAAATTATTAAAGAAAATAAAAAATCTAAATGGAAGTATTATCCACCAAATAGTTTTAATAAGGTACGCTCCCGATTTTTTATTTAAAATATTTTTCATTCTGTTTTTAATTTTTGCATAAAAAAAATTTTTCCCTACAGTTCCGTCAAATGTTGAAATCTTGCAACTATTTAATTTAAAGAAATCTTTTTCAAAAGTCCAATCATAAGAAATACCAATTGATATTAGGATTTCAGTTTCTAATACACTTTCTTTATCAACTAAGTAGCCACCATCATAATCATTTCCCAATCGGATAATATTTTTGTTTTCATAGGGATTTAGATAATTAGGAAATTTAATCTTATTTATCATATTTTATTTTAAATTTTTTATCCTGTATGCAACTTTAAAAAATGAATCTTGAGATAAATTGATATCTTCTTTATGCATAGTACATTTCAGGTTTATCCAACAGCGATCACCCTTATCAGGCCTCACCCAGTTTTCATATGTTTGAATTTCTTTATACGGCTCTACAGCTCTTGGGTCATTGACAGCTATAGATTTGTTCTGGTATAGCTCTATATAAGAGTTTGCTCTCGGAGTCAAAACTACACATATAATTATCAGTAGATAAGTTAGGCTTTTATTTATCTTAAATTTCTCATTTGCTGAATAAAATCCAATAACAGAAACAATGGTCAATAATGTACCCATTGCATATCTAGGAATAGGACCAAAAAATAAGAGATAAAGTAGAGAAGAAAATATGTAGGTAGATACAATCAAATTAAATCTTCTATCTGAAGAATCATTTTTAAATAAAGTAAATTTAATAATAATGATAATTATTAAAGTAAAAATAAAGTTGATATATACCGACCTATAAAACAATGCTAAATCAGGATAAATTTCTGAAAGAAAAAAATCATTGAACCAATTAAGAATATTCCTTGAATCATCAAGAAAATACTCCATGTAAGCAAGACTTGAGATAGTAGATATTTCTTGATATGCCTTGGTAGATTCAGCCCAATACCAGTCAAAATTATTAACACAAGTAAGTTCAAGAGGGAAAATGATACAACCAGTTGTAAGGTAGCTTTTAATACTCCAGACAAAACCAAAAAAAATTGTTGGTAATTGTAAATAAAGAATTCTTTGTATAGACGTTATCTTATTTATTACTAAAAGGAAGATGAAAATAAAATATAAGAAAAATATTAATACACCGCTAACTTTTAGTTGAAAAATAAAAAAAGTCATTAATGAAAGTAAAACTAAGTCAAGTTCTTTAACTTCCTTCCTCTTTATAGAATTTAAAATCACTAGACTTACGAAACAAAATAAAACCGCTACCGCTATGTCTTGTTTTCCAATTCCTTGAATGTAGATAAAACCATTTCTTCCTCCACTTAGTCCAAAATTATCTAGTAAAGAAAAAAATAGTAAGAAGTATGATGCTGCTTTAAAATTTAGATTTTTGGAAAAAAGAATGTTGTTTGCCAAAAATACAAAAAAGAAATGAATAAAAAATAAAGTTAAAAAATGAAGAAGAATA
>MDTG01348386.1_pt1 | contig 28057 bp, 21 predicted proteins | sample 811421 | NCBI WGS metagenome assembly MDTG01 (sample SAMN05326645, study PRJNA326480) | marine metagenome | isolation source: seawater | place: Pacific Ocean: South East | collected 2011
ATACTAATTGCTCCACCAGATGAATTTAGTTCCAAGACACCATCGGAATCAAGTAATAATGTATTATCTGAATTAATAATAATATTACCCGTCCCAGTTGATGTGAATGTTAAGCCACCTGTTCCGGCGTTTAGGTTTACTTCGGTTGCCCCTGTTACATTACCAACCGTAATTGTTCGGGCAGCAGCACCAGTTCCTACATTAATCGCTTGAGCGTTATCATCATTACCAATACTAATTGCTCCACCGGATGAATTTAGTTCCAAGACACCATCGGAATCAAGTAATAATGTATTATCTGAATTAATAATAATATTCCCTTCTCCCGTTGATGCGAATGTTAAGCCACCTGTTCCGGCGTTCAGATTTACTTCTGTTGCTCCTACCACATTACCAATAGTAATCGTTCGAGCCGCAGCACCGGTCCCTACATTAATTGCTTGAGCATTATCATCATTACCAATACTAATTGCTCCACCCGATGAATTTAATTCCAAGACACCATCGGAATCAAGTAATAATGTATTATCTGAATTAATAATAATATCACCCGTTCCAGTTGATGCGAATGTTAAGCCACCTGTTCCGGCGTTTAGGTTTACTGCGGTTGCCCCTGTTACATTACCAACCGTAATTGTTCGGGCAGCAGCACCAGTCCCTACATTAATTGCTTGAGAATCTGCATCCGCCCCCAAACCTATACTTCCTCCGGATGAATCTATTGTTATATTTCCGGACGATTGGATATCAACTGTCCCCCCTGAGAGTAATGTAATTCCTGAGGCTGTTCCAGAAATAGATTGATTATCATCAACCCATGTTACTTTCTTTCCCGTAGCCATATCAATATCTCCTTCGATATCTAAGTCAATTGAACATATTATTGATCCAGTAAAGCTTGTATTACCAGTGAATTCGGTTACACCTGTAATACTAACACCCGTATCTGTTACACTGAGCCTTTTTGTATTATTAATATAGGTGTTAACTTCATCAGTTGTATCAAATGAGATATATTCATTATCTATTCCCGAACCCCTTCCTATTTTTGTAAACCCTGCATTTAAAATCGTTGTTATCCCTGTTTGATTCGCATCAATATTAATTATAGAATTAGTTGCTGTTAATCCATCACCTGAAAATAATGTTGCTAATGATCCGGTTGTTATGGTATGTTCTTCTTGAGAAGAATTCATTGAAAGTATCTTATCTCCATCAACAGGCGTTGTATTTGAATATTCTGTAAGGTCTATATTTACTGTAACTGTTCCCGAATTACCCCCTCCACTTAGTCCATCACCAGCAACTATATTTGTGACTCCACCAATCGAGAATTGAGTAAAGTTTAATTCGGTTGTGTCTGGTGTAATTGTTCCACTTGTTGTTAATATAAAACTCTTATTTTCATATGTATTCCCTTCCTCAATTGATGTATATGTGCCTTGAACAATTTCACTCGAAGAATTATAATCATCCGCACGAACTGGAGAACCACTCGCTTGAACAATATAAATACCATTTTCTTCTTTATTAGAATCTTGGTCTTTGATAAGGATACGGTCACCTGTTTTAATTTGAACACCATCAATTGTTTCATTATGTACAAATCCTGAACTTAGAGTTAATTCTGTCGTTGTTGCTATTCTACATGAATTAATAGCATGTGTTGATCCTGCGATTGAGTTCCAGTTCAAATTCCCACTACTATCGGTCATTAGATATTGATTTGAGGAACCTAGGCTAGGGGGCATTACCAGTGTGTATGAATTACCTGTATCCGCATGCGCTTTAAATCCAACATAATCACCACTAGCATTTTCGTCCCAAAGACGTATTTCACCTCCGTTTTCAATATTTATATCCCCCTTTTCATCAATTCGTAATCTTTCAACGGGGGTTCCGAATGCATCTGCTGTTGTTGAAAAAACAATGGATGTTGGCATATCATTTATATCTCCAGGGGTGTTTGCTGTTATAGCATGAATACTTGCTCCTTTATAGTAACTTGATGATCCTGATCCATACCATTCAATTGATCCTAGTATAGTATTTGATGTTACTAATGAAAACTCTCCATCAGTTGTATTATTTGATTTTTGAAATTTAATAACACATCCACTTCCAGTGTCATTGTTTGCTGTAAATACTTGATCTCCATCCTGGATATTTACATTTTTTGTATTTACATTATTTGTTATACTTATATTTTGTATATTTCCAATATCAATATTGGAATCAACAATCATTGCTTTATTTGCTGTTGCTGTTCCAAAAGATGTACCATCGATTGATGCCAACTCTCCTGCGGTTATCTTTGTAGCATCCAATTTTAAATGGGTATCCATAGAAACCGTCCCGGTTACATCTAAATCACCTCGAAGTTTAACTATTTCCCCTGTCCCTATTTCCGTAATAGCCATGAGTAAACCGGAAGAAGCACCTGATACTGTTCCCCGAGGTAAAGACATAATATATTAATTAATTATATTTTAATTAAAATCAATAGACTAATATTTAAAAAAAAAAAATAATAAATACTAATAAAATGAAGTTATCTTATTTAATATTTATTTTGGGTACTATTTTTTCCTCGATAACTGGGCATGGGAGTGAACCTTCTTCACCAGATAGACCAATTACGAGGGATGAAAATGGTTGTTTAATGATAGAGGGGTTCTCATGGTGTGAAGATACTCAATCCTGTATCCGAATATCAGAAACACCTTGTCGAGATAGTTTTACGAATTGTAGAGATTGTTTATATCGACAGAGACTTGAAAGTATTGCATGTCCTCCAGAATGTGATATGGTTCCAATAGAAGAACCATCGGAACCATGTTCTCCTTGTCCTCCACCGACACCATGTCCTCCACCAGGCCCCGATTGTTTTTATTCATCTCCAGATATAGATGAATGTGGCTGTACTGAAGGGTGTGGAAGGATAAACTGTATGCCATACCCTTCACCTCCATCTGAAGAAACATTACCCCCTCCCCCACAGCCTGACCCTAATCCATGTCCAATCCAACAACCAGATTGTAATGGATACAATTATGTATGTCCTAAAATAACTGAAATTACACATTGTTCAGAAGGTGGTATCGTTGGATATACAACATATCAATTATCAGTATTAATAAAAGATCATAATTATGTTAAAAATATATATGCTTTATTTGGAGAAAGTAGTGCTCATGAAATGTACCTCCCCCCAGCATATCAGATAGATGGTCCATTTAATTCAGATATTGGAGGTGTTTCTCCGAGTATTATTCAAATATTCCCTGATTCCTTGTATGATTCATGGATTACCATTGATATTACAGATGGAGATCCTGATAATAGATTATCAACTATTGGAATTGATTTTAATGAATGGAGTGAAACAAAACCGATTTCAACAAGTAATGGTGCTATCTTTAAAATAAATCCAAATGGTAATAATTATCAAAATGAATATTTATTAGGACAAATAACCTTACCAAATTATATAAATGAAGTAGTTACTATGAATATTCAAGGAAGAAAAGTAAATGATGATTCGTGGAAAGAATATAGTGTTACTTTTCCTCTGAACCCTTCAGAATTAATCCAAAATCCAATTCCCTTGGACTGTATATTATGGTATGATGGATGTAATCTGTGCCAAGTAACCAATGGTAATTTGGGTTTATGCACCAGTAACATGTGCTTAGAGTATGGAGATACTCTATGTCATTCTCATTCACATACTCAACCCGGGCATTAATGATTTAAATTCTTTTGAATCTTTTTGTGAAATATAGATAGATGCTAAATAGAAGAAAATACCCATAAATAAATGAATATGGTGGGGTGGACAGCGGATATTTGTTTTTAGAATTTTATTCACATTATCTAAAAATAAGCAATGAGCGTTATGGGGAAATAAACCCCAGAATAAAGCATTCGCAATGAATAATGTTAAAAGTAATGTTTTCATCTTTATTATAATTAATATTTTTTTTATTTCATAGTATATATTTAAATGGATCCTATTATTCTTTTAATAATTTCTGTTTTATTATTACTCTTTATTAATAAAAAAACAATTGAGAATTTTACCCTTGGAACATGTGATATTCATGAACAAAAAATGAAACTCCTCGAAGAAAGATTAAATACTCAAATGAAAACTCTAACAAATGATGAAATGAATCAAAGATTAGATCTCATTGATCAAAAAATAATGGATATTAATCAAAAAATAAAAGAAAAAGAAGAAAAAGAAATATTAGAAGAAGAAGAAAAAGAAATATTAGAAGAAGAAAAAGAAATATTAGAAGAAGAAGAAGTTAAAGACATATTAGAAGAAGAATCTATTTATTCAACCATTTCACGTTGGAATAAAGAAATATATGATAACTATTTAGTCAATGGATTAATTGCAATCTTAGCAATTACTCTTTTCATTTTCTTTGGTTATTTCTTCTTTAAGTTCGTGATTCAATTTGCGAAAGAAAGGAAATTCAATATTAAAAAAATAGGCTTATCCTATGATGATGTCCTAGATGAATTAAAAAAAAAGAAACTTGAGGGAAAACTAAAAATTAAAAAAATAAAAAATTAAAAAAATAAATTGTAAAATATTTAAAAAAAAAATATATAGTATTAAAAAAATGGAAGGGGCGGATTATCGGAATTTTGATGCTGTTGTTAGTAAATTAAGGATGTTCTTTAAAGAAGAAAAGGGTTTTAAAGAAGTACATACCCAGAATAAAAAAAGTATTCTAGCTGCATGTGAAGACCCTAATACAATTGCCACATATAATTATGAAGGAGATATTTGGCCCTTGCCACAAACGGGGCAAATGTGGTTAGAACATTATTTATTAGAACATCCCGAAGAAAATGGATTCTTTTGTGTTTCAACTTCTTATCGAAATGAACCTAACCCTGTACCTGGAAGACATGACAGAATATTCCCTATGTTTGAATTTGAATTAAAAGGTGGTATGGATGAACTACGTAAGGTTGAGAAAGAACTTCTTGAATATTTAGGTTTTCGGAAGGATGAAAATGGAGAATATCCGGGGGATGATTATGACAAAGTATGTGAAAAATATGGTGTTGATGAATTGGAGCATGAACACGAAGAACAATTAGAAAAAGATTATGGAAGTGTATTCTTTCTAGAAAACTTTCCGGAAAGAACCTCCCCTTTCTGGAATATGAGACTTCAAGAAGATAAAGTCCATTCAAATAAGATTGATGTTATTATTCATGGAATTGAAACCATTGGTTCGGCTGAAAGGAGTACTTCTAAGGAAGAAATGAAAGAAAAGTTTGAAACTATTTCTGAAGGAGGGTATGCTGATATCCTTTATGAAAAGTTCGGCAAAGAACGTGTTCAGAATGAATTAGAAGAATTTTTAAAGAATGACTTCTTTGAACGATCGGGTGGTGGAATTGGTGTTACTCGTATGATCCGTGCTATGAAGCTGTCCAATCTAATCTAATCCTCAATCATTAATTTATTTAATTGTCGAACCTTTTCTTTTCCTCTTTCATCGACGACTAATGCCCCCTTTCCTTTTAATTCTTTAATCACACCCATTTTTTTCTTTTCCTTGTATATCCATGATACTTTCATTCCTATTTTAAATTCTTTTATTAAATACTTTATCCATTGTTCTGTTAGTTTAATCCTATCTGGATCCTTTGATTTTGGTTCTTCAATAATATCTCCATATTTTTTTTGTTCTTTCTGTTTCCATGGACGTTCACCTTTATTCTGAAGGTGCCGAAATAATGAATTCCCCCAAGGGGTGGTATGTTTACCACGTATCTTATAATAATCCTCTTTTGTTAAGAAACCTGCATTTTTTATGAAAGTTTCGAGTATTTTGTCAATGAGTATTTCATCGAATTCCCTATTTGATGATTTCTTTTTCTCTTTCTTGTATTCATGCGTGTTGTGTAGGATAGTGACTTCTGGTTCTTGATCAATTAAAAACGGATTCATATCTTTTAATAGCTCCTGAATTTGTTCATACTCATTATTGATCTCTCCAACGAGTAGAATATACTTTTTTCTTAATTCATCCTTTGATTCTTTATTATCATTATCATTTAGTTTATTGATAATCTCTTTACATTCTTTTGTTTTATTGATCCTTTCATAATAAAAGACTTGTATTTGTTCCTTTTTGAGAGCCATATTCTTTTCAAAGTATAATTTCTCAATTCTTTCAATTTCTTCATTTATTTTTTCTCTGTTTTCTTCAAAATTTTTTGCTTCCTCAGATACATCAAGGTATTTTTGCAATATCTCCCAATTATACTTATCATTCAAGTCATTTTTTAATTCATCAATCCTATTTACATAGTGTGTATATTTTGGTAATTGAATCTTAATTTGGGGTCCACATTTATCATCTTTTCCTGATCCACATGATAAAATTAATTCATCTTTACTTTCGTGAAATATCTTTCCGTTCTCGCAAGTTTGACATTTAATAAACTTATCTTTTTTAGTAAGGTATTTCATTTTTTCATCATAAAATACCTCTAATTTTTCTAAATATTGATCCATTTATTACATATAAATTATAAAAAAAATTAATTAATATCGTGATATAATTGAATAACTCTTTGATTATACTTCCTTCTATTCTCTTCTTTATTTGTTTTACGATGATAGAGTATACCAAATCCAACAATAAGGATAATTACTCCAATACTATTCATAAAGAAGTTAAAATTATTCATTTGTTTTTCAGGAATTTTTGGTTGTTTCGGAATGTTTTTTACTTCATTGACTTGTTTTTTTTTAAATATTTTTTCATACTCTACTAATTGAGGTCTCATAACTAATTACTTATTCAAAATAAAATATTATTTTTAAACAAAATCACCATCCTTCACAGTCAATTGTAAATAAATTAACAAAGTAATCGACAAAGATACTAACCATGCAGGAGTTGTTGTTTTCTTTGGACCAGTACCAAATTGTTTTGCTGAACCATCATTATGAAACATGATACTTGGTTTTTTTTTATAAAGGCCCAATAAAATTCCAATAAATATTACGATAACTATCTGTAAATTACGGTCAATATCAAACATTCTATATTATATAATATTATATTATATAATTTATATTTTTTTATACATTTCTAACAATAATCCAATCATTGGATTCTATATTATTTAATTCAACTATGTATCCATCATTTACTTTCTTTAGCATAAATTCATCATAATCGTCCAGGAATTGAATGAGTCCACCATAAACTACTTTCATAAAACTATGAATATTTTTCTTCTTTTTATTATTCATAATATTGGTATTTTTGGTCCGATTATTAAGTAAAAAGTGAAGTTCATCGATATGTATTTTTTGATCTTTTCTTTCTTTTAGAATAGTATCTATCATATTAAATATCAGCCTCCTTCCCTTTTCCTTCGAAAGATTCCATTTGTAATTTTTGTGGACCATTTATAATCTTTCAATATTTTTGGGATCCTTATTTATTTTTTCCAAAAAAATAATCAGAAAATTAAATATAACTAAATACTTATACTCAATAATTTTTATATTATTACTTATTTATTTTTTTATATTCTATTATTATAATACTCTATAATGCAAATGGCGTTGAATCCAATGATGGCCTCACAAATGTATTCGGCACAGGGTGGAAATGATATGACTATGGTGTTTATCGTTATAATACTATTTTGTTGTAGTATTTTCTGTTTATTCATTTACTACTACGTAGAGGAACAAAAAGAAAAAGAAAAAGAAAAGGGATCAAGTGAATGTGCGAACCACACGAATGCCTCTACATGTGGTGAAGATATATCATGTTCATGGGATACGTCCACATTCTCATGCGTGACTGCCACAGCAGCAGTTACATGTTCTCTAGAACAATATGTATCGAATAAGACATGTCAACCATGTGAAACTTTTCCTGATGGTTCTTTTCGGGTAAAGAGTTCTTCTACCGCTCCCGCGAATGGACCAGATACAACGTGTTCTGTAAAACAGCCTTGTCCAGAAGATTATCATGTAGTAAGTGGATCTTGCGTAAGTTGTCCAGAAGGAAAGGTTAATAGTGCTGGAAGTGGTCCTCCAAGCTCAGATACTGAATGTAAAAGGCCATTCTGTAGCAATACTCAAAAGATTATTTGTGCTGGAGAAGGGGAAACCGGTACATGTGGAGAAAGATGTTGTTGTGAAGCATGTCCAGATGGATTAGAATCAAGTATTGTTCCTATCCAATCTCCCGACGATGCCACAGAATCAGATACATTTTGCGTTCAAGTAGGTCAGGGGGCTACCCGAGAAACTGTAAGTTCATCGACTCCTTTAAAAGATCTATGTGCTTTAGGTTATCACGTTGATCAGAACCATAATTGCGTTCGGTGTTTACCATCGGCAACGAAAACAACATATACTCAACATGATCCGAATGGTCCGCCAACACCATGTGAGAAAGCACCATGTACAGGTGGACAAAGGTCTGATCCTGATGTTCCCGGTGGTGGATTATGTCGTCCATGCATAGGACAGGAAACAAATGAGGGTAATTTTAGACCAAATGATCCTATTTATTCAACATGTTTACAATGCAAACACGATAGTTATATTCAAAATGGTGAGTGTGTGAGATGCCCAACTGGAAAAACAAATTCACTTTCAGGTGGTGTTCCATTCCTAAAAACAAATCCGAATATGGTAGGAATAGCGACATGTAAATCACCGCTTTGTGAAAATAATGAAAAGATAGTTTGTACTCAAACCACTAGGGCAGGCCAGGTATCTCCACCGGATTCTTCCACTTCACATGTAAGTGATACAGCAGGTCCAGGTAATGAAGACCTTTCTCAACCTGTTCCAGGGACAAGTCCAACTGATGTAACTACAGATGCGGCAGCAGCAGAAGCAACAGGGGCAGAAACAGGTTCTGAATGGACTTGTAGTTGCTCACCATGTGGAGGTAACCTTGAAGCAGCTCAGGTCCATACTGTACATCTTGAAGATATTGTACCACCCCCGGGATCAACTTCCCCATATGAAGCTACGACTTGTGTTGCGGAGTGTTCTGGTGCTGTATATATGGGTTCTGTCACCGAAGCAAGCCATACAATATCACGTTGTGGTAGTTCACCAGCATCATGTTCAGAAGAAGATTTAACAACGATGATTGATGAATTAAATACTTTGAATGAAACAACATGTCCAAATGGTCCAGAAAAAAATACAATCACAGCCTTAATTGAAGACATTGATACATTATTATTACAAAAACCTTGTCCACAAGACCATCGCCAAGATACTAGTGGTGGGGCATCTGGAACAGATTTTTGTATTGATTGTTGTCCTGGAGTAACTGAGTGTGATCAAATTGGATCCTATCCAGCCGGAAATATTACCAATTTTTCAAATGATCACCAACATACTGAACCAAGGTCAGCAGCAACAACGAATACTGTATGTAAGAAGCGTCTTTGTGATGCGGGGGAAAATCTTGAAAAAGTAGGGAACACAATTAATTATCGATGTACTCCATGTCCCTCTACACACCCAATGGGGGCACCACTATATTCCCCAGCAGGTGGATGTTCTTCGGATGGCACAATTGATGGTGTTGAAAGCAGAACATGTACTCCTGGTAATGGTCAACATTATGTATCACCCTCAGATGCCCTACCAGGTGATGTAACAGAATGTAGAAATCCAAATGCAGCAACATGTGGAGATTTGGCGTCTGGACAGGGAATAACATGTCCTGATAATTATTATCCAGTTACAAGTGCTGAAGATCTTTTAAAACGTTGTCAAGGGTCGACATGTGATTCAATAAATGTGGATAGGGATGTTTGTTGTAAACCAAATGATACATGTAAAGGGGGAATAATTACTCAAGGAATAGTAGGTGAAATAAGCTTAACAGATGGAACATTCCGTTTACAAGAGGATGTTTCGAGTGAAGATGATGATGAATATAATGGAAAAAATATTATTATTGGAGAGTGGACTGGGTCAATTACTGATTATGCTGGGAATACTAAAAGAGTAACAGTTAATTGGGATGTTCCCCAAAATACTAGAACAACTGCTTGGAAACAAGCCCTCGAAGGGATGAATTATGTAATCGTTGAGCCTCCCGTTTGTGGAGAAGGTTACATTTATGACCCTTCAAAAAAGGATGTAAGTTGTGAAGGTGAAACATGTGATTATGGTGATATTGATCGAGACAAATGTTGTATTCCATCTATTATTACTTCATTAGGACAAAAAGAAATTAATAAATATGGTCATATAAACAATCCAAATGATTGTAAAATTGAGTTCTATGAAGACGACGGCTGCAGAGGAGACATCATGAATACAATCACCGGTTCTGGAAAGACACATTGGGAACCCCAGGCTCACACTGTGGATGGATATGGCAGTGGCAGTGGCAAAGACGGAGGAGATTCATATAGAATTTCTGGGCCATGTGGGAAGGTCATATTATATGATGATGATAAGGAGGCTTGGACAGGTGGGGGGAGCGGGGGAGGACCTGGTGGCTTGACGTCGGACAGCATAAAAAACGGACGGACCTTAACTGCGGCGACAAAACAAAGTAAGTGTATGGCCTCCGACAAAAGGGAACACGCAAGCTCCATCTGGATTACTGAGGGTCCTCGATCAAACAAACACCAAGATAATGCGTGCTTAGATCTTCCGGGTGACTTTGAAAGTGATGTTTGTGGTGTAAAGATTGATGCGCTACCAACTTATCAGAGTTCATTCATTATTTCCCATAATGGAAACTGTGCAGGTGAAGACGGTTTAAAACATATTACGGATGATACTACATGTATTGATGCTGTAAAAGCTCTTCAAGGCCATACTATTCTTGATTCTAGTGTAAAAACAGGGACTAATACCATTTCATCACTCACTAAAACAGGTGATCAATATTCTGTCGAAGTAGAAGAGAAAGCCGATGGAAATCACCCATTTGGATGTTATTATGATAAATCTAGCGCCGGTGAGAAAAAAATATTTATGAATACAACCGAAAATAGTTCTACAAATGGTACCACACGGCTCAACAATGAATTTTCAATATGTAAATATGAAATAGAATCTTCGAGGGCCATGGATGGATGGAGTACTACAGGAAGTAATGAGATATGTGGGGCGACGGATAGCGCCGGGCCCGGTACAGGTCCTTGGAATACCGGACTTCACGATGGAACGTTCACTAGTATCAGCGAATGTGAACAAGCATGTGAAGATGATACTAATTGTGATTCTTTTAGTGTCCATCCAAATGGTCTTCATGGTGAAGGCGTCCAAAACGCCGCCATTAATTATGTCATATGTAACGGTCACCCTGTAGGGGCGGAATCGAAGTCAACCGGGTCAAATCCGTGGCGTTGTTATAAAAAAAATTAAGGTGTGAAACCAGGTTTACAGAATAAAATGGTAGCTTACGTAAAAAATTGGTTCTAATAAGCACGGTCAACAATAGCACTAGGATATCTAGACCATAAGAATAACATAATACTCACATATACATATGTTCTGGAGGTTGATCTCCATTCTGAACAGGTAAAAGTTCTTTCACAATTTCAAGTGTTACAGTTAGTGGTAACTTAAAATCCTTAATTTTAAATGTCATTGGTAAATCATCTTTCTCTTCTTCCTTCTCTTTCTTCTCTTTCCCTTCTTCTTTCTCTTCTTCTTTCTTTTGAGATAAATAGTAAATATTTATCTTTGAAATAATTGTTTCTAAACATCTCTTTAAATTTCTCACTCCTTCTTCTTTCCCTGTAAATCTTTCAATAATATGAAGGATTGTATCATCAGGGAATAATATCTCTTCCTTTGAGAATAAGAATGTATCCAATAGTTCAGGAAGGACATAATTACGACAAATTGAAATCTTATCGGTTGGTTTAAAGCCCTTTGTATGGATGACATACATTCTGTCTTTCAAAATACGATCAAGTTTTGATTCATCATTGAATGAAAAGATAAACAATGCTTTGGATAGATTCAAATGGATTCCTGGGAAATAGTTGTCTTGAAACAGTGAATTTTGTGATGGATCTGTTAGATGGGTTAGAAGATGAACTATTTCATCACCTTTCGCTGATTCACTAATCTTATCTAACTCATCGAAGTAGATGATTGGATTCATACACTTTGATTCAATCAGAATATCGACAATTCGACCCCAATGAGATCCTTCATAAGTATATGAATGGCCATCAAAGAATGATGAATCAGAAGCACCACCTAGGGCAATAAATGCAAAGGGGCGATTAATTGCTTTCGCAATTCCTTCTTTCACTAATGTCGTTTTCCCATTCCCCATGGGTCCTTGGATAGCTAAAACATTTCCTTGAGATTGAGGATTTTTAATCCATTTACCAATCACTTGTAAAATATGCATCTTAGCATCTTGATGTCCATAGATTGCTTCATCAAGTTTTTTCTGTGTTTGAACTAAATATTCCCGTTTCTCTTCAAAGGTATTTTCATTATTAATTGGTAATTCATTAATCTTCCCAAAGGGAATATTAATTAAACCATTTATCCATTTATCCATTTTACAATATTCACCGGTTGAAACATCCATTTCACTTAACTTCTCTATATTTCCAATAGCAATTGATTTTGTTTTCAAATCCATATCAGATTCAAGTATCTTAAATTTTAAAGGGACAGCCGTATTACGAATATCTTTAATCTCTTGAAGCTCGGTTAAATGTTTTTCCTTCTTTTCAGAAACAAGTGTTTGGAAATAATTAAAATCATTATCTTCTTCTTCAACAAGGTCATCTTCCATTTCGATGTATTTTTCATCATATTCATCCATTTCTATTTCCTCCTCTGAAGAAGCAGTAATTATACTTATTTCATCATCACTGTATTCTTCACCAATAAATTCCTCATCCTCTGATTCTTCTTCTTCTTCTTCTTCTTCACTAAGTTCTATATCACTTTCGCTTAATTCAATATCTTCTTCTGCTTCCATAATATTTATTAGAATATTATCTTTTCGTCTATGTTTCTTTTTTATCTTTTTATCTCCTAATGAATTAAAAAGATTCATTAACATATATGATGCTAACATATTTGGTAATTTGTTATTCCCTTTCTGTTTCATCTTTTTACGTGCCTTCTTTGTAGGGCTGGAATGGATGCTTGGAGATAAATTACCCCCTCTTAATCTTCTCAATTCTTTTTGAAACATATCATTGTCGAATGTTTCATCACATTCATAATCAATCAATCCTTTTAGATTTCCTTGATCATCTAATTCATCATTGTTATCTGCATTGTTAGGGGGAATTAAATCTAGTTTTTTTTTCATTGAACGAGTAATCATCGAATGTTCCGATTCTGACATTTAAATTAAATTGTTATAATTGTTTAAATAAAAAAATAGTTTTCAAATTTATTTAATTTTAATTTAAAATTTGATTAAGATTATTTAAAAAAAAATTAATAAGTATATATAATATGAATGAAGGGAATTATATTGAACCAGAAACTAATAATGTTGTTGGTCTTCAATTTAGTATCATGTCTCCTGAAGAAATAAGGAAACGTTCGGTAGTCGAAGTAACAAAACATGAAACATATGACAAAGATAACCCTATTATTAAGGGGTTATTTGATATTCGTATGGGCTCTACAGAAATGGATAAAATATGTGGGACATGTGGTCAAGGAAATATTAATTGCCCCGGTCACTTTGGACATATTGAACTTGCACGCCCTGTGTATCATTATCAATTTATTCAAGTACTTCAGAAAGTATTAAAGTGTACATGTATTCAGTGTTCAAAGTTACTTATTAATAAAGAATCAGCACAAGTTAAGAATCTTCTAAAGAAATCTAATAAGTATCGTTGGAGTGAGATCTATAATCTATCACAGAAGATATCAAGGTGTGGCCAAGAAACTGAAGATGGATGTGGAGCCAAACAACCTGATAAAATCAAAATAGAGGGGATGGACGGTATTTATGCTGTTTGGAATAAATTAGAAGTCGAAGATTCAAGTATGAAAACACAACATCTAACGATTGAAAACGTAAAAATGATTCTTGAAAGAATTACAGATGAAGATGTCCATGTCTTAGGTTTTTCAGATCAATGGTGTCGTCCTGAATGGATGATATGTTCTGTATTCCCTATTTCTCCCCCTTCTGTTCGTCCTTCGGTGAAACAAGATGATTCACAACGTATGGATGATGATTTAACACATAAATTATGTGATATTATTAAATGTAATAATACTTTGAAACAGAAGATTGAAAATAAAAGTCGTATGGAAGTTATTAATGACTGGACTAAAGTTCTTCAATATCATATAGCAACATTAGTTGATAATGAATTACCTGGTGTTGCTCAATCAGTTCATCGTTCGGGGAGACCATTAAAAGCAATTCGACAAAGGTTAAAGGGTAAGGATGGACGTATCCGTAATAATCTAATGGGGAAAAGGGTTGACTTCTCAGGGAGAAGTGTAATTACTCCTGATCCAAATATTGAATTAGATGAATTAGGTGTTCCATATACGATTGCGAAGAATCTAACCTATCCCGAAATTATTAATGATTATAACCGTGAAAGAATGATAGAATTACTCAATAATGGTGTAAGTCAATATCCAGGGGTTAAAATGGTAGTTCAACATGGAATTAAAAAAACAATTACAGAAAAGAATATCCTTGATATTGAACTCAATAATGGAGATATCGTTCATCGTCATTTAATGGATGGTGATCATGTACTATTCAATCGTCAACCCTCCCTTCATAGAATGAGTATGATGGGTCATCGTGTAAGGGTTATGAAAGGTAACACATTTCGTTTAAATGTAAGTGTTACACCTCCTTACAATGCTGATTTTGATGGCGATGAAATGAATATGCATGCCCCTCAATCCATTGCAACGGTTTCTGAATTAATGAATATTGCATCTGTCAAATATCAAATCATTTCTCCCAGGGAAAATAAACCGATTATTACCATTGTTCAAGATACATTGTTAGGGATCAATAAGTTAACAAAGGGAGAAATAATCCATTATCCATCGGTATCCTCGGATTCCTATTACTTCTCAAACAATACCAATATCTATCCAACCGCCAAATCAAGTTCCGGTGATATTTCGAAAGCGGTTGTTGAAACAGCTTACTTTAATCGTAACCAGGTAATGAATATAATTACTACACTAAGTACATTTGATGGCATATTACCCAATTCAACTATGAAAGTTAACCTTCATGGTAAGGATGTCCATTATTGGTCTGGAAAGAGTATTCTATCTTATATTATCCCCAATAATATTAATTTGGTTTTAACGAATGATTCATACGATACTCTTAATGAGGATAAACCGATTAAGGATCAAATGAATAAAGTTATTATTGAGAATGGAGAAATAGTCTCTGGAGGCCTTGATAAAGGTGTATTTACAAAGACATCCAAAGGATTAATTCATACAATCTATAATGACCTTGGCCCTGAAAGGTGCAAAGATTTTATTGATGATCTTCAAAAAATTACTTCCTACTTTCTTCTAATTGAAGGATTTAGTGTTGGTATTGGTGATATGGTAGCTGATACTAAAACATACAATAAGATTTCTTCTGTAATTAAGGAGAATAAAATTAAAATTGATAAGATTACACAGGAAATTCATTTAAATATCTTTGAAAATTTTTCAGGGCAGTCCAATACTGAATATTTCGAGGGGAAGGTAAATTCACTCCTGAATGATACACTTCGACAAACAGGTAATATTGGTCTTGAAAACCTAGATCAGAAGAATCGAGTTACGAATATGGTCAATAGTGGTTCCAAGGGTAAATCAACAAATATTGCACAAATCGTAGCCTGTTTAGGACAACAGAATGTAGATGGTAAACGAATTCCCTATGGATACATTGATCGAACATTGCCTCATTATAGTAAGTATGATGATTCATCAGAAGCAAGGGGGTTTGTTGAAAATTCCTTTATTTCAGGACAGACCCCTCAAGAATATTTCTTTCACGCGATGGGGGGGAGAGAAGGATTAATTGATACAGCAGTTAAGACATCAGAAACAGGTTATATTCAACGAAAGTTAATGAAATCAATGGAGGATCTGAGGGTTGAATATGATTTCTCTGTGAGAAATAATTCTGGATGTATTATTCAATATATTTATGGTGAAGATGGTATGGATGCATGTTCTGTAGAATCACAATCATTAATGATAATGAATCTAACCACAGAAGAGATAGCAAAAAAATTCTTATTCAATGAGACTACCAATTGGGAAAAACTAATTACAGGGGAAGCAATCAAAGAAATGGAACAAAAGAAAGATTTTCAGGAACAATTTTCCGATTCTTTCTATAGACTATTAGATCATAAAAACTATATCTTTTATGATATATTCAAATCAAAACAAGTTGAAACAATGATCAATTATCCAATTCATTTACAAAGGATTACTTCAAATCTATGCTTAAAAAAGGAAGAATTATCGAACATTTCTCCGATTGAAATTTTAGAAAAGAATGAACAATTAAAACAGAAGCTAATTGTCAATGAAAGATTTCATAACAATCGTCTAATTCATATTCTTATTGATATTCATTTACATCCGAAAATCCTAATTAGTCATTTTAAGATTCAGAAAGAAGAATATGATCAGATTACTCAATATATTGAATACCTCTTCGAAAAGTCGAGAATTAGTCCCGGTGAAATGGTTGGTGCTGTTGCTGCTCAAAGTATCGGGGAACCTGCTACACAAATGACACTTAATACCTTTCACTATGCTGGTGTAAGTGCAAAATCAAATGTAATTCGTGGTATCCCTCGTTTAAGGGAATTGCTAGGGGTTACAAAAAATTTAAAGTCTCCATCAACTATCATTTATTTGAAAGATAATATCAGAGAAAATCAAAATAAATCACAATATGCAAAAAATAAGATTGAATTTACAGTTATTAAAGATATTGTTACTAAAACGCAAATTTATTATGATCCTAAAAATACTAGTTATGAAACAGATATTGAAGAAGATAAAGGTATTCTTGAAATTTATAAAGAGTTCCTTCATATGGAAAAAGGTAATGATTATGATTATGAAGATACAGCTCCATGGATCATTCGTTTTACGTTTAATAAAGAATTAATGATGGAGAATGGTATTGTAATGGAAGATGTCTATTTATCAATTATTAATTATGATAGTGAAAAAATTCAATTCATTTATTCAGATGATAATTCAAAGGAACTTATTGGACGTATTTCAATACGAGCAGACCTTAAAGGGGATCAAGATGAATTCTTAAATGGACTTTCTGATCAGACAGATGTTCTATCTATATTTAAAAATATTCAAGAAGATATCCTTAGTAATGTTATTATTAAAGGTATTAAAGGCATTACAAATATTGTAATGAATGAAAAACAATTCTATCAAAAAGAAGAAAATGAAATTACCTCAAAAAAAGTATGGGTCCTTGAAACAGATGGTGTGAATATTCTTGATGTTTTCAATTCCGAATTTGTAGACTTTGCAAACACATATTCAAATGATATTCTTGAAATATATGAAGTTCTAGGTATTGAGGCGGCAAGGAATTTATTAATTGAAGAAATTACAAGTGTAATGAGTGATGCATCGTATATTAATAATCGTCATATTGAATTATTATGTGATATTATGACAAATAGGGGTTACTTAACAGCTATTAATCGTCAAGGAATTAATCGTGGAGATACCGGTCCATTAGCTAAATGTTCTTTTGAAGATACTACAGATCAATTAATTAAAGCGGGTATCTTTGGTGAAAAAGATAAATTAAATGGTGTCTCAAGTAATATAATGATGGGTCAAACAATTAAAGCTGGAACAGGAATGTGCGATATTTTACTTGATGAAAGGAAGCTAATGGAAGAAATTGAAACATTAGACTTAGATCACGATGGCTCTATTCATATTACAGATAAGAATATAGAAAAATTATTAGAGGATAGTTCCTATGATGAAGATGATTATTGTAATGATGAAAGTTTTGAAATGTCTGGATTCTAACAATGATTAATCATATCTAATTGATGTTTATAAATATTTTTTTCTGTTTTTATTTTATTACATATCTCATTCTTACTTTTATCAGTTGATTCATATTCAATGGATCCCCCTCCTTTCATTTTTTTCATCGCTTTTTGATATGCTTCTCTTTCTTTAGGTGTTAGTTTTAATTCGAATGTAGGATTTTCTGAATTTTTTTCAAATAGGTCTTTCAATTTGTCAAAAAAGCCAGGCGCTTGTTCTTTTTCTTTCCTTGGTTCTCCAAGAGTCTTTTCATCAATTAGATTTTTTATTTTATTTTTTTGAATAATAATGTTATTATCACTTACCAATTCTTTTACACGGTTTTGTTCTTTCATTTCCTGCATCTTTTTTTCTTTGAAATCAGCGTATTTTAATTTCGTTTGTTCTTTGTATAATTGATCATTCTTCTTAATGATACTTTTATCGGATTCCATTATTTTATCGAGGATAGACATGATTTTTGCCTTCTTTTTTTTCTCATTTTCTTTTCGTATGATTTCAAGTGAAATATATTTTGATAAAGTATGTTGCCTTGTTTCACAATAAATTAAGAGTAGGACTTTATCTAGTTTTGATAATTCTATATCTCGTTCAAGGAACTTATTATAATCATCATATAAATATAATATTGATTGTGGTGATCTCTCATCGCATTTTTTGAATGTTCCAAATGAATCGGTAAATAGTTTGTCAAAAAATGAAGGTTCATCAATTTCTGAACAAGTAATCAATCTATTTTTAATCATATTTTTAAACATAATCTTTTCCTCTTTATCTTCAAATAATTTCGTAAGATTATCTACGATTTGATTTTCGTTAATAATAAGCCCCATATCATTTATCTGTTGATGAATATTTTCTTCAAAAGTACTATCATACTTTTCAATTCCACAACATACATGGAACCAATTTACATTATATACAGCGAAGGAGTTCCGTGAAATATTTGATACTTTTTTATTCTCTAAAAATTCTTCAAAACCTTTCAGTTTAATTTCAATTTTTTTCTCCATTTCTATTTTCTCTTGCATAACTTTTTCTCTCATTTTCCTCTCTTCTTCAAGTATTTTTTGTTCAAACATTTCTTTTCTTTTAATCCCTTCGTCTATCATTCGTTCATCCTTTTTCATCGTTTCTTCCTTATTTCCATGTAGTTCTTCTTTGTATTCTTTTATTTCATCAAGGACTTCTTTTTCTTCTTTGATTTCTTCTTTAATTGTTTTTTCTTTTTCATCCGCCTCGAGATCAACTACTTTTTTTGTTTGTTCTTCCAATTCTTCTTCGAATTCCTTTTTTTGTTCTAATTCTCTTTGTTCTTCTCTCTTTGTATATTGTTCTCTCATCTCATCTTCAAGTCTCTTTCTTTCCATAAACTTTTCCCTTTCTAATTCACGAACCCTCTCCAACTCCCTCTCTCTTTCTTCTTCTTCTTCCTTTTCTTCGTATTCAGCGAATTCATCTTTTTTTTGTTCGACATCATAATCAATCATTCTTTCAAAATCATATTCTTGGTCACCACCAGTCTGAATAATATTTTTTAATCGTTCTTCAATATTACATTCAAGTAAATATAAGAATAAAAGTTTTACATTGTAGTTCTTTTGTTCTTTCATAATTAAATTATCACATTGGATGTTTTTATAGTTAAAGATAATTTCATTTTCATTCTCCAATTTATATGATTGATAATTAAATATATTCTGAATTGTCGGTGATTTCTTATATTTTGGTTTTTGATTAATAATATTCGCCAAATCCTGATAGTCAATCATCTGTAAGTAATGTCCTGTATTGTTCTTACTAAATATATTCGTTGAAGGTAAGAATTCAATCGAGGGGAATGATAATAGAATATGAATGTTTGATAATATCTTCCCTATATTCTCAGGTTTTAATCGTTTCGATATTTTTTTTCTTTTTTTTGATTCTGTTTTTTTATTTACTCTTTTACCCCCTCGTTGTTTACTCTTTTTCCGAGTTAGTTTTTTTCTATTAGGCATAATATATTATAATATAATATTATAATATTCGTTAAAAAGTGTGTTATAAAATACAATTACTTATTCTTTTACAATTTACCTCTTCTTTCTCGACTTTGTTCTCGACTTTGTTCTCGACTTTGTTCTCGACTTTGTTCTCGACTTTGTTCTCGACTTTGTTCTCGACTTTCTCCTTGCCTTCGTCTTCTTTCTTCTTACAGTCTTCTTCTTCCCCCTTCCTTTTCTACTTTTCTTTGTTTTTGAGCGAGACTTTCTCTTTTTTCCACCATCGAGAGGGGGGTATCCTGATAAGACAGGCAATTGTCCTGCTATTTGGTTTTCTAACGCATGATCAAAATGAAATGCTGCTGTAAGAGGGAGTGCCATAGTGTATAATGTATACTATATTTTTTTTTTATTTATCTCAAAATTAAATTCTTTAATATTTTCTTCATTGAGGAAAGTAATGTCTAATTTCTTTTTAAACGCTCGAATAAATGCATATCCTAAATTATTCGAAAAGAATTCTAAACTACTTTTTTCATCCAAACAATCTAAATCATTTACATCATCATACACTTTCCCCCCCGTTCCACAAACTATGAGAGGAAGTTGATTGTTCATGATATCCATCATGATAAGTTGTTTATTATGGTCATGACCACACATGTATAAGTCAAAGGGTGATGTTGTATATAGATCTCTGAAAAACCATTCTAAATCTTCGTCAGCATCTCCATGTCCACCGATACTTCTCCATGGATGATGGCCATATACTATTTTCCAATCCGCTTTCGATTTATTTATTTTTTGACTCATTTCTTTGAGTTGTTTTTTCATTCCTTTTTCAGTTAAATTAAAAGAATTTGTATCTAACACAAAAAAATCAATCGTTACGTTTTTATTTTTTTTACGGAATGCGTAATAATTGTGGGGCATGATCCACTTTTTCCCTTTTTTTTCCGACCGTTTTCCATACTTAATTTGATAAATGGAGTTTCCTTTTCCACATGAGTATCTTCCATAATCATGATTCCCAATACACATATAGAATTTTATTTTATCAGAAAGGTTCGAGTATGGTTCTTCAAACTTTGTTTGAAATTGTTTATCATTAATACTTGTACAACCATCTTCATAGATATTATCACCTAAACCACAAATAAATGTATTTTTATTTTTTATATGTTCTTTTAATGCATTTGATACTACATATTGAGAATTTTCTCCACTTCCCATATCTCCTAATATATAAAACTCTAACATATCTATACTAAAATAAAATATTTTAAGTATAATATAAAATGGCTAATTTTTTATTAACAGAAAGGGCCGTATTAATTACATTACTTGGTATGTATATTATTTATATTGCTTATCAAGGATATACCATGTCAATGAAGAGTGAAGGGGATAAACCATATTCCAGATTGTATATATCATTAGGTATTTTAGGTTTAATTATGATTCTCTATAGTATTTATTTATTCTATCGTTCATAAAAAAAAGAATACTGGTTCTAAATTGATAAATAATAATATTATCATTTATTATAATGGAAGAACAATGGTTATTAATTAATTATCAAGAACTAATAAAATCAATTCTCAATGGAAATCGGTCGATTCAAGAACCAATCTCAATTGCTAACCGAAGGAGAGATACAACAAGTAGTGTATCCTTCCTCAACCATCTATTATCTTATCAAAATATTCATAAGGACAATATCTTAGAGATTCTCGCGGGTATTTATGGAAAATTTCTAAATCGTATTGACGAATTAAAAGAAAATAATATTGTTCAAGTAATGATGGATCGTATTAATAGTGAATGGTATGATCCTGATTATATATTTTTGATTGAAAACCCATTCCCAAATAATTTTTTTCATGCAAATAATCAAAATAATCACTATTATGATCAATCTTGTAAGATATGCTCTGAAGTTGAACAATTAACTAAAATAGAGAATAATATACCTTTACAACTACAAGAAAATGAAAGTCACCCTCTAGAAAAACATTTTCGTTCAAGTATTGATGCTTGTAAAAAATCAATTCATTATTTAGAAGAAAATTGTCAAACGATCCAATCAATTATCCATACCTTAAGAAACGTGGATATGACACAATTCATGGATTTATCAATTAAACATAAGTCGATTTATCTTAAATTGAGTGAGAAAGATGATGAGGATGATTCAATTCCAGAGAACATTCATCATATATTTTCAAACTATATTCATATTCATAATCTATTACTAAAACAAATGATACAATACTATCATTATCTAGAACATCTATTGAATGATCTCAAAGAAAAATGTCAAACAATGGAAACTATGAAAAGAAATGTAACATCAATTGCTTATCTTAAAGAAGATGAACAACAAGCAGAGAAGTCAGAAGAAGAAGAAGAAGAAGAAGAAGAAGAAGGTGATCTAACAGTCGTCGATGGAGAAGTAAAGAAAGAAAGAGGGAATCTATTTCATAATTTAACTTCTTTTTTTTAGTCCATTGAGATAAGAGCAGCATAGATATTCGGAAAAACATAATCAATATAATGTTCTCCAAATCCATTGGATTGAATTAAGATTGTTTTCCATCCAATACTATTAGCTACTTCTAAATTAACTTTAAGGTCATCAAAAAAATGGATTTCGTTTTCTGTTGATCCAGAATCAGTTTGAATTGACCCATTCACGAAAGTAAACGATTTTAGATGTGGTTTCATATACTCGGTATATAGTACACTCCTTAGGTTGTCTCTTGCATAGATATAGGATATATCTTCACTTATACCAAGGTGTTCAGCAACTGCGGCCCCATGTCCATATGTACCATTTGTATATAGATATACTTTTTCATAGCCTTTACTTTTTAATAATTCTTTAAAGTTACTATCCACATTACCTGTATAATAACTTTCAGAACTATTTGTATGTTTAATTATCGTATCATCTACATCAAATACAGCTATTTTCATATATATATATATAACTATTTATTTTTATTTTCATTTTCATATTTAATTTTATTCATCTAATAAATTAAATAATATTTAAAAAAATATTGTGTAAAATTATTGTAAATGGAAAGTAGTATTCAAAAAGAAATCCTCCTTTCTGAAGAAGAAAAAAGATATGTGATTTTCCCTATTAAATATCCTGATATTTGGAAAATGTATAAGAAAGCAGAAGCAAATTTTTGGACAGCTGAAGAATTAGACTTAACGAAAGATATCAAAGATTTTCAAATGAAAATGGGTGAAGGTGAAAGGTATTTTGTTGAGAATGTCCTTGCTTTCTTTGCAGCAAGTGACGGTATTGTCAATGAGAATTTGGTTGAAAGATTTTGTAATGAGGTTCAACTTCTCGAAGCGAAGTTCTTCTATGGATTTCAGATAGCAGTTGAAAATATTCATAGTGAAACATACTCTCTATTGATTGATACCTATGTCAAAGATATAGAGAAGAAGGAAAAATTATTCAATGCAATTGAAACTATACCAAGTGTTAAGAAAAAGGCGGATTGGTCGTTAAAATGGATTAATGATAAAAATTCTTCATTTGGAACACGTGTTATAGCTTTTGCGGCGGTCGAAGGTATCTTCTTTTCAGGTTCTTTTTGTTCGATATTCTGGCTGAAGAAAAGGGGATTAATGCCCGGACTATGTCATAGTAATGAATTAATTAGTAGAGATGAAGGACTACATACAGAATTTGCTATTTTAATGTATTCAATGCTATCTAATAAACCATCTAAAGAAATAATTCTTCAAATTATTCAGGAAGCAGTTGAATTGGAAAAAGAATTCATTACAGAATCGCTCCCATGTGATTTAATTGGTATGAATAAAACTCTTATGAAGCAATATATTGAGCATATTTCTGATAGGCTATTATTGATGCTTGGTTTGGATAAAATATATCATGTTGAAAATCCATTTCCTTGGATGGAATTAATTGCCGTTCAAGGGAAAACCAATTTTTTTGAGAAAAGAGTTGGTGAATATGCTAATATTGCGAATTCGAATACTCAAGAGAATGTTTTTTCAACCAGTGCAGATTTTTAACTCTTTTTACCTATAAAACGATCAATATTCGTCTTTGATTTTGTTGTTTTTTTTGAGTTCTTAGCTTTATTGAATACAAGATGATAATGTCCATTCTTATAAGAAAGAGTATTGATCTTATTTATTTTACATTCTTCTTTACTATAATCAACTTCGGTATTTTTATTAAGTTTATTATTACGACAAGCATCAACAAGTAATTTCCTTAAGTTTTCTTGTTCTCCTTCTGTTAGATTTCGTTCTTCTGCTTCGTTTTCAGTAAATAAGCGAATACGATTTAATTTCATTCCAGTATCTAAACGATTCCAATGTTGTTTGAATATATCCCCTTTTTCTTTATTTAATAAAAGATCAATATTTTCATTACTTTCTGTCGTTGTATTCAGGCGATCAGTACTGGAACTCCGATTTTCAATATCCCTTAATTGCATTGGTTTTTTATGTTTTTTCCGGATTTTAATTTCCTCTTTTGGTTCATCTTTTTTACCCTCTTTTAAAATATGTTTTAAATCTGATTTCTCCATGAATATATTCCTTTATTATCTATACTTATTGAAGAATCCTTAAATAAACTTATTTTTAAATATTATCATAATATATATATAATTATGGATATTAATGAAGATTCAGTTATTCTTCTCAATTCAGTCAAAGGGATAGACAATGTTAGACCTCCAACCCTTGATTTCTTAAAAGTAAAGGAGACGGATGATTATACAGAATATAAAATTATAACGAAGAAAAATTCTAAAAAAAAAGAAGATCCAAAAAAAGGGTGTCCTGAAAATCCATTTACAAATTATTTGGATTCATTTATCTTCTGTAACCCTACATTAAATATTCAGGTCCCTAAAAAGAATTATATGATAAATGATGGAAAAAAACGTTTTGCATATGCTGTTGGAATGTTTCCTAATCCTAAAAATGGAAAAGCGGCATATTTGGATGGTTGTATTCTTGCTGCGTTAGGTTTGAAAAGACAAAGAACTAATGCCGATATAATCTGTTTTATTACCCCGGATATAAGTAAGAAGGACAAAGAAAAACTAGAAGTTGTATTTGACAAAGTAATGTATGTTCCTTATATTTCACCCTATGAAATGGAAGGTGAAGGTGATTTAAAAACAATTATGTTAGATAAAAAGTTATTTGACAATTGTCCAAATTATACAAAAGAACATCCCTATGTCCATGTCTTCTTTAAACTTCACATCTTTAACCCTGAACTATTCCCTTACGAAAAAGTATGTTTCGTTGATTCTGACTTAGTTCCACTGAACTTTTATGATTCTCTATTCATGCTCGATTGTCCCGCTGGATTTGTTGAATATCGTAAGAAAGCTCCTTATTTAGAATCATATCAATGGGACCGGTGTGATTATTTAGAACATGGTAAGAAAATACCCAAGGAAATTACCGATATCGATAAACCTACTGGGGCAGATGTAAATGCTGGTTTATTAGTAGTGAAACCGAACCGAAAGGAATATGATGCCATGATTAAAGAGTTATCTTCTCCATTAGAGAAATGGATGGGTCCAAAAAAGAAACACAAAGGGTTTTATTCCTTCGATTTTGATAGTCCAACTGGAATGGAATTTGTCGCGAATTCATATTGTTATCCTGAACAAAACTATCTTACAAAAAGATATTCTGGGAAATGGAATTTTATTGAGTTTGCTTTTCAAAGTTGGAGTCGTGACCCTTGCAATTCGTTTGGGGTACATATGGCAGCATTCAATCCAAAACCATGGTTTAAACAACCAATTGGCACAGTAATTAAAACAGATGAAAAATATCAACCCTATTTAAAGGAATGGGATAAAAAAGAAGTCCGTTTCCCATTGGCTATTAAGGATGATTCAGGTGAAAATTACGAAAATATATCGTATTCCTATGAGATTTTTAACGAAGTTATTATTTGGGGGATGGTCAATTATCCCAAGTTAGCTGACTTTTTTGTTCATGATACTCAAATCCATGGTACAAAAGTATCTTTTGACAGAGATGTATTTAAAGAATTATCCCCTAAAGATGGATTACAATCTAAATTATTAAAAGATATTCAAAAAGGTGATAAATTGTATCGAAGACTTAGTAAGTCTCAAAAACAAATCACAGATTTAATCAATGATTATGATAAAAGTAAGAAGAAAATAGAAGATAACTATTTACAAATATGTCGAGAGAAAGTGAAAGATAAGAATAACGATTATGATTATAACTTTAAAATTATTAATTATGATAATTATCAAACCAACCCAGAGAATAAAATTAATAAACTATTAAAAGATGAACAATTTCCTTTTGGAGAAATGAAAGGTAAAAAAATTAAAGATTTAGAAGATGATTTTATTCGTAGTTTTACAAGGTCCAATGCTTACCGTAAGAATAAAAAATTACGGGACATAATTGTTAAGTATCATAAAGATACTATTAAAGAAAAAGATAAAAGTGGAGGAGGTAAACGTACAAAGAAAAGAAAAATCAAAAATAAGAAGAAGAAAACAATCAAAAATAAGAAGAAGAAGAATACGCTTCACTACTTTTCAGCAGACTGGTGCGGTTATTGTCAGAAGTTTAATAGTATCTGGAAACAATTAGTGAAAGAACATCAATTAAATAAGAATATTACTCTTAAGAATACTATTATTGATGATGAAAATGAACATTTATTACATATGTATAATATTCAATCATTTCCAACTTTATTGTTGATTAAAACAAATGGAGAAAGGGTTCAGTATCCATCTGATTCAAGAACGAAAAAAGAAATAAATTTATTTATTCAAGATAACCTTTAATACGGTGAAAATGAAGAACACGCATCACACTTGATACCTAAATTATTGATATTATTTTCACCACCAAACTGTAATGGTTTGATATAATGTAATTTATAATTGTAAATATCTTGTTGTAAAATGGGATTTTGACAATGTAAACATCTCCACCCTTGTCTCATTGCGAGATTATATTTTAATCCATCCATTTGATTTTGTTTAAATACAATTGAGTTTTTATCATACAATGGTTGTTCATCGGCATTTTTAACACTTTTCATAATATTGTATACAAATGGTTTTTGAAATGTCATTAAGTAATAGAGGACTATATACCCAGAGACAAAAGAACCAAAATAAAAATGATGTTGATTAATAAATTTATCAGGCCATCGTTTATAGATTTGATAATAAATAGTAATTATAACAGCAAGGATTATTATATATTTCATTATAATAATTATTAATATTTTAATGTTTCTAGTTTATATTATTCAATCAGGTAATCGTTCCTATATTGGAATGACAAATGATTTTTTCAAACGATGGAAACAACATAATAATATTTTAAAAGGTGGAGCAAAATATACATCTCGGTATGGTGATTCTTGGACTCCGCTTTGTATCATTGATGGATTTCAAACTAAATCAGAAGCAATGCAGTGTGAATGGAAGTTGAAACGGGTTAAAGGATACTATAACCGTTTAAAAAATGTAGCTTACCTATTACAAAATGCCAAACAATGGACTAGTAAGAGTCCTCTAATTCAATCTCAAAATCTAACGGTTTATGTTGTAAATCAATATAAATCATATTTTACAACTCCTACAAAAGAATTAGTATGGTTTTAAAATTAATTTTAAAATACAATAATAATTATGACAAAATATATTTTTGTAACTGGGGGTGTAATTTCTGGTTTAGGGAAAGGTGTAACATCGGCAAGCATTGGGGCTATTCTTCAAATGATGGGGGAGACAAAGATTACAATCAAAAAGTTAGATCCATACTTAAATGTAGATGCAGGAACAATGAATCCAATTGAACATGGTGAAGTTTTTGTTACAGATGATGGTACAGAGACAGACTTAGATTTAGGATATTATGAAAG
>MDTG01388421.1_pt1 | contig 28052 bp, 20 predicted proteins | sample 811421 | NCBI WGS metagenome assembly MDTG01 (sample SAMN05326645, study PRJNA326480) | marine metagenome | isolation source: seawater | place: Pacific Ocean: South East | collected 2011
AGTACTGAGTAAGCTTTTAATGTTTCGTTTGCAACAGCACCGTCAGCAGCAAAAGCAGCTCCAGCAATAGCAAGCATTAATAAAACGATTTTTTTCATTGTAAATCCTTAAAAAATATTTTGATAAAAGTCTGTTCGGATAGCGTAACCTTATCTAAAAGATAAAGCAATACTCACATAAATGCAAATATTTCCCTACTAATTACTTTAATCGCAAAAATTATATATAAAATTAGATTATAAATAGATAAAACGACTAGCAATCTATAGTTTATTTAAAAATTTGCTATAATTATTCTAATTATTAATTCAAGGATTATTATGAAAAAGTTTTTTATAAGTTTAACAATATTAATTATATTTATTATTGGTGCAGTTTACGGTGTTTTATTTACAAAATCAGGTAACAATTTTGTAGCTTCATATATTGAAAATAAAGTAAATGATGAGCAAAAAGATGTGCAGTTAAAAGTTAATGATTTTACATTAACATTCAATACTATAAATTTTAATGCAACAATAAGTGATAATTCAAATATAAATATTGTAGGAGATTTAGCAATATTTAAAAAGAAAGTAGATCTTAAATATGATATTAAAATAAATGAGTTAGGACAATTAGAAAACTTAATTAAACAAAAACTAAATGGTCCTTTTTCAACAAGTGGTACATTTAAAGGTGATGCAAACTTTTCTGTAATAAAAGGTATTTCTAGTATCGCACAAAGTGAAACATCATATGATTTAAAACTTGTTGATTTTGAAGCTAAAAATATTAATGTTCTTATGAAAAATGCAAGAATAGAAAAACTTCTTCATTTACTAAATCAAAAAGATTTAGCAAAAGGAAACTTAAGTTTAAAAGGTGATATCAAAGATGCAAATTTAAGTACTTTAGATGGAAAAGTAAGTGTGAATATATCTAAGGGTAAATTAAATAATCAAGTAATAAATAAGGACTTTAATCAAAATATCTCTTCTCCTATTTATTTTAAAAGTGATATTCATGCAAATCTAAGTCCTAATAAAGCTACTATAAAATCAGATTTAATTACATCAATTGTAGATCTTTTTGCAAATAAAACTGAAGTACTTTTAGATAGTGGGAAAATATTAAGTGATTATAAGTTAGATGTTAAAAACTTACAAAAACTAGAGGGAATTATTGGAACAAAATTATATGGTAATTTTATTACTAGTGGAAATGTTGTTATGAATAATGGAATAATTAAAGTAGATGGTAATTCAAATATCTTTGATAGTTTAACTAACTATTCTGTTAAATTAGCAGATTCAGCTCCTGAATATATTAAATTTAATATTGCAAATGCAAAAATTGATAAGCTATTACATATTTTAAATGAGCCTGTATATGCAGATGGTATTTTAAATATAGATGGAAATATTACAGATGCAAAAGCAGAAACTTTAGCAGGAGTTATAAAAACTCAAATATTAAATGGAAGAATAATTAACCCAGTTGCAAATACAGTATTTAAGCAAAACTTGAAAAAGAAAATCACTTTTAAAGGAAATAGTACAACTACTTTAGTTCCAAATCAAGCTATTACAAATAGTAAAATAACAACTACCTTAGCAAACTTAGATATTAAAGATGCAGTATTTACTTTCAATGATGCTGCTATTGATGCTAATTATTTACTTAATATTCCTAGTTTAGCAAATTTATATGATGTTACATCTACAAAAATGAGAGGTGCTGTTTCAATAAATGGAAATATGAAAAATAAAAACAAATCACTTCAATTAACTGGAAATTCAAAACTTCTTGGTGGTGTTTTAGATTTTAATCTAAAAAATGATGACTTACATGCTGATATTAAAAATGTTCAAATTAAAGAACTTACTAATATGCTTTATTATCCTGATGTTTTCGATTCTACTACAGCTTTAACACTAGATTATAATATGTTAATGAAAAAAGGAAAACTAAAAGGTACTTTATTAAAAGGTCATTTTTTACCTAATAACTTTTCTACTTTATTAAATCAGTTCGCAAAGTTTGATATTACTAGAGAAGTTTATGAAACAGTTGATATTAATACAAATATTAATAAGTTAGTTTTATCTTCAACGGTTAATATGAAAAGTAAAAATACACAAATTGATGTAACTAAATCAATTTTAGATTTAGAAAAAAGTACAATTGATGCTTTAATTAATACTAAAATAAAAAATACACAATTTGCTTTAAAAGTAAAAGGAACAACTACAAAACCTAAAATTTCTCTTGATTCAAAAGATTTAATATCAAACCAAGTAAATAAACAAATCGATAAAAACAAAGAGAAAATAAAAGAAAAACTAAATAAAGTTTTAAAAGGTAAGTTAGGTGAAGATGGAGCAGAGCAAATATTAAAAAACTTTAAATCACTTTTTTAAAATAAGGTTTTAAACCTTATTTTAATGACTTTGTAACACTAAGAGATAAACTTTCCCAGGAAGCCATTCCTCCTCTATACCAAATCATTTTACTTTCTGGATAACCAATAGAGCTTAGATATTTAATACTTTTAGATGATACAGGACACCAAGGGCCATTACAAAAAAATACTGCAGTTTTTGCATTTGTAAAATCAAAGCTTTTTTTATCCAATACTTTTATACCTAAGTTTTTATAAGCATCATTAAAATCTTCTTCAAAATCTTCATCATATTTTAAATCTTCAAAAGGAATATTTACAGCGCTTGGGATTGTTCTAAGGTCAAACCAAGATTTTTTTCTACTATCAACTAATATATATTTTGATGGTTTTTTTGTTGTTTTTGTATATAAAAAGTTTAGTACTTCTATTTCTGAAAAAGTTTTTATATTCTCATTTATATATAATCCTTGAATTATACCTTTTGCTTTGATTAGTGTTTTTTTACACTCTTTTGGAATATTTTTACTTATGTTTTCATCATCAAAGTTTTCAGAAGAAACTGCTATATCCATACATTTCTTATTTATAACACGTTCAATTAAATAGTTTTCTTTCTCTGAGTTTGAGTATGTATGTTCAACTTTTACACCTGTAAATTGCAAGGCATAAGGTTTTACTGCATGTGAATATATAAATAGAGTAAATATTAATATAAATATTTTCATAAGTATCCTTTTTTAATAAAGAGTATAAAGAATAAACACTTAAATTTATTTACTTTTTATTAGGTATAATTAGATATTATTGATTTAATAAAAGGATTTATTATCAAAATACTATTTTTACTTATTATTACAATAGGACTAAATGCTAATGATTATAAGTTTACAAAGTTAGAAGAAGAAAAAACTGAACTTATTAATAAATATGAAATAAGAGTTGAAATTGCACGACTTGACAGATTTTATAAGAGAGTCAAAGTATTAAATAAAACTCTTCATTGTTTTAAAAACTCAAGAAGTAAAAGAGAAATTACTGCTTGTAAAGTTGATGAAAATAAAAGAATAATGAAGTTGATAAAAAAAGGTTAACATCTTTATGCTAGATTGAATGCAATTTTTGTTTCCAATCCTTTATACTCGCTCTTTTCAATTATTAAAGTTGTGTTTTTTATTGTAATGGAAGCTGCTAAATGCTTTTTTATAATCTCTTCTGTCATATATAACCCAATCCCTGTACCTTGTGCTTTATGTTTAGTTGTGAAGTATGGTTCAAATACTTTGTCAATTATATCTTCTTTAATTCCACCACCATTATCTGTAATTTTTAAAATTCCTTTATCCCCTTTAATATAAGTATCTATTTGAATTCTTCTTTCATATTTTTTTGTTAAAAGAACATCTCTTGAGTTATTTAGAATATTGATTAAGGCTTGTATTAACTCATTTTCAACACCATATATTTCATAATTTTCAATATTTTCAACTAGATTGATTTCATTACTTTTAAATTGTTCTTTTGTAAGTTTTAATGTTTTCTCTAAAACGCTAGCTATTTTAATATAAGAACTTACTTTGTCTGTTTTAAAAAAATTTCTAAAATCATCAATTGTTTTAGATAGATATTGTGCTGAGTTTGTAATATTATCTACAGAATAATTAAATGTTTCATCATCTAAGTCACCAAACTCTTTTTGCATTTTCATTCCACTTGCAGCTGTTGTAATCATTGAAAGAGGCTGTCTCCATTGATGTGCAATATTACCTAACATCTCTCCCATTGCTGCCATTTTAGACTGTTGTGCAATCATATGTTGTTGTCTATCATTTTCTAATATTTTTTCTTTAATATCATTTTTATATTTCTCAAATTTAAATTTTAATAGTTTTGAAATATATAAAGAAATTGCTAAAAGTATTAAAGTTAATATAGCTGTAAGATTGAATATAAAAATAACATTAGTATCAAACTTACGATTTAAATCCTCTTTTTTTAGTTTAAAGAGTTGCTCAATCTCCTTTTCATGAAAGACTCGACTAATTACCCAATTCCATTCATCAAGACCTTTTGAATAACTTGTTTTGATTGAATTTCTTTCACCAGAATTTTCACTATTATCATAGGATAAATATCCTTCTCCAAATTTTGCAATACTAATAAGTTCTTTTTTATTTGACTCTTTTAGTATTAGTTCTTTATTATCTTTTTTATTACTTGCTTGAATATTACCTTCATAATCTAAAATAAAATAATAACTATCTAAAGATGAGGATAATTTTTTAACATATTCTAATACTTCATTTTTAACTATTTTTTCATAATCAACAAAATATTCACCTGTACCAATAAACCAATTATAAGGTTCGAAATGCATATTAAACCCAATTTTTTTATATTGATTTACTTTATCATCTGGTTTATGATACCACCAACTTAAATAACCTTCTTTTTCTTTTTTAATTTGAGCTACAATTTTTCTTGTTAGAAACTCACCTTTCCCATCTTTAAAGTTATAAAAACTTTTACCCTCAAACTTTCTTGCAATTGGTAGTAGTATGCATTCATAATTATCAAGTGAATAAATAAAATAGTAACCTCTGTTTTGGTTAAATCTAATATGAACTAAAGCCTCTTTAATTAGTTTTTTTATTTCTTCTTCAGATTTTATATCTTTGTTAATACTGTATATTGCATTTGCAGTTCTATGTGCTTCTTTAACTCTCTCTTTTAGTTTTTCTTTTAATTTTTTTTCTGTCTCTTTTTGAGTTATTTTTATAAAATCATATAATTTATCAACATCTTTTTTTATAAGTTCTTTATTGTTTTTTATAAATTGTGTTTTAATTTGATCTTTCTCTTTTTTAAGACTTAATTGTTTTTCAGTATATAGAAATATTGTAATAATAATAGAAATAGATATTATAAATAAAGGCGGTGTAAATTTAATAATATTTAATATTTGTTTTTCATTTTCATAATTCATAATATTATCTCCTTTATTTTTATTAATATTTTACAATTAGTTTACTATTTTATTAATTAAGGAATTAAACTAATTTAAAAGTAAATAAAACTAAAATAATTATATATAAAATATAAAAGGAAGACCTATGTCAAAAAGAGTATTAATAACGGGTGGAAATAAAGGAATAGGTTTAGCAGTTTCAAGAGCAATGCTAGAGCTTGATTATGAGGTAATTGTAGTAGCAAGAGATTTTGAAGATTTTGTATTAGGTGGATTACCAAATGTTACAGAAATAGAGTATGATTTATCAAATATTGATGGTTTAGAAGTTTTAGTAAAAGAAATTGGAAATATTGATATTTTGATTAATAATGCAGGTTTTATGCAGCCTAAATACTCTTATGATAACTATCCAAAAGAGGCAAAAGAAAAAATATTAAATGTAGATTTACACGCACCAGTTGAGCTAATGAATTTATTGTGTGAAAATATGAAAGCACAAAAATACGGAAGAATAGTTAATGTAGCTTCAATAGCAGGACAAATTGGGCATCCAGATATTTGGTATGGAATAGCAAAAGCTGGACTTATTAATGCAACTAAAATATATGGAAAACTTTTAGGCGCACATGGAATTACTGTAAATTGCGTTGCCCCAAGTCCAACAGAGACTGATATGCAAAAAGACAACTCAGAACAAAGAAAAAAAGAGTTTAAAAAAACTGTTTCATCAGGAAGATTTGCTCAAGCTGAAGAAGTTGCAAAAGCAATTGTATGGTTAGCAACGGATTGTCCTACTTATATTAATGGAGTTACTCTTGATATAAATGATTGTTCTTATCCAAGATAAAATTATTAATTCGTCACTTAAAGCTATGTTTTTGTAGAATATAACTTTAAATAGAATGCATACAAGGATTATTATGTTAAAAAACTTTTCAGTTAAAAAATTATTAATATCAAGTGGATTTATTATTATTTTGTTTTCTATACTTAATATTACTTTAAATATCTCATCTTTAAATAAGGTTGAGGAAAAAGTAAATGAAAAAGAGTATGTTATATTGCCGAAGGTCTTTAATTTTTTAGAGCTTCAAAAAGATGTAATTCAAGTACAACAATGGCTTACAGATGTATCTGCAACAAGAGCAGCTCCAGGCTATGACGATGGTTATGAAATAGCAAAAGAGTATTTTATTGCTGGAAATAAACTACTTGATGAAATGATAAGTACAGAAAAAGACGAATCTAAACTTATATCTGAACTTGAAAACTTTAAAGTAGATTTTAAAAACTTTTATGAAATTGGTGTAAAAATGGCGAATACTTACGTAAAAGATGGTCATACACAAGGTAATAAACTTATGTCACAATTAGATCCTTTTAGTGAAAAGTTAACAAAAAGATTAGATTCTTGGATTGAAGTGCAAGTAAAAGAATCAAAAGAAAAAGCACTTCAAATAGATGAATCAATTAGCTTTACATCAAAAAGCTTAATAATATTTGGACTTATTATAATTGTTCTAAATTTAGTAATATTTGGAATACTAATAAGAAGAGTTAATGGTTCAATAGATAGTTTTCAAAATGGTTTATTAAGTTTCTTTAAATATTTAAATAAAGAAACTACAGAAGTTTCAATGCTTGATGATAGTTCAAAAGATGAATTCGGAATTATGTCAAAAGTAATAAATGAAAATATTGTTAAAACTAATTCAATAATAAAAAACGATGAAAAGTTTTTAGATGAAGTTTCAGATATTGTTAAAAATATAAATAATGGCTTTTTAACTAATAGATTAGATAATAAAGCTGAATCTGAGAATTTAGAAAAATTAAGAATTAGTATAAATGATATGCTTTTACATTTAAATGAAGTTGTTGGAAAAGATATTAATAAAATCATTGAAGTATTAGAAAGTTTCTCTAAATTAGACTTTACTAATTCAATTAAAGATGATAACAATAAAATTCCACTTGCTTTAAACAATGTTACAAAATTGATAAATGAAATGCTAGTTGAAAATAAATCAAATGGTTTAACACTTCAAAAAAGCTCAAATATTCTAATGACAAATGTAGAAGTACTAAGCTCTTCATCAACACAAGCTGCAGCATCTTTAGAAGAAACAGCTGCCGCTTTAGAAGAAATTACTTCTAATATTGGTGGAAATAATGAAAAAATCATTCAAATGTCAAATTATGCAAATGACTTAACCGTTTCTGCATCAAGTGGTCAAGGCTTAGCCACTCAAACTACAGTTTCAATGGATGAAATTAATACTCAAGTAAATGCTATTAATGACGCAATTACAGTAATTGACCAAATAGCCTTCCAAACAAATATTCTTTCATTAAATGCAGCTGTAGAAGCTGCAACTGCAGGAGAAGCTGGAAAAGGTTTTGCAGTTGTTGCGCAAGAGGTTAGAAATCTAGCAAGTAGATCTGCAGAAGCTGCTAAAGAGATTAAAATGTTAGTTCAAACAGCTACTTCAAAAGCAGATAATGGTAAAAATATCGCGGATGAAATGATTAAAGGTTATAGTGATTTAAATGAAAATATTGTTAAAACACTTGATTTAATTAAAGATGTTGAAGACTCATCAAAAGAACAATTAACAGGAATTGAGCAAATAAATAATGCAGTTAATGGACTAGATCAGCAAACGCAACAAAATGCTAATGTTGCAAATCAAACAAAAGAAATATCAGAAAGCACGCAGTTTATTGCAAATACAATCGTACAAAATGCAAATGATAAAAACTTTATTGGTAAAGATGATGTAAAACCAAAAAAGTTAGATATAAAAGAAATAGATTCTAGTGCTGTAGTTTTAGGTGAAAAAAAGCCATTAGAAACTAAAGTAAAACCTAAACTTGAGAAAATAGAAAAAGTAGAAAAAATAGAAAAAGTTTCTAAACCTGAAGTAAATATAAAACCACAAACAATTACTTCAAATAAAAAAGATGATGATGAATGGGAAAGTTTTTAAGAAATTAGAAAAGATTTTTTAAAGCAGTCTTCATAGACTGCTTTTTTTTAAGTTGTACATTAGAACATTTGCTCTAAAATAATAGAACAAATGTACTAGGAAAAAAAATGGTTACAACAAAAGAAAAGATTATAGAAACATCAATTGAATTATTTAATGAAAAAGGTTGTTTAAATACATCAACTAGGCATATTGCAGATAAATTAGGTATTAGTGTTGGAAATTTATATTATCACTTTAAAAACAAAGAAAAAATACTTATAGATATTTTTTTAAACTATATTAAAATTGTATTTAAAGAAGTAAATTCAATAAACTATGAAAAAGATGAAATATTTTTATTAAAAGATTTCTTACTAAATAACCTTGAAACAGATATAAAATATAGGTTCTTACACTTAGAATTAAATATACTACTTTTAAGTTTTCCAGAGTTTAAAAAGATTATGGAAGAGCAACTTCAAAATGAAATAAAAATGATTAAAAAACTTTTAAATCACCAAATATCATATGGTTATATTAAAGCTATGAGTGAAAATGAAATGAATTTTTTAGTTTCAAACTCTTGGATTATTGCTACAAATAATCTATCTTATTGGAATTTGTTATCAAAGGATTTAATAGCAAATGCAAAAAGAGGCTCTTTAAATATGTATTATTTTATAAAACCATATTTAACACAAAAAAGTTTAGGAAATGAAAGAGTTAAAGATATTGAAGACTTACTTTTAAAGGATTATTATGAATTATAAATATTACAAAGTTATAATTCTTCTTATACTTTTTTTTAATATTGCAAATGCGAAAGATTATAATATAAATTTGCTTCTTGATTTACAATCAAGTAAATATCTAAATGAAATAAAAATACAGGCAAAGAGTCTTTTTTCTTCAAGTGATAAAATAGTTTATAATATAAAAAATTGTGATATGACTTGTAAAAAAGATATATCTGCTTATTCAAATAAAATTGTTTTAATCAATAATGCAAAAAAGTACAAGAAGACAAATAGTTTATATCTTATCTCTTACAACTTTTTACTTAGTAAATATGAAAAAGATGTTTTTATTAGAACAAGTGCTTTAGCAATTTTTGAATACTTAAAAGAAAAAAAAACTACTAATTCTATATATCTAAAAAATAAAGAGATATTAACAGATATAAAAAAAGAGAAAAAGAAAGATGCCGTAAATCTTAAAGAACTTAACTTAAAAGATATCTTCTTTCTTGCTTCTAAAAACAGTTTAGAGATTGAACAAAATAATAATAGTTTATTAGTAAACAAACTAAATATAAATAGTGCAAAAAGTGAATATAAACCAAGCATTAGTCTTTTTTCTAATTACTCACAAATAGATGCTGACCGTGCTGAGTACTCTAGTGGTCTTTACTCTCAAGGTACTTTAAATGCAGGTTTAAAAATAAGTCAAGTACTTTATTCAAATAAGATAATTCAAAATATTAATATAAGAAAAACTATTTTTAAATCAAGTAAAGAAGAAACTAAAGCATTAAATGATGAGATTATGTATAAGCTTACAATTATCTATTTAAATATTATAAAAGCTAAAAAATATAATGAGATTATAAATATTAAACGTGATTTTATTTCACAAAATCTTGCTTTTTCTAAACAAAGAGTAAGTATTGGAGTTCAAGATAGAAGTGATGTTTATAGATGGGAGAGTGAACTTGCAAATGCCAATATAGAGTTATCTCAGACAATTAAAAGTCTAAACTCTTTAAAAATTGAATTAGCAAATATCCTGCAAATTGAGAATAAAATAGATTTTCTTGAATACGGAATGAACTCACAACTTTTTAAACTATTAGAAAAAGATGCAATTTTTTATATAAAAGATAAAAGGGTACAAAATAGTTTTATAAATGAACTTGTACATACTCATTCAAGGTTAAAACAGTTAAAAGAGCTAAAAACAGCAAAAGATTATGAGCTTAAAATGAATAAAGATTCAAGATATCTTCCAACTCTTGCTTTTGAAGGAAGTGCTACAAAAATTTTAAGTAGAGATGGAGAAGCAAGTGATGCTGTTAGATATTGGGATGATGATGAATATCAAGCAGTAATAAATCTAAACCTTCCTTTATATGAGGGTGGAGCAAAAGATACGAAAATTCAAAAGAATTCAATAGAACTTATAAATTTAAAACTAAAATATAATGAAACAAAAAATTTAATAATTCAAAATGTAGAAAAAAACTATGAATCTATTAAAAGTTCGTATGAGAAAATCAATTTTGCAAAAATATCTCAAAACTCCTCGCAAAAAAACTTTGAATTAATACAAGATAAATATAAAAATGGAAAAGAAAATATTATCTCCTTACTTGATGCTCAAAATTCATATATTATTTCAAAATTAAATTTAAATATCTCAATTATAGATTATTTAGTTGACTTAAGTTCAATATATTTTTTTAGTGGAAAGATAGATATTTTAGTTAATAAAGAGAAAAAAGAAGAGTTGGAAAATAAAATTATTGATATTACAAAAGGTTCAAAAAATGATTAAATATATTAAAGCTACACTTATTTTACTTACTGTTTCTTTACTATTTAGTGCATGTGAAAACAAAGAAGAAAAAATAGAGATAAAAGAGTCAATTAAATCTGTATATATAACAATGCCAAAAATAAATAAAGATAAAGAAAAAAGAGTATTTAATGCAATTGCGTCTTCAAATAATCAAATAAAACTTAGTTTTAAAGTACAAGGTAATCTAAACTACTTTAATCTTAGAAATGGAGATGAAGTAAAAAAAGGTGACTTACTAGCAAGCTTAGATTCAAAGCCTTATGAATTAAAAGTATCTCAAGTTAAATATGCACACAGTGAAGCAAAATCTGCTTTACAAAATGCAAAAAGTATATATGATAGAACAAAAAAACTATATATAAATCAAAATGCAAGTGTTAGTGATATAGATAACGCACGTGCTAATTATAATGCAAGTAAGGCAAAAGTAAATAATGTATCAAAAGAGTTAGAGTATGCAAAGCTACAGTTATCATATACAAAGCTTTATGCTCCAATTAGCGGATATATCTCATCAAAGTTTGTATCTCAAAATGAGAATATCGCAGTAGGTACGCCAATAGTTTTAATAAGTGATAAATTAGTTGATGAGGTTTCTGTTCATCTTCCTGAATCTTATATAAATAAAATTAAAAAAGGTGATGATGTTAAAGTTACTTTTACTTCTATTGATGAAAAGATTTTTGATGCAAGTATTTCTGAAATATCAAAGTTTATATCTACTAATTCAAAAACATACTTAGTTATTGTAAAACTTAAAAAAAGCACAGGAAGTATAAAGTCTGGAATGTCAGCTGATGTCTCTTTTTCTGTATTAAATCAAGAGAAGCAAGAGATTTTAAAAGTTCCCTCAAACTCCGTTTTAAATGATAAAAATGGATATTTTGTATATATTTTAGAAAAAAGAAATAATAAATATTTTATACAAAGAAAAGATGTAACTATAGGAAAACTTCAAGATGATGGTTTTGAGATATTCTCAGGCTTACAAAGAAGTGATTTAGTTTTAAAAGCTGGAATGAGTCAAGTTTTTGAAAATATGGAAGTTACTATAGGAAATAAAAAAGAGGCAGGATCATAATATGGATATAACTTCTTTTGCCCTTAAAAAAGATAAGGTTACTATAGTATTTACTCTTTTACTTTTTATTTATGGTCTTATTTCTTTTATGGATTTACCACGTGCAAAAGATCCTGGTTTTATAATAAGAACTGCAACAGTTGTAACATATTTCCCAGGAGCAAGTGCTAAAAGAGTAGAACAACTTGTAACTGATAAGCTAGAAAAAAATATTCAAGAGATGCCAGAAATAGATTTTATTAAATCAACTTCAAAATCTGGCGTTTCAATTATTTTTGTAAATATACTTGAAAAACATAAGCAAATGCGTCCTATATGGGACTCTTTACGAAGAAAGGTAGATAATGCCAAAAGAGAATTGCCAAGTGGAGTTTCAACACCTATTGTAAATGATGAGTTTGGTGATGTTTATGGTACTTTAATCTCAATTTCAAGTGATGGCTTAAGTCCTAAAGAGTTAGAAAATATTGCAGATGATACAAAAGATGTATTTTTAAGGCTTGATGAGGTTGCAAAAATAAATATCTTAGGTATTCAATCTCAAAGAGTTCATATCGAGTTTGATAACTCAAAACTTGCAAGTTTAAATTTAAGTGCATCCTATTTAAAAACTATTTTAGAGAGTAAAAATATCGTTTTATCAGGTGGAAGTGTAAGAGTTGATTCTTCAAGATTATCAATAGAACCCTCTGGGAATTACAATAATTTAAAAGAGATTGAAAATACTTTAATTCCTTTAAATACGGGAGAAAGTATATATTTAAAAGATGTTGCAGTTGTTAGTTATTCTTATAAAGACCCTACTAGTTATTTAGTAAATAAAGATGCTAAAAACTCACTAGTTTTGGCAATATCTATGAAAAAAGATGGAGATATTATAAAGTTAGGTAAAAAAATAGATGAGCTTCAAGAAAAAGTTCAAAGTAAATTGCCTTTAGGAGTAGAGCTTGATAGACTTTTTAATGAACCTAAAATAGTAGATAATATAATTAGCAATTTTGTAAATAACTTATTACAAGCTATGGCATTAGTAATTATTGTAATGCTTTTATCTTTAGGTTTAAGATCAGGGCTTATAGTCGCTGTTTTAATTCCTATGTCAATTTTAACTTCTTTTATAATTATGTCTATTTTTGATATTTGGTTAGATCAAGTCTCACTTGCTGCTTTAATTATATCCTTAGGACTTTTAGTTGATTCAGCTATTGTTATGAGTGAGTCGATTATGGTTTTAATGCAAAAAGGAAAAACAGTAGTTGAGGCATCTATTCAAAGTGCAAAAGAGTTAAGAGTTCCTCTTTTAACTTCAGCACTTACAACATCAGCTGCATTTTTACCAATTTTTTTAGCTAAATCAATGACTGGTGAATATACTACTTCTATTTTTAAAGTTGTTACAATTGTGCTTTTATCTTCATGGGTTTTAGCTCTTACTTTAACTCCTGTTTTAAGTAAATATTTTATGAAAAAAGATATAAAAAAAGCTGAAGTTGAAAACTTTATTTATAAAGGCTATAGAAAATTTTTAAATTTTATTTTAAACTTTAGATTACTTACTATTACTATTATAATACTAGTGTTTTTTGGCTCTTTTATTCTTTTAGATAAAGTTCCTCAAAAGTTTTTCCCAGACTCTAGTGAAAATACATTTACAGTTGAAATACAACTTCCAGTTGGAACAGCAATTGAAACTACAATAAAAGATTTATCAGTAATTGAAAATTTTATACAAGAAAAATATATGAAAGAAAACAATAAAGAAGTTACAAATTTTGTAACTTTTATAGGTGAGAGTGCTCCTAGATTTTGGCTTGCTTATAATCAAGAATTAGCAAGTAGTGAATATAGTACTATTCTTGTAAATACAAAAGATTTCACTTCAAAAAGTAGAATCAAAAAAGAGATAGAAAGTTTTGCAAAATCAAGATTTCCAAATATGCAAGTAGATGCAAAAGATTTATCAAATGGCCCACCTGTTACTAAACCAATTGAAATTAGAATTAGTGGAAAAGATATTGATATTTTATTTAAAATGGCTTCAAATATAAAACAAGAACTTACAAAAATTGATGGTGTAAAAAATATTTCTGATGATTGGGGATTAAAAAATAAAAAACTTATTGTTAATATTGATGAAGCAAAAGCTTTAAAAGAGGGTATTTCAAACTTCGATATTGCGCTTTCTTTACAAACTGCACTAAGTGGTTTTGAAGTAACTACTTTTAGAAAAGAAGATAAATTAATTCCAATTGTTTTACGTTCAAATCAAAGTAGTAAAGAGAGTATAAATGCTTTAGAATCTATAAATGTTTATGCACAAAGTTCTGGAAAAAATATCCCACTTTCTCAAGTTGCTAGTATTCAAACTGTTTATGAAGAGTCAAAAATAATCAGAAGAGATAGGTCTAAAACTGTTACTATTGGAGCTTATGTAAAAGATGGATATTGTGCAATGGCCATTTTTGAACAGATACAGCCTTGGTTAGATGATTATTCAAGTAGTTTTGAATTAGGATATTATTACTCTTTTGGTGGTGAATATGAAGCTTCTGGAAAAGCGAATAAATCAATTGCAGTAAATATTCCAATTGCTTTTATGATTATTTTACTTTTAATGGTTACACAATTTAATTCTATTAGAAAGCCTTTAATCATTCTAAGTACAATTCCTTTAGGAATGATTGGAGTTTCTTTTGGCTTGTATGTTATGGATTCTTATTTTGGCTTTATGACATTACTTGGAATTATTTCATTAGCTGGAATTGTAATTAATAATGCAATTGTTTTATTAGAGCGAATTAAAACAGAAGAAGAGGATAATAAAAGAAACTCTTATGATGCAATAATTGAAGCTTGTATCTCAAGATTTAGACCAATACTTTTAACTACAATAACAACAGTTTTTGGTCTTATTCCTTTATGGTATAGTGGAGGCGCTATGTGGGAACCAATGGCGATTGCAATTATCTTTGGTTTAATGTTCTCAACTATTTTAACACTAGGATTTGTACCTGTGTTATATTCTCTATTATTTAAAATAAAAAAACAAAAGGTTGATAATGTTAAATAAACTTTGGGTTCAAGTTTTAATAGGAATGGTTTTAGGTGTTGTAGTTGGATTGATTTTATCTCCAAGTGCCTTTGCTTTAGTTCCAGAAGATATTGCTCTTGCAATTGCACCTTGGGTTGCACTTGCTGGTAATATTTTTTTAGCACTTATAAAAATGGTAGTTATTCCTTTAGTTATGAGTTCAATTATTTTAGGAATTACAAGTGCAAATAATACTGAAACTTTAAAAAGTTTAGGAATTATAATAGCTCCATATTTTGTATTTACTACAATAGTTGCAGTAAGTGTTGGTATTTTTATTGCTTTTGCAATACAACCTGGAAACTTTGTTTCAAGTGATATTATAAATAGTATAAGCTCTGGTGTAACAATTGCAAAAGAAGTAGTTCCTCTTCAAACTATTTCTATTCCCGATATGATTGTAGGCTTAATTCCTGTAAATACAGCACAATCAGAGTTAGATGGAAATATCTTAGCCTTTGTAATTTTAGCAATTTTTGTTGGGGTTGCTTTAATGAATATGGATAAAGAAGATGCACAACCTATGAAAGATTTAGCAAGGTCTTTTCAGGCTTTTTCTATGAAAGTAGTAGAATGGGCAATGAAACTTGCACCTTATGCGGTATTTGGGCTTTTATGTAGTATTACAATTAAAATTGGTTTTGATGCAATCTCTTCAATGTCTATGTATATAATAACTGTTTTATTAGGACTTTTTACTCTTTTATGTTTTTATTTATGTATTGCATATTTTATTGGAAGAGTAAAACCACTAGATTTTTTAAGAGATATAAGAGAAGTTCAACTTATGGCTTTTTCTACATCAAGTTCAGCTGCTGTTATGCCATTATCTATGAAAATAGCAGAAGATAAACTACATATTCCAACTCCTATTTCAAAATTTGTAATACCTTTGGGTGCGACTATTAATATGGATGGAACAGCAATATACCAAGTAATTGCAGCTATTTTTTTAACTCAACTTTTTGGTATTGATTTATCATTAGTTGAGATTGTAATCTTAGCATTAACAACTGTAGGAGCATCAATTGGAGCTCCTAGTACTCCAGGAGTTGGTATTGTAATACTTGCAACAATTCTTCAAGGTATTGGAGTTCCTGTTGAGGGAATTGCTTTAATACTTGGAGTTGATAGAATACTTGATATGTGTAGAACAACTATAAATGTTACAGGTGATTTAACTGCTACTTTAGTAATGAAAAGATTTACCTCATTTTCTCAAACTAGTAATCTTAGCGAATCTTAAACTGTCATATATCAATTTTTTTTACTTAAAGTTGTAATATAATTATTTACTATTACAACTTTAAATAAAGAAGGTTCTTTGCTTAAAATTATACTTATTTTATCTATTTTCTTATCAAATATTTATGCGAATCTACTTCAAGACACTATTAATAAAGCACCTGCTTATTCAGTTTTAAAACTTCCAAAAGGTACTTATTTTGGAAATATTACAATTTCAAAACCACTTACTTTAATAGGAAAAGAAAAGGGTGTAGTTATTCAAGGAGAGCAAAACTCTAATGTTATTACAATTACTTCATCAAACGTAAAACTTGAAAATTTAGAAGTAATAAATAGTGGGAAAAGAAGGGATACTTTAGATGCTGCAATTCTTGTAAATAACTCTTCAAATATTGAATTAAAAAATTTGACTATTAAAAAATCTCATATTGGAATTTTTTTAGATTATGTAAGTGATTCAATAATTCAAGGAAATAAAATATCCTCAGATGATCCAAATATTGATTTAAGAGGTGATGGAGTTAGACTTTGGTTTTCTAAAAACAATAAAATATTAAATAACTCTTTTACAAATGTGAGAGATATAGTCTTAATGCAATCAAAAGATAATGAAGTATCAAATAATAAAATGAAAGATTGTAGATATTCAGTTCTTAGCTCTCATTCAAATAATACAACTATAAAAAATAATGAAATTATAAATAGTTCTGTTGGAATTTTTTTACAAGCAAGTAAAGGTTCTTATGTTTCAAAAAATACAATAAAAGGCTCATTAGGTTCTGCTACAAGTATGGGAATATTATTAAAAGGAGCTTCAAATACTACAGTTGAATATAACTATATGGGTATGTGTAATCAAGCTTTTTATATTGACAACTCTCCTATGAAACAAGGGTTAAAAAACTGGATTTATGATAATCAAATTATGTATAGTACTAGAGGTTTTGATTTTAGAGGCTTTAGTTTAAGAAATGTAATTAAAAGAAATATCTTACTTGGGAATATGGATAATATTATGACTGAAAGTTATAAAGGAAGAATGAATACAAATGAAATTGAGGGAAACTATTGGGATGATTATGAGGGCTTTGATTTTAATAAAGATAATATAGGAGATAGCTCATATAAAAAGTATTTATATATAGACCAAATTTGGATTAAAAATCCTGAAGTAAAATTTTTCTATGGTTCACCTATTTTATCAATACTAAATTTTATTTTAAAAATGGCTCCATTTGTTGAGCCAGTTTTTTTAATTGAAGATAAAAAACCTATTTTTAATTATAAGATTTCTTCAGATAAGTAAATACAAATAGTGCAATAATAACACATAAAATAAATATATTTGAAAAGAGTAAAATAACTCCAAAAAGAAAAGTCAAAATAATAGCAGAAGTTTTTAAAAAGCCTTTATCAAAAAGAATAATTGCTGTAATTAAACCAATTATTGCATTTGCTATAAAGAATCCATCTGCAAAAGCAACTAAATTTTCTAAACTTAAAAAATCAAAATATACTAGTATAAGAGTAATAATATATATCATTGATAAAAAATTTAATGCACCAATTGGAGTATTGTTTTTTAAATGTTTTGATGTATAAGAGTTAAGTTTTAAAGATGATATAAGTCTTGCTACTCCACCTACAAAAAGTATTAAAGTCCCAACGCAAAGTATAGTAGAAACACTTGCTAAGATTACATTTGAAAACTCTTTAAAAATAGGCTCTATTATCCAGACAAGTTTAAACTCTTCATCTTTAGTAAACTCTCCAAAACAAATTGCAAGTGTTGTAAGAATATAAACTAATGATATTATGATTGCAGATAATTTAACAGCATTTGTAAGTGTTTTAGTCTCTTTTACTTCTTTTGAATAGTTTCCTATAACTTCCCAGCCAACAATAGACCAAAATACAATTATTAAAGAGTGACCAAACTCTTGTATTGATATAGTTGGTAAGTTGAAATGAAACTCATTTATATTTAAAATTATGTTTATACTTGAGATTAAAAATATAAGTGTAATAGCAGAACTTACTATTAGCATAAGTTTTCCAAGAAAATCAATCTTTGTTAAAAGTAAAATATAAGTAATTATATAAGTTAAAAAACCTAAAATTTCTAGTGGAATATTTGGAAAGTAAGGCTGTATAAATTGTGCTGCAATAATTAAAACAGCAACAGGTCCAAAGAAAACAGCACAGATTAAATAAAAAGATGTAAGAAGTTGATACTTTTTTCCCATGGCTTCTTTAGTTGCAAGTGATACCCCTCCATCACCTGGATATAAAATAGCAAGTTTTCCAAAAATAAGAGCAAAAATAAAACCTAAAACTAATATAATTGCCCAAACAATAAGTGAGAAGTTTCCAACCATATTATATAAAAGTGGAGGAAGTAAAATTAGACCTGAACCTAAAATAGGACCGATTATTAAACCTGATAGTGTTAAGGTATTTAGTTTTTTACTTTGATTATTTGTAATATTATTGCTCAACTTTCTTCTTTTTAAATATAGTAATATTATTTAATATCTTAACTGCAAAAATTGTTAGTATTACACCAATTATTGTTGTAATATGTATCTCTTCTTTTAGAAAAATAATACTTAAAATAATTGCAAAAAAAGGAACTAAAAAGATAAAAGAACTTACTTCATTTGTTCCTAGCTTTTCTATACCAATAAAGTATATAGTAGTTGCAAAAGTTGTAGAAACTACTGATAAAATTAAAAGGTTTATCCAAAAAATAGAATCAAAAGCTTCATAATTTACTGCACTAAAATCTACAAAAAATATTGATACTAAAATAGTACTTATAATATACATATATAAAGTAAAAACCATTGGAGAAGTTTTTGTTATCTTTGAACTTGTTATTGTTAAAGCAGGCCATAAAATACTTGCACCTAAAAAGTACATATTTTGTGTTGAAAATACTTGTTCATATGAAAAAGACCAAATATTAAGCATTGTAAGAACTCCAACAGCTCCAATGATAAGTGCAAAGATATCTTTTTTAAGTATTTTTTTACCAAAGAATAAAGCCATAAATATAAAAGTATTTATAGGAATTAGTGTAGTTACTAAAGCACCCCCCAGTGATGCAGTTCCGTGCATTGTTCCTAAAAAATAGCACTTTAAATACACAATCATAATAACAGATGCTAAGATAGCTAAAAGTAAACTATGTCTATTTATATAAAAGTATTTTTTTGTGATTATTAAAACTGGTGCTAAAGTTATAATTGTGAAAAAATTTCTTAAAAATATCATTTCATATTCATTTACATAAGAGCTTAATACTTTTGCATTAACCCAAGATGCACCCCATCCAGCCATTGCTAAAATCATTAAAATATAGAATATATTTTTATTTGCTTGTGTCATTTTACTCTTTTATCTATAGTTTTTTATTTATGAAGAAGTATAGTAGAAATTAAAAATTATTTATAGAATAATATTGCTATTTTTTTGTAAATATGATGGTGTGTAACCAAAATACTTTTTAAAGTTTCTTGTAAAGTGAGACTGGTCATTAAAACCAACTTGAACACTTGCAGAACTTATTGAGTGACCATTTTGTATTAAATTATTTGCACGATTTAATCTTTCATTTATAATAAAAGCATGAGGAGTTAATCCAAAATCTTTTTTAAAAAGTCTTAAAAAGTGAAACTTACTAAGGTTTACATTTGAAGCTAAAGTCTCTAAAGTAAAGTTTGTATCAATAGAATCATTTATAAATTCATAGGTATTTTTGATAATTTTTTTATCCTCAAATATATCATTATATTTCTTTGTATAAATTGTTGAGTTCAAAATTAGATGAGATAAGGCATCAATTAGATTTGATTCTATTAAAATTTCATCTTCATTTTTAAAATATGAATCAAAAAAATGATGTAACTTTGTAAATAGTATTTTATCTTCAATAATATGTCTTTTGAAAAATGGAGTTTTTCTATCATGAAATATTTGTTCATATAAGTTTGTCATAACTTCAACAGTTGGATAAAAATTTACATGAGACCACTCTTTTGATTTTCCAGCATGTACTTCACCTGGATTATTTATTCTTACTGAGTATTCATACGATTCATAACTTTCATAAGAATTATAAGACTTTAAAACACCATTATACGTCAATCCTATTGTATATGTATCATGATAGTGCTTAGTAAAATCTGCAGTTGAATATCTAACATTTTCAAAAAGTGTGTTTAATAATAATTTTGACATAAATAATTATAGCTAAATTAAAAAATGAAAATAGAACAAAATTGCTATTTACAATTTTGTTCTAAAAAAGAGGGGACTAACTATGCTTTCTTTGCTCTTAGTATTAAAATTACACCAATTACTGCTGCTATAAATGATGCTGCAAAAACTCCAAGTTTAACTGCTGCAATTATCGATTCATCTAAGAATGCAAGGTGAGTAATAAATATAGACATAGTAAATCCAATACCACCTAAGAACCCAACTGCAAGAACTTCAGACCATGAAATATTTTCTGGTTTTTTAACAATATTAAGTTTTGTTGCTAGATATGTAAATCCAAAAATACCAATAGGTTTACCAACTACTAAACCAAATACAACTCCTAAAACTATCATTAAGTTTGCATTTACTGTTGAGAAGTCAATTAAAACACCTGCATTTGAAAATGCAAATAAAGGCATAATAAAAAATGCTGAAAGACCATGAAGTTGATGTTCTAATCTTACAAGTGGATTTTGAACTTTATCATAGTTATATCCAATATTTTCTAGTGAATCAATTTGATCATGGTTTAACATAGGAATCTCATCTATATGTTTTTCAAAGTCTTCTAAATCTTTTTTTGATTCTTTTATAAACTTTCTTTCATCTAGTTTTGATTTAATAGGAATTGCAAAAGCTAATAAAACACCTGCAATTGTTGCATGAATACCAATAGCATGAATATATACCCATAATGCAATACCTAATATTAAATAAGGTAAAAGTTTTGTAACACCTTTTATATTTAATCCCCAAATCACTGCATAAATAATTGCTGCATGTAAAAAGTATTGTGATTGGATATCACTTGTATAAACAGTAGCAACAACTAAAACTGCACCTAAATCATCAACAACTGCAAGTGCAACTAAAAACAGTTTTAATGCAGGATTTACCCTAGTTCCTAGAAGCATTAAAATACCAAGTGCAAAAGCAATATCTGTTGCCATTGGAATACCAAAACCTAGAGGATTATCTGGATTGAAAGCTACATAAACAAGTGCTGGAATTACCATACCACCGATTGCTGCAACAATAGGAAAGGAAGCTTTTGCAACACTTGACAATTCTCCTATCATCATTTCTCTTTTTATTTCAAGGCCAACCATTAGAAAGAATAGGGCCATTAACCCATCATCAATCCAATACGTTAAGGTCATGGATACTGAAATATCTCCAATATTTATTCCAAGAGGTAAATGCCATAAATCGTAGTACTCTTGACCAAAACTTGAATTTGCAACAATTACAGCTGCAACTGTTGCTACAAAAAGTAATATACCACTTAGGGCTTCTTTATTTATAAACTGATTTAATGCAACCAGATTTTTTATCATATTTTTATCCTTATATTTTATAGTTTTATGCGTTTAAGCAATTAGGGCAAATGCCTTTTATTATTATGTTATCTACTTGATACGTAGGCAGATTTAAATTAAGCTTTTCATGAATACACTCTATTTTTGAACAATCTGTACAAATAAAATGAGAGTGTTTTGTTTTTTGAATTTCAAAATATCTTTTTTTATCATTTGATTCAAAAGAGTTTATTATATTTTCTTCTTCAAATTTTGTTATATTTCTATAAAAAGTTGCTTTATCCATTGATAATTCACTTTTTATATCTTCATAAGATAAGGGTTTATCAGAAGATATTAATATTTCTAATATAGCTTTTCTTGCAGTTGTTAACTTTATATTCTTTATATTTATTATTTTTTCTATATTCATAAGTTAATTATATCAATTTTTCTTTAAAATTGATTTACAACTAAGTTGCATTAAAGAAAAAATTCATTAATATTCGATAGTCGCAACTAAGTTGCAGTATTAAAAAAGGAAATAAATGAAAAGATTATTAGTAATTGCCCTTTTAATGATATCATCATTAAGTGCACAAATAAAAGATGTGACTGTTAGTATTGTTCCTCAAAAATATTTTGTTGAAAAAATTGCAGGTGATAAAATAAATGTAAATGTAATGGTTAAAAAAGGTTTTTCTCCAGCAAATTATGAACCAAAAACATCACAAATGAAAAAACTTGCCCAATCTAGTATTTATTTTTCAATTGGTGTACCTTTTGAAAACTCATGGCTTAAAAAGTTTAAAAATGCAAATAAAAATATGCTTATGGTTGATACTTCTATGGGAATAGAAAAATTAGAAATGGCAGAACATTCACATCATGAAGATGAAGGACACCATGACGAACATGCAGACCATGATGAACATGATGATCACAAAAAGCATGACGAGCATGATGAACACAAAGATCATGACCATGAAAAACATGATGAACATGATGAGCATGCAGACCATGATGAACATGAGTCTTCAGATCCACATATTTGGAATGATCCTATTTTAGTAAAAATTCAAGCAAAAAATATTTATGAAGCCCTTGTAAAAGTTGATCATGATAATGAATCTTTTTATAAAGAAAACTATGAAAAGTTTATAAAAGAATTAGATTTATTAAATCAAAAATTAGAAACTATTTTAAATCCTTATAAAAATAAAGCATTTATGGTATTTCATCCATCTTGGGGATATTTTGCTAAAAAATACTCTCTTGAGCAAGTAGCAATTGAATCACAAGGAAAAGAACCAAAACCTAAAGAGTTAGTTGAATTAATAAAAGATGCAAAAGAACATAATATAAAAATAGTGTTTGTTGCTCCTCAATTTTCACAAAAAAGTGCAAAACTAATAGCAAATAGTATTAATGGTTCTGTTCATGTTATTGACCCATTAGCAAAGAACTGGGAAGAAAATCTTATTCAAACTGCAGAAAAAATCGCAAATACTTATAAGTAAATACTTAGATATCTAACTCTACTTTTAATTTTAAAGAGCATCCTTTTTGGATGTTCTATCTGTTCTATTTATTCTCCACGAACAGATGTTTCAATAAATATTGTATCAGATGAAAAACATATTAAAAGTGCAGATTTTAAGTGGGTTTTTGTAAAAGAGTTCACTAAAGAATTACTAAAAATTTATGATACAAATTTAGATACAACCTTTGATGAAAAAGAGTTAATACCTATTGAAAACTCTTTACTTTCATATATTGAAGCCTATAATTATCTTACTTTTATCTCTTATTCTAAAGAGATTGAAAAAGAGACTCGAACTTTTGATATTAAAAACTACAAACTAACTTTTAAAAATCAAGTTTTAACATTTGAATACAGAGTGGAGTTAAACTATAAAATAATTGATAATAATAAATTATATATTAATATAAATGATGACAGTGAATATTTTATTATGCATATTAATAAAAAAGAACAATCTTTTAGCTCTCCTTATGAATATCAAAGTAGTATTTCCAATAATAGTGTAAGTTATACTATCTCTTTACCTGAGGGTGTAAAAGAAGAACAAGCAAAAGCTAATTTTGTTGCAGATAATTTTAAAGAAGAAAACTTAGAACAAACTACTACAAATATTGCTAAGGAAGATATTTCTTTATTAGATGAGTTTATTGCTAAAATAAAAGAGTCTTTACTTGAAGTTGAAAAAGGTGAAGATAAATACGCTATTTTCTTTTTATTATTTGCCTCATTTGTATATGGACTTATTCATGCACTAGGACCTGGACATGGTAAAGCATTAGCTTTTTCATATTTTAGTTCAAGAAAGAATACATATTTTCAAGCCTTTACAATATCTTTTTTCACTGCATTTATTCATATAGTTGGAGCTTTGATTTTAGTTAGTATTTCGATTTTTATTATTGAGGAGATTTTTTCTAGCTTTTTAGATGACTCAATTTCTTACATTACAAAAGTAAGTGCAGTTTTAATTATATTATTATCTTTATATATTCTTTATAGAAAACTAAAAAATAAATCTTGTGCTTGTAGTGGATGTAATATACAAGATAATCCAAATACAAAGTTTGTAGTTAATAAAGATAAAAACCAATTTGTTCTAAAAAGTACAGACAAAATCCATCAAAAATCAGATGTAAAAACACAAAATTTATTTTTTGTTTTAACTGCTGGTTTAGTACCTTGTTCTGGAACTGTAGTATTATTTGTATATGCTTTTATACTTGAGACATATTTTGCTGTATTTTTAGCAAGTATATTTATTAGTTTAGGTATGGGAATAGTTATTTTTGCATCTTCTTTTTTAGGTGTTTCTTTATATAAAGTATCAAATAAATCTTCACGAATTACTAACATACTTGAAATAGCTTCACCTATAGTTATGTGTTTACTAGGTGTTTTTCTTTTCTTTAGTTAAAAGAAAAGAGAAGACTTAGTCTTTTATTCTTTCAAACTCTTTTATAATTTCATTAATTGGTTCAATTCCAACAGAAATTCTAATTAAATCAATTGGTAAGGAAATCTTTTTTAAGAATTCATTTCCTTCTTTTGAAACAATCATATCATAATGAGCCAAATAAGTATAAGGCATAAGCAGAGTGAATTCAGTGCCTAAACTTGGGCCCTTTGCAAAGTTTAATCTATCATAAACTTCTTTTATTGGTTTATTAAAAGTTACAGAAACAACTCCTGTATATGAGTTGTCATCTATTATTGTTTGAGAATAGTTTTCTTTGTTATTCTTATCAAAGCAGTAAAAAACTTCATCAATATAAGAACATGTTTCAAAATACTTTACTAACTGTTTTGTATTTGAACTTATTTTTTTTACTCTTGTTTTATAATCTTTTATTTCAAAAGCTAGTCTTTGTATATCTTTTACATAAACACTTTCACAGTGTCTAAAAAACTCTGTTGTCATATGAGATAAGTTATGCTTTTTATTTAAAATTATTGCACCCATTAAAACATCAGCATTACCACATGCAAATTTTGTAAGAGATTCTACAAATATATCTGCATAATCTCTTAAATCAAGATTATAAGGTGTTGCAAATGTTGTATCTATTACTAATGGAATATTATATTTATCACAAAGTTTACGCAATCTTTTTATATCAACACTTGTTAGAAGTGGATTTGTTGGAAGCTCAGTAACAATAGCACTAATTTTTAAACCATTTTCTTTTAAATACTCTTCAAGTAAATCTAAGTCAGTAATATCAGAAAATATTTTCTGTTGTGAGTAGTGATGATTTACTATGTTCATGGTATCTAAATATAACCAGCCAAATTGAACTAGAATATTTCTTCCATTATGACTTTGAATTGAGTTTAATCCTCTAATTACTGAATAAATTGCATTCATTCCAGATGGTGCTAAGCAAATATTTTCTTTTGGTTGAGAATATGCATCACATAAAGTTTGAATGATTATATCTTTTGCAGTATCTTTTGATTCTACTTCTTCTTTATGAAGAGTATTTATTAATCCTTCATTGTAAAGATATTCTTCTGCTAATCTTGAAGATAAGTTACAACCTACATGCTGAATATATGTTAAAACTTTTTGAAGTTGACATGTTCCTTTTTGAACTAAAATTACTCCAAAAGGTTCATTTATTTCAATTTTATTATGAATAAAGTACTTATCACTTATAAGTTCAACTGCTTTTTTAGAACTTAATACTACAACTTCATAAGCATCGGAAATTAAATATTTTTCTTTTATAAAAAGACCTAATTTTTTTAAATAAGGATGTAAAATAAATCTTGGATAACCACTTTGAATTTTTTCTAATATTTCAGGTGTTTGCTCTTCATAATCTATTACATCTTGAATTGTAGGCATTGATACAGATACGGCATGGACATTATTTACCGGTAATGTTTGTCCACATTCTATTGCTTTAAAAAACTCTTTATTCATATATTTTATATTCTTTCTTATTCTACAGCTTGTTCAATATCTTTGATTAAATCTTCTACATTTTCTAAACCAATTGAGAACCTAACTGTACTATCACTTATTCCAATGGCTGCTAGTTCTTCTTTTGAGAATGTTGCATGAGAAATCTTAGCAGGTATTTCAACTCTTGAATCAGGACTTCCAAATGAACACTTTTCTCCAAAGATTTTTGTATTCTCAATAAACTGCTCAGCTAATTCAACAGTTTTAAAATCAACACAAAATAGACCTGGAATATATGTCATTTGCTCTTTTGCTAAAGTATGTTGTGGATGTGACTCTAAACTTGGATGTGTAACCTTTGCAATATAGTCTTGTTTTTCTAAATATTGTGCAATTATAATAGAGTTTTTTTCATGCTCAGCCATTCTAACTTTTAAAGTTGGAATTCCTAATGTGATTAAATACACATCCATAGGATTTTGACTTCTTCCACCTGCATTTGCATAATAGTGAATCTCTTTTGCTAACTCTTCAGTCTTTGCAACAATAGCACCAGCAACTACAGCTCCATGACCTGAGATATATTTTGTTGTAGAAAATAGTGAAAAATCTGCACCAAGATTTAAAGGCTGTTGAGAAATAAATGTAGCAAGTGAGTTGTCAACTGCAAATAGGGCATTGTTTTGTTTTGCTAAAGCTGCTACTTGTTTTAAATCAATAATCTTTAAACCAGGATTTGTAGGACTTTCACATAAAACTAAATCAATAGGATTGTTTTTTAGGATTTCTTCCATTTTATCAAACTCTAAAAAGTTTGCAAAGTGAACTGTAACATTATATTTTTCTTCAAATATTTTAAGTAATCTAAATGTTCCACCATAACAATCAGCTTCAACTAAAATATGAGAATTTGCTTTTAATGTAGTTTCAAATAAAAGAGCAACAGATGCAATACCCGTATGTGTACAAACACAACCAGCTCCACCTTCAACTTCTGTAAAAAGATTTTCTAACATCTCTCTTGTTGGATTATCACTTCTTGTATAGTCATAGATTTTATCACCATCTTGTTTTTTTAAATCAAAAGTTCCTGTATTATAAATAGGAAAATGTGACGCTCCTGTTTGTTCAGCAAAGGGAGCAAATTTTGCAATATGGCTTAGATTTGTTTCTACATGTTTTTTCATGGAAGTCCTATGTTTATTATAATTTAACGTGATTATATCTAAGTTTGTCTGAGAGTAAAAGTTAAGAAAAAAGAAGTATAATTTATTCTAATAGTTAAGTAAAATAGTATACTTTGAAGTCTTTGACTATGTTGAGTATCAAAAACTACTTATGTTACTTATACTTAATTTTCATGATTTAAAATTCACCTTTTTTTGTTCCATAATCCCTTTAGGTTTATGGAACTTTGTAGTTTTTACTTTTTGAACACTTTGTGGAACACGGAAAACTAAGATAAGTGATTCGCGTTCCAAGTATAAGAGGTTGGGGAAAAGATTATCAAGAACTTTATGTCCGATAAAGTGTTGACATTCTAAGTTCTTACTTAAAAAGGAATTATAAGAAGTTTACATGACCCAAATTATTTATTATATTCTAATTAATATAGTTTAACTCTCTTCAAATATTCACTTATTATTGGTATATAATCTTTTCTACAAATCAAGAATGTCTTTAACTCATTTGGAAGCTTTGTAAGGATTAA
>MDTG01310608.1_pt1 | contig 28048 bp, 28 predicted proteins | sample 811421 | NCBI WGS metagenome assembly MDTG01 (sample SAMN05326645, study PRJNA326480) | marine metagenome | isolation source: seawater | place: Pacific Ocean: South East | collected 2011
ATCGCTAACAGCGATGTCAATCCCGCGCTTAAGATCCATCGGGTTCATTCCGGCGGCGACAGCCTTAGCGCCTTCGTGAACGATTGCTTGGGCCAAAACCGTTGCAGTAGTGGTACCGTCACCCGCTTCGTCAGCAGTCCGGGAAGCGACTTCCTTGACCATCTGCGCCCCCATATTCTCAAACTTATCAGTAAGTTCGATGTCCTTGGCGACGGTGACCCCGTCCTTGGTTATACGCGGTGCGCCGAAAGCTTTGTCCAGGACAACATTGCGGCCTTTGGGGCCGAGTGTGACTTTCACAGCATCGGCAAGCGTGTCGACCCCCGTCAGCATGCGCGAGCGGGCATCCGTCGAAAATTTGACTTCCTTAGCAGCCATTGTTCTTTAACTCCGTTACTCGATTACTCGATGATTCCGAGGATGTCGGATTCCTTCATGATCAACAAATCTTTACCGTCGACCTTGACTTCCGTACCCGACCATTTGCCAAACAAGATGCGGTCGCCTTTTTTGACGTCCAACGCCGTCACTTTGCCGGAATCGTCTTTGGCGCCTGCCCCTGCGGAGACAACTTTGCCTTCCATGGGCTTTTCCTGTGCGGTATCAGGCAAAATTATGCCTCCCGCAGTCTTTTCTTCCTGCTCCACGCGCTCAACGAGAACGCGGTCGTGCAGCGGACGAAATTTCATCGTCTCTCCTCCTTAAAACGTAAAAAAGTTCAGTTCCTTGTCAGGGATTGTTAGCACTCCCCCCGAGTGAGTGCCAGGGATGTAGGATTATCGCGCTCGCGTGTCAAGCGCAGGGGCGCAATTTTTTTAAATTTTATCGGCGTTCGGCAAGGCCAGGTTGATTAATTAATGCCTGAGCCGGCCAGAAAGCCACGACCATCCGCCGATAAATATGCGTGGATAGGGGTTTCGCCTGCGTAGGCAGGAAGCGGTGATAAGCGACAACGACCCCGTTAGGATGCGCCGCTAGGAATCGCTCCTCATCATCATTGACCTGCCCAATAACCGTTATGGGATCACGTAAACGGCCGAGATAATGGTATTGACCGTGATACTTGCTGAAGTTCGCGACCGGCCTACCCGCCGCCTGATAAGCCTGTATTTCCCGAGCAATTGGGGTCAAATCGTAACGCTTGTCGAGAACCGGCTCTGCAACCAGATGGATGGAGGCCACTGTTAGGGCGCTGGCCAAACTAATTCCACTTACCCCCGCGCGCACCCAAATGACATGCGTGCCCGCCGCAACCAGCACCAATCCCCATAGCGTATTAGCCTCAGCTAACGTTTCCGCGACGCGCCCGCTAATTGGCATCAAAGGAAAAGCGATCAAAACCAATCCCCCAAGAACGAAACCCCCTCCCGGCAGCCAGCTATCGAACCGACGGTCCTGACCTGCACCGCCGCTAAGCGTGAAACTAGTCAGCAGGGCCAGCGCTGGAAACTCGGGCAGAAGGTAATGCAGCTGTTTGCCACTGACCAATGAAAACACGAAAAACGCAGTGCCAAACCAAATGAGACAAAGGCGCTGTGCCCCGTCCAGATAATCGGTCCACAGCGCCCGCGCCCGCCGCCACACCGGTGGCCAGATAAACCATGGCAGCACCAAACCGGGCAACGCCGCAGCATACCACCAGAATGGCCGCGCATGCGCGAAGGAATTCACCACCCGGTCCGCCGACTGCCCCCAAAAGATCGCGTCACGATACGCCTCGCCACCGGCGATGCCAGCCGGCACTGCCCAGATAAGTCCCACGGCCGCGGCGCAGACCACGGATAGAACCACGCCGCCAAACCACTTGGGCCAAGCCCATGTCACTGACGGATCCCGATCCATCAGATGAGGAATCCACAGCGGCGCTGTCAGGGCCACCGGCAGGTAGTGCACCAAGATCGCCGGGCCCTTCGCCAACAGGCCGATACCGATCATCAGACCGGCCAGCACTAACCCCTTCAACCTGCCAGTGCGGGCCGCGGCCACCAAGTTGATCAGTGCCGCCATAGTGAAGAATGCGAACATCATGTCGAACATGGTGAGCGTCGTGAAAACGGTCCAGAAAAGAGCCCCAAACATCAGCAACGGCGCCATCCGCGCCACGTCCGCTCGGCCTGGCCATAAGATGATGGCTAGCCGTCCCGTCATAATCATTGTGCCCAACCCAAATAGCGGCGCCACCAACCGCGGCCACCATTCATTGACCCCAAACAGATGCCAACCCGCGGTCATCAACCAGAACAAAAGCGGCGGTTTGTGGCTATAAGGCTCCCCATTCAAATGGGGCACCAGGTAGTGGTTCTCCAGCCACATGTCCCAGGCAACGGCTAAATAACGGGTCTCATCCACTGGCAAGGGCGGGCGCACGACAAGAGCGACGGCAACAACCAGGCCCCATAGGAGCACATGTTCATGAGTGGAGCGAATGATCGCAGCCATGAGGTAATGAGGTCTCCCAGTATTCGGCGGAATTTAGCGAGGTTCCATCGAGGCTTCGGCGGCGTTATTGTCCAGTTCCGTATCAACCCCGATGCCCAGGCGCTTGCCGGATCGGTATTTCCTATAGAGATGTACGCCCAACAGCCCTGAGGCAATGAACAGGATAACACTGAGGCCGATGCCGTAACCCATGTCAAGGTGGACCCCCGACCCAACCAGCGAGAATATCACCATCTGTGGGATATAACCCGTGGCCGATGCCGTCACGAAGACAACACCTGACACGCTGCTCACACCAGCAGCCAGATTGGTCAAAAAGTTGCTTCCCACTGGCAAGAACCGGATCAATAGGGTCATTACAAATGGGTTTCCGCTGAGGAAAGCATCGACCCGGCGGATGCGTTCGGAGAACTTGCTGGCGATGGTCTTCCGAGCGAAGAACCGGGCATAACAGAACGTCATGGCACACCCAATGGCTGCCGCAAACACTGACAAACAGGTCCCATAGGCCAGACCGAACGCGTAGCCACCCATGAACGCCACCGCCTGACGTGAGAATCCTACCGCGGTCAAGAGCGCGCCAGCAACCACATAGAGAAACTCACCCCTGAGGCCTTGGCCCTTGACCAAATCATCGATTGCGCTCTTCTCGAAAAAATCCCCCAGAGGCGAAGATTTCAGCAGAAATCCAACCGCCGCCAGCACGGCCAACATCATCAGTCCCTTTCCCAGCACCCTCCAATTCATTTCGAAGCGGGCTCTAAGGTAACGGCGTCGGCACCGATGGGTCGGCGGGCCAGCCACATTACGCCGAAGAGATCTGCGATGCCCACCCACAACCGGTTCCACACTCCATATTTCGAGGTCCCACGCTCGCGCGGACGATGATTTACCAGGACGGACTCGACAAGCCCACCACTCCGCAGCATAAGCGCCGGCAAGAACCGGTGCATGTGGTCGAACTGAGGCATGGCCATAAAGGCTTCACGGGGGAAGATCTTCAAACCACAACCGGTGTCTGGAGTTTCATCCTTCAGCATCGCACCCCGAATGCCGTTCGCGATGCTCGAAGACAAACGCCGGAGCAAGATATCTTTTCGCGTCGCGCGATGACCAACAATCATTAACGCCGTGTCGCCTTGGGCGCTCACCTCCCTATATCGGGTGAGAAGTGCAGGGATATCGGCGGGATCATTCTGTCCATCACCGTCCAAGGTGGCAATCAGATTAGCGCTAGCGGCTGCGACGCCGGTTGCGATGGCGGCGCTTTGGCCCCGACATTTTCGGTGCCGGATGGCACGGAGTTCCGGCCGCACGGCCATAAGATCAGCCAGCAACGCCGGCGTCGCATCTATGCTGCCGTCATCAACGTAGATAATTTCAAACCATAAGTTCGCGCCCTCCAAGCTGGTACAAATCTCGTCGATCAGCGGGGCAAGATTCTCCACCTCGTCCTTGACCGGAACGACGACCGACAATTCGGGAGCTGTGGATCCAGAAACCATCATGGAAAACCGTTAAAACCCAATCAAAACAGATTGCGCGCCCGCTTTTACACCGCCCCATCCGGAGCAGCAACGGCTCAGTTCACTGTACCGCCCGTCGCGGTCAAACGGAACCGGCGACGGTCGATCCCACGCTACCGAAAGGCGGTCAAGGCGTAGACAGCCCCGTTTTTCCAGAAACATCTCCAGGGTTCTGATCTCGATCTGGGTCGGCAAGCTGTGCCGACGCAACAATGCAACCTAGTATAGAAAACTTTAGTTAAAGTGCTATGTTTTAGCCTCCCATGACTTCGGAGCTCCACTATGTCCCAGGCTGACCCTCTGGATTTACATCGCGAAACCGTTCGCCCCGACTGGGTCGACTACAATGGCCATATGAACGTCGCTTATTATGTCCTGGTGTTCGACCACGCGACGGACACGTTCCTCGATGAGATTGGCCTGGATACGGCGCACCGGGAAGAGACGGGAAACTCCGTATTTGTGGCTGAAGCCCATGTAACCTATGAAACCGAGGTCATGGATGGGGACAAACTTCGGATCACGACCCAAGTGCTCGATGCGGACGCTAAACGCATGCATATCTTCCACCGGATGTACGTCAATGGTAGCGGCGAGGTCGCCGCCACCAACGAACTGATGATCTTAGGCGTCGATCTAGCGACGCGTCGCGTCGCCCCAATGACCGATCTAGTAGCCGCCAACCTCAACGCCATGCAGAATGCCCACGCGACGCTGCGCCACCCCCATCAGGCGGGCCGCATCATCGGCATCCGTCGGGGCTAAGCATGCTAATCAACAAGTCCATTTGCGGCGGCATGGCCGGTTGCGAATCGAGAGCATACTGGATCAAGGCAGCACCTCCAGCGTCTATCTGCTCTCCGATTAACCATGAAAATTGCTTTGCCCGTCGCGGCCCGGCTGGGCAGTATGCGCGGGAGAGCCGGAGTTTCCTCTGATCCCCGATCTACCCCCATATGCGTTCGCTCTTTTCGCCGCCTTCATGTTTGCCGTGGGTAGCCAATTGCAAGCCATCGGCCTAACGACCATTGACTCGCGCAACGGCACAGCTATCGGGATTGCGACCTCGGCGATCTGTTTCTGGCTGGCAGCGCCTTGGTTCCTAAACCCGGCCTATTTTTTTAAGGCGGGCATCTTTTTGTTCATTGGCATTGGCCTGATCCGGCCAGCGTTATCAGCCAATTTGGGTGTCTCGGCAATTCGCTACCTGGGGCCGACACTATCGGGCACTCTCAGCAGCACGGCACCGTTCTTTGGGGTGGCCTTGGGCGTCTTTTGGCTGGGTGAGCAACTGTCCTGGGCCGTCGCCTTCGGCACCGTGGGCATCGTCGTTGCGGTTATCATGCTGTCCCGGTCGGGAGCTCAGATCGCCGGAGGCTGGCCTGTCTGGGCGCTAGCCCTGCCAATCGGGGCGGCGGCAATCCGGTCCGTGGCCCATGCGGTGAACAAGGTCGGGATGGAGGTAATCCCTGATCCATATTTCGCTACCCTGATCGGCTTCACCACATCGGCCTTGGTCACCATTGTCGTCCAGTCCACGCGCGGCGAGTTTGGCAAAGGACTCACCCTTCGGGGGCCCGGCCCTGCATGGTTCATGGTCGGCGCAATTATGTTCGCGGGCGCGGTTCTGTCGTTGAATCATGCGCTGATGATCGGTCAGGTAGTGACTGTTTCACCGATCATCGCGGCAACTCCAGTATTCACCTTGCTCTTAAGCGTACTTGTTTTCCGGCGAGAGAAAATTACCGTCCGAACCCTCATCGCGTTGGCCCTAGTTACGCCGTCGGTAATCGTGGTTGTGGTATGGGGATAATCGACGACTATACCATATTGACCGATCCGGACGTCCGGTTATGATGCCGGCCTTATATCAAATTATGCGGGTGTGGCGGAATTGGTAGACGCGCTGGATTCAAAATCCAGTTCTGGCGACAGAGTGTCGGTTCGAGTCCGACCACCCGTACCACTTCTCAGGCAACTCGCAAGCTAAGCCCCTGTAAATTGTATATTTTGCATTGCTTCTTGGTTGAGCTATTGCCCTAACATAAAAGCATCCCAGTTCGTTTTTGTACCGTCGGAATGGCAGTTATTGCTTCTGCTGCCGATTTCCCAAAGGCTTAGGACCACATTATCGACAGGCGACAATCGTACTTTACTTTCCAAACGAAGAATTGTCAGGACGCGAAAATCAAAACTACCGCCTTTCCTTAACAGCTTGATGATGAGGCTGCATATAAATTAAGAGATACCAGGAGTTTAGCCCTAAGAAATTCGGGCCCTGATTTATTACAATCTCTTTTGCCAGTTGCACGTCGCTGCCTCTTCAACTCCTGCAGCTAGTCATTAAAGGCATCTGTCTTAACTCATGAGATAAGCTTGATGTATTTATCAAGCGGTCGAGAGGAATTTGGTGCCATAGTATGCACTAACGGTTCCAAAATTTTGAGCTAAGGCTGGTGCTTCTGTCCGCCGGGCAAGCACAACTCCAGTTGCAAGACGACAGCTATTCAAGCAGTTGCTTAATGCTCGTAACCAAAATTTTCCGTTAAATAATGCTCCTTTTCTGGAGGTCCTACTAGGAGACGTTCGAAATCGGCTCCGCTCCGTTCTACCCGTTTCTCAAAATACTCATCATATGATGCTTCATCTTTCCAAAATTGCACCATTTTCATTGTGTTAGTCTCACGATTAGTGCTTACGAGAATTGATTTGCATCCTTTTGACTGCCTCGTAAACGCCAACTCTTCTTTCGCTAGGTTGTAGAATTCGTCAAAGCAGCCGTCTTTCGTTATAAGCGTAACAAAAGTTGTAATGCCCATAGTCAATATTCCCTTTTTGCTAAAAAATATCTAGAATCTTAAATAATAAGGCTTCCGAGAATTTCAACCAGCTTGCCGATGGCCTAACCACCCATCAATCTGGAAATCAAAATAAACTGGCTTCTTGGCTGGCCATCAATTCAACTTATCACTTGAGTGAGCAAACCGCCCTTTGTGCTGACGTTGGGTGTCTGTGTATTTTTTACAAACATCTTATTGCATTTATAAATTAAACTTAGGTGCCCAGTTTTGAGGGGTAGGCGTGATGGTCGTCACAGTTAAGAAGCCTGTCGAGCTCCGAAAGGTTAGTCACCTTAGAGACAACGAATGTCCATAGGGCTAACTGTCTTAAGTGTGACCGTTGGGGTGAGCTTGTTCCCCAAGAGAGGGTGCATGTGGGTAAACTAGACCTAAAATAAGTTAGTTAGAGGTTTAAGTGTAATGAGTGTGGAGGTCGAGCGGATAAACAAGTTCGTCCAAAATTAACTGGTCTGAGTACTGCAACAGTTTACCTGAGAAGATAATGCGACACTTGATTAATCTCCTATTCTGTCTGATGACCCTCTCACCAAATGTCGTTTTAGGTGAGACGATGAGATGGAGTAACTTGAAGGAAACCTCGGCTGGTTTAGATATTTGGGTTAATAAATATACTGGTAGTCCTTTTACTGGAAAACTAGAGGAGATATGAGTGGGGAAGTATTTGGGGTCGTGGAAATCTCGGGGGGTTAGAAAATGTCTAACGAACTAAATGATACAGATTCATTGAACCCAAATTATGTAAACCTGCTTCTAAAGATCTCAGGAGCCCATTTAGGTGTATCTACGCTGAGTTCCGATGAACCAAATATGTGGCTCGAGGCAGAGACCGACGGCCATTATAGTTTGAATCTTGGAGATGGTCAGATTGAGCAACTAGGTGGAGCGTCGCCCAATTGTAAGGCAACAATAAGTGTTCATCGAAGTGTTAAAGGATTGCCTTACATAATGGTCGAAAAACACCAAGGCGGTCCCGTTCTGCGTATACTCTGCACATGCGAAGACAAGTTTCTTGAGGAATTGGCGTCCTCGATAAGAAGCGGAAACATTCCTACATATGTTGACTTTGACTTGTCTCCAAATCCCTATATCTCCGAACTGACATGGGAAAATCCGCTCCCCTCTACGGATTGGAGGTGTCAGAAATCTGATCCCATAGTGATACACAAACAAAGTTTTACATATAAGGTGTTTGGCACTTTACGTGAAAAGTTTTCATCGCTCAGCGACCAAATCTCATCTGTTGAAAATCAGTTGGTCGCCGTGAAAAAAGAGACCAAAGAGTGGCGAAAGGAAGTCGCATTTGATTTCAACGTTATATTAGTTGTCGCTATCATCTTCACACTAATCTTTTCTGTTGTAAGGTGACGCTGTCTCCAAATCCCTTTCTATGATCAACTGAGGATACACAAAAATAATTTATCAAAAGTGATAGGGCTCCCGTGCCAAACTCAGGGAAAACTCAGATCCATCATAGTTAGACAATAGCCCTGAGATAGCCTGCCGTTGGGGACCACGGGTGAAGACGGGGGACGGGCGCTATTTTGGCTGATGGGATCGATGATCGAGCAGCCCGTAGCCCAGAACTGGGCGGGCGACATGACCTATGACGTCACTGATACGGGCCGCCAGCCCCGACAAGACCAACGCGGAACACGCGCCTAATGACACTATGACCCTATCCCCATCTCTTGTTTGTAGAAGACGATGGCGAGTTGCTGGCGCGGCTCTCCAAGTTCCAGGTCATTAACGGGCGCAAACTAGCGGGCGAGCCATTCGACGCCGTCGGCGCCGGGTATAGATGTCTCTTTCCAGTTCGAGCCCAGTCAAATTCAGATACTTAACAACCGGGTAATTGCCACCGGCGGACGGAGTTCACCGATTGGCCTGAGGGGGACCAAAAACGCCTGTTGGTAGGGCTCTGGCTCCGCGACCAGGGACGTCCCCTCTAAAACGGATAGGGAAACGGCTAGGCCGGGTCAAAGTCGACCTCCACCTTAATCTCGTGGTTGACCTTAAAGAACACTTGGCGGACGCCGGTATCGGGAACTATCCGGTCCGCATAGTCGATGCCGTCCGCTTTTAGCCGCTTGATCAAACCATCGTAGTCATCGTCTTTGAAGGCTATGTGATCCAACCCACCGGTATCGTCACCTGGGACATAATCACGTTCCGAGACATGGATAATTGGATAGCCGCTGCCGTACAGCCAGATGCCCTTGCTGGCAAACGGCGGTCGGTAGCCGGCCTCGAGGCCCAAAAGACGTTCAAAAGTGTCCCTTACCGCTTCGGGGTTGTCGGTGCGGATGTTAATGTGGTCAAGCATGATTGCCATGGCAGAAGTCCCTTCAACGCCTAACCGTCATGAGAACCTAGTTAAATCAGTGGGGCAAGGAAAACCCGGCTTCAGCCCTTCCGGACCCGAGCTTCCATCTCAGTGGCCACCATCTCAGCACCCGCATTACCGGTAGCACGCAGGCCCTTGACGGCGGCCAGTACGTCTTCTGAAGCGCGGTTCTGCCCCATCTTGAACTTTCCTTCCAGCCGATCGATCGGCATACGGAAAGCGACAATGCCCTTGAGCTGTTTTTTCATATCATCAGCTGATAGCCGGCTCATGGACCAGTTGCGGGTGGCATCCGTCTCGTTCGCCTCAACTAACCGCGAAAGAATGTCGGCGGTCTCGCTAGGGTCCGTGATGGCTTGTGGTCGACCGTAGGCGTGAATGGTGGAGTAGTTCCACGTGGGCACCAAATCATCGTTCTCATACCAGTTGGGGGATATGTAGCTATGCGGCCCCTGAAAGACAGCCATGGCCTCGGTTCCGCCGTCGAACTGGCGCCAATGATCGTTAGCCCGGGCCACGTGGCCAAAAAGCTGCCCGAAGACGCCCGTGGCCTCGGCGTGCAGCGGCAAGTGCGTACCCACAGGCGTGCCGTTTTGGGCCGTCACTAGCAAGGCAAAACTGAACCCGCACATGAGTTCGTAAAGAGTCTGCGGATCGTTCTCTTCAAAGTGCTTAGGGGTGTACATAGGCCGGCTCCATCAAGATCACTCATGTGTAAGCAAAAAAATCGGTCTCATGATTAAGATCCGGCTTTTAATTTCGGCGGCGGCATTCCGCATCAAAGACGCTGGAACACCGATTCCTTGATCTTGCCAATGGCCTGTCCCGGATTGAGGTTTTTTGGACAGGTGTTTGTGCAGTTCATAATCGTGTGGCAGCGGAACAGCCGGAAGCCGTCGTTCAGACTATCCAGGCGCTTGCCCGTGGCTTCATCGCGGGAGTCCGCAATCCAACGGTAGGCCTGCAAGAGGATCGCCGGACCCATATAGCGATCCCCGTTCCACCAGTAACTCGGACAACTGGTCTGGCAGCAAAAACACAGAATGCATTCCCAAAGCCCATCAAGTTTAGCACGCTCTTCCTTACTCTGCAGGCGCTCGCGATTCGGCGCTGGAGTGTCCGCTTGGAGCCAGGGCTCGATAGCACGGTACTGAGAATAAGGTCCGTTCAGATCTGGCACCAGATCCTTGATCACCGGCATGTGCGGCAACGGATAAATTTTCACGTCGCCGGAGATTTCCGAGATCGGCTTGGTGCAGGCGAGCGTGTTAGTGCCGTCAATGTTGAATGCGCAGGATCCGCAAACCCCCTCCCGGCAGGATCGACGGAAGGTCAGGGTGGAGTCGATCTCGTTCTTAATCTTGATTAACGCGTCCAAAATCATCGGACCACACTTGTCTAGATCGACGAAGAAGGTGTCGATGCGCGGGTTTTCACCGGAGTCCGGATCATAACGGTAAATCTGAAATTTCTTAATGTTGGATGCCTCACTGCCGGTTGACCAAGTCTTCCCGGTGATTGGTCGCGAGTTCGCGGGGAGGCTCAGCTCAACCATATCAGTACACCCGTTCTTTCGGTTCGATGTAATCCGTTTCGTCGGTCAACGTGTAGGCATGCACTGGGCGATAGTCGATTGTCACCTCGCCCTTGTCATCGATCCACGCCAGGGTGTGTTTCATCCAGTTGACGTCGTCGCGGTCCGGGTAATCCTCATGGGCGTGGGCGCCACGACTCTCCTTGCGCGCTTCGGCAGAGTATATGGTGGTTTTCGCGTTGACCATCAGGTTTTCCAGCTCCAGGGTCTCCACCAGATCAGAATTCCAAATCAGCGATTGGTCAGAGACGTGGATGTCGCTCATTTCTTCCCAGACCTCGTTGATCAGCTCTACACCCTCTTCTAGAACCTCAGAAGTTCGAAATACAGCCGCGTTATTCTGCATTATCCGCTGCATTCTGAGACGTAGGTCCGCGGTCTTGGTACCGCCTTTGGCGTGGCGCAACCTGTCGAACCGGTCGAGCGCCTTGTCGGTGCAACCGTCGCGGAAGGGTCGAAGCGGCGCGCCTGGAGTTACTACTTCCTGGGCCTTTATTCCCGCGGCCCTACCGAACACAACGAGGTCCAACAGAGAGTTGGTGCCTAAGCGGTTGGCACCATGCACAGACGCACAGCCGCATTCGCCCACCGCCATCAAACCCGGCGCCAAAGCGTCCGGGTCATTTTTTGTAGGACGCAGAACCTGGGTCATGTGGTCGGTGGGAATGCCGCCCATGTTGTAGTGTACCGTTGGCAGCACCGGGATCGGTTCCTTGGTGGCGTCGACGCCGGCGAAGATGCGAGCCGATTCAGTAATGCCCGGCAGACGCTCATGAAGGAGGGCGGCGTCGAGGTGCTCCAGATGGAGGCTGATGTGATCACCCTCGGGGCCAATGCCGCGCTTGTCGCGGATCTCCATGGTCATGGAGCGGGAGACTACGTCACGGCTAGCAAGATCCTTGGCGGTCGGCGCATAACGTTCCATAAAACGGTCGCCCTCAGAATTGGTCAGGTACCCGCCCTCGCCGCGCGCGCCCTCTGTGATTAAGCAGCCCGATCCATAGATACCCGTCGGATGGAACTGCACAAACTCCTGGTCCTGCAGGGGTAGTCCGGCCCGCGCGATCATGCCATGGCCGTCGCCGGTACAGGTGTGCGCCGACGTGCACGAAAAGTAGGACCGCCCGTAGCCGCCGGACGCGAACACCACTAAGTGCCCCCGGAATGCGTGCATGGTACCATCGTCCAGGTTCCAGGCCAGAACGCCCTCACAGGTCCCATCATCCCCCATGATCAAATCGATGGCGAAGTATTCGACGTAAAATTCGGCCTCATGCTTGAGGCTTTGCTGGTAGAGCGTGTGAAGCATAGCGTGACCAGTCCGGTCCGCCGCGGCGCAGGCCCGCTGCACGGGGGCTTCTCCGAAATTCCGCATGTGGCCGCCGAAGGGTCGCTGGTAGATCTTGCCCTCGTCCGTACGCGAAAACGGCATCCCCATGTGCTCAAGCTCGATGATCGATGGTACGGCCTCACGGCACATATATTCAATAGCGTCTTGGTCGCCGAGCCAGTCGGCCCCCTTCACCGTGTCGTACATGTGCCATTCCCAGTGGTCCTCAGCCATGTTGCCGAGCGCCGCTGATATACCACCCTGAGCCGCCACAGTGTGGGACCGGGTCGGAAACACCTTGGTAACACAGGCCGTCTTCAAGCCCGCCGCCGCCATTCCCAAGGTGGCGCGAAGACCCGCGCCGCCGGCGCCGACGACTACGACCTCATATTTGTGATCGATAATCTCGTATGCTTTGGTCATACCGGCTCAACCTCCGAAGGTAAGTTTAATCACTGCAAAGGTCGAACAGGCCCCCAACAATAGCGCGCCCAACTTGACCGAGACCAGCAGCGTCACCTTTGTCGGTTCCGACCGGATGTAGTCCTCAATCACTACCTGAAGGCCGAGCTGCGCGTGGTGGAACATGCAAATCACAAAAAGGATCAATAAAACCGGGTTGTAATGTCGACCGACCCATTCGGTAACGGTTGCCAGATCAGCGTCGACCAGGAGACCTACAACGGAAAAAACGAACCACAGACAGAGTGGCACCAGTGCAATCCCGGAAAGCCGTTGCATCCACCAATGGTGGATACCGTCATTTGACGATCCAAGGCCGCGCACGCGGCCGAGATGAGATCGCATTTGCATTACGCTCCTCCTGCCGCTGAATAAGCAACAACCAATGCTAATACGGTCATGGCGGCCGCAAAGATCACCGTCAGCCAACCGCTCATCCGCATCTTGTCAAGCTCATAACCCCAACCGACGTCCCAGGCCAAATGCCGGATGCCGTTGCCGAGATGGTAAAACAAGGAAAACGTCATGCCCCAGAGCACCAATTGACCAAACCAGGATCCAAGAACCGCCTGCGCCGTGGAGAAGGCGTCCGGGCCGTATGTGGCCGCCATGATCCAATAGGTGAACAACACTGCACCGCCAGCGAGCGCGATTCCCGTGGCCCGATGGGTGATCGACAAAACGGAGGTAATTTGCGGCCGATAGACCTGCAAATGTGGCGACAGTGGCCTATTGGGATTCGCCATGGCGATTCCTCTTGTTATGAAATTTTTCGCGGCTTAGTTGAGCAGTCTTGAAATCATTCGTAATGCGACATTTCAGGATAGTCAACGCTAGCTCAAGTCAAGTCACGGAGAAGTTTTTTTGGATTATGTGTGCCAAAAACTACACCGAATTTATGGTAATTTTTGCCCGCATTGCCCCTAAAGCAGTCGCGCGAGACAACGTTATGTGCAAACGAACGAAATTGTTGAAATTGCTATAAATTACCCCCGGACCGTATTCGGTATGTGAATAGTCTGTGGATAAATTGTGAACCCGGTTCACGGTTATACACAGGAAACGCCCGTTACCCCCAGATTTCCATGTTGCGTGACCGACCGTGCCACCGGCATTCTTGAGGCGCACGTGAAAGCGTTGTTGCGATATCAAAGGGTGGTTCAGTTCGCTGATCCAAACTGGGATATTGGTCCGGCCGACTTGGGCGAAAAGACCGATCGGTTGGAAACGGGGCGGGGTTGATGAACGGAGGGCTCGCCCTCTCGATCGCCGATCCCAAACCGGCAAAAGTCTCGTGTCACGCGAGGCAGGCCTTTTGTGGAACAGTCCATCGCCCGAATGGGGGCAGGCTGGCTCTGCGAGGCTGCGGCTTTTCGGTCCGGGTTTCCGGGTTGAAATGCGGTGCCTTTAAGGCCCGAAAGGTGCCCGGCGGGTACCTGGAAGGTCGTTGGAGAGCTTCGGGTTCCCGAAGTTATCCTTGGGTACAACCGCGACATCGGCGTCCGCCGATGCCGTGGCGCTCCCGAAGGTCTGGACGTGTGAGAGGCTTTTGCTGCGGCGGTGCGTGAACAAGAGAAACGGCGACGGGCGACCGGCGTCACTGACCTTGAACACGGGCCACACCACTTCGACCGCGGGATGATCTCTGCCCAGGGTGCGCCCACGGAAGAAGGGTGAAGCGACGAGCTGCTTTCAAGTGCGTGGAGCCTAGTCTGCTCCAAGAGGCGTCAGGGTGCTGTCTCGGCGGCACATGCACAGGTTTCCCAGGACCGGTGTACCTGATGCCTCTTTACTTACCAAGACTAAGATTCCGCAGCAACTTTATTTTGCGAAGTCTAAATTTAAGCTCTCCGCACCCAAGTACTCAGCCCGCATTTGTTGAGTCGCGTCAATTATTTATCCGACGCGCGACGACGGATTCAACAAAACCGAACGCCCCCAGGGCCATCAGCCGCAGCGCGGCATGAGTGCTGTGTAATCGAAATCCAACACCACCGATTCGTCATATTTGCCATCATTCGTCTTGTCAGGATGATCGACCGATGGTCTATCCTTGGTCGCCACCTGTTTAAGATCATCCTCACCCCGTGGGCTCTCCAAGCCATTCGTCCGGACAATCAATTCGCGCGGGCCATAACCCCCATTCTGACAAGGCGGCGGCGATCTGGTGACGCGCTGTTTCCTTGGTATCGGGTGCGACCGCGTCCTCAAGGTCCATGATTAAGGCATCGGCTGCCAGGCCGCGGGCCTTTTCCAGGGCGCGCGGGTTTGAACCCGGCATATATGAAATGGACCGGCGTGGGCGCGCAGCGGGAAAAGGCGTCATAGGAGCTTCCATAATGGAACAATCGGTGGACGAACGCGGCGAAACTGTAATCTTTGGCTCCAATGTGGCAAGCTCACCTCATGGCAATCCTGACAATACATTCGCACGTCGCGTGCGGCCATGTTGGCAACGCTGCTACTGTGTACCCTCTGCAGCGTATGGGCCATGAGGTTTGGCCTGTGCACACGGTTCTGTTGAGCCATCACCCAGGCCATGATGGCTGGCATGGTGCTCCGGTGGCGGCCGACGACGTCACCGCTGTGCTCAAGGGTCTTAAAGCCCACGGGGTTCTAGAACGCTGTGCGGCTATACTGACCGGGTATATGGGCGCAGTCGCAGTCGGGAAAGCCATACTCGCGGGATGGCATGACGTGCGAATTGCCAACCCCAATGCCTTTATCGTCTGCGATCCCATTCTGGGAGATGAAACGGAGGGCCTCTATGTGCCCGATGCGCTCATCGCCTTCTATCATGACCACGCCATTCCAGCGGCCGACGTGATATTTCCCAATCGGTTTGAGCTGGCGCTTTTAAGCGGTTACGACGTGCGCGATTTGACTAGCGCCGTGGCGGCGGCGCGCTCAATAATGGCGCGCGGTCCATCTTCGGTCATCGCCACATCAGTTCCCTTCGGTCAGGACCTTGCAACCGTGCTGGTTACCGCCGACGGCTCTTGGGCCGCCGTCACGCCCCGCCTGGCGACGCCAGTCAAAGGCGCAGGGGATGTATTGGCGGCGGTGTGGTTAGGCTATGTCCTGGGTGACGCGAATACCGCAGCAGTAGCCCTAGGCAGGGCAGTAAGCGATGTGTATGAACTGCTGGAAAGAGCGGCAAACGAAGTACTTCAAGAACTGCCATTGCCCACCTATACGCCCGCGAGCCGGGCGCCGCGGTTCGCAGCGGCACCCCTTACACTTTGAATTTCGCAATCATGTATGATTTCGAGCGGGACTTCCGTAAAGTTTCCGTCATGAAAAATAAACATAGTTTCGAATAAGCTTTTTCAGCATTCGCGGGACATTTCTGATTTATCTAATTATTTCTCTCTACTGATAACTTTATAGAGAATTGTTCGGTTGGCCGGCCGCCCTTATTTCGCGGCATAGACATTACGCGCGTTCCGCATGGAAAAAAGGTTAGGCTCTGGAGCGCGGCCTGCGGCCTTGAAAGCGGCCATTGGAGAATATCCGGGCTCTTCAGGTTCTCAGGCCGGCGGCGCCACTACGGCTTGATCATAGTCGACCTTTTCCTTCAGGGAGCCAAAATGAATAAACACGTCCTGGGCCACATCGAAGGCCCCGCCAGTGATCTCCGGATGCGGGGTCCAGCAGCCGAGGTTCTGGTAGGTATTGATGCAATCGGCCAATACAGCCTCATCGATGTCTGGGAAATATTCTTTCTCTGCCGCCGCGATCTCCGCCGCCGGGGTCTCGTTCATATACGCCCGCGTCTTACGGTAGGCACGGCTGAAGGCGGCGGCCTCGTCCGTGCCCAGCCAGTCGCGCATGGCGGCTAGGCTGGAGAAGGCGTTGGGTCCGATCTGAGGTCCCACCTGGGCGACCACGTGCCCGACGCCGTCGGCCTGGAGCTGTTGGGGAAACGGGCCCTGCTGCTGGACGTATTGCCCCTGGCCCTCGCGATAGGCAGCATCGATGGCGTCCGCGCCGCCCGGCGTGATCGCCTGGATTTTGTCAAAGTCGATACCTGCCTTGTGGCAGGCAAACATAAACATGGCCTTCGGCTGACCTCCACCAAACATGACCACCTCCGCGCCCTCCAGCTTTTCCCAGCTAAAATTGGGATCGGCATCACGGCCGGTGAGGAAAAAGCCGTCCATTTCATTGATCTGGGCGAAATGCGCCCAGGGCGTTATTTCGCCCTTGCTGAGCGGCCCAAAGGACTGGCTAGGTGCTGTCTGAACCACGTGGGCGGAACGATCGATCAGCGATGCGATAGCCGACTTTCCAACTGGCGCCACGGACCAGTCGTACTCCAGGCCTTCCTCTTTCAGGAAGCCGCCCGTCATAGTGGAAATCAACGGTGAATAGAACGCCGAGAACAGCGTAAATTGGATATGAATCTTGGCCATGGCCATGGCTTCCTTATGTCCCGAAAAGAAATGGGCGGCCACTGCTGCCCCTGTGTTTCCTTAGCGTCTCACAGGGGCGGCAAGTGATCAACGGGTTGAAAGGGCTTAAGCGCCTTTCTTTAAGAAAGATTGCACCAGAGTTTCAGCGATCTGGACCGTGTTTAACGCCGCCCCCTTGCGCAGGTTATCCGATACGACCCAGATGTTAAGACCGTTCTCGATGGACGTATCCTTGCGGATGCGGCTGACGAAGACGGCGTCTTCGCCAGCGCATTCTTGCGGCGTCACATAGCCTTCGTCGACCCGGTGGTCGATGACGGTCACCCCCGGCGCGGCGCGCAGCGCATCGCGAGCTTGGTCTTCCGTGAACGGGCGGTCAAACTCGATATTGACAGCCTCAGCATGACCAACGAACACGGGTGCTCGCACACAAGTCGCCGAAACGGCAATGTCCGGACCGAGAATCTTCTTGGTCTCGACGACCATCTTCCATTCTTCCTTCGTCGACCCGTCATCCATAAACTTGTCGATATGCGGAATGCAATTGAACGCGATCTGCTTTGTGAAATTCTCGCGGTGACTTTCCGTGGGCTCGTTGACGAAAATACCGCGTGTCTGGTTGAACAACTCGTCCATACCGGACTTGCCGGCGCCGGAGACGGACTGATAAGTCGAGACAACAACCCGTTTGATTTCGGCCAGATCGTGGAGCGGCTTTAGGGCCACCACCATTTGAATGGTTGAACAATTTGGGTTAGCGATGATCCCGCGCTTCTTGTAGTTAGCAATCGCGCTCGGATTCACTTCCGGCACCACCAGCGGCACGTCTGGATCCATGCGGAAGTACGAGGTATTATCGATGACCACAGCGCCCGCCTCGGCAGCGATCGGCGCGTATTTGGATGATACCGAAGCTCCCGGTGATGACAGCACGATGTCGACACCAGTGAAGTCGAACTCGTCCAAGTTCTCCACCTTAAGGACATCATCCTCACCAAAGGATACTTCGCGGCCCACAGAGCGACTTGAGGCCAGTGCGATGACCTCTTCGACAGGAAATTCGCGTTCCGCCAGGATCGAGAGCAACTCGCGACCGACGTTACCCGTGGCGCCCACAACGGCAACCGTATAACCCATTTTTTTCTCCTCAGTCTCGTCGTTCTCGTCTCTTAAGTCCCAATAGCTGTAGCTGAGTCCGGCGCCAGAAACGACGAAGGCCCACGTTTTTCTCGCGGGCCCGTTCCAATGTCACAAAAGAAGTCTGGCCCGCGCTTAGTACGTGGTTCTAGTTTCCTTGGTTGTGGTGTTTGATATAAACATCTTTACCTCAATTGGAGGCCGGAGAATTACGCCCTCCCACGCCAAAACGCAAGTCGTAACCGCCTCATAGATATTTCGCCATCTTGATGCCTTTTGGGTCCTGGGCAGGCTCGTCCGAACGGACCTTCTGATAGCCGCAGTACTGGTAGAACCCAATGCCATCCGACTTGGAGTGCCGCCACACCTGGCGACGACCCTCCTCATAAATAATCCCCTTGACGATCTGCATCAGTGCTGCACCGTAACCGAAGCTTCATCGATTTAGAGCGACGGCAAGCCGCTTTTTTGATATTCACCGAGGCAAAATCAGGCGGCAAGTTTATCCAGCTCTTCTGTCAGCGCCTGCCCCATCTGGGTGCACGACACCAGTTCCATGCCTTCTTGCATGATGTCGCCCGTGCGGATACCTCGAGCTAGCGTGTTCTTCACCGCGTCCTCGATGAGATCAGCGTTGTTCCCGTCGTCGAAGCTGTAGCGGAGCATCATGGCGAAGGACAGGATAGTGGCTAGCGGGTTTGCCTTGTCCTCACCGGCGATGTCAGGAGCGGAGCCGTGCACCGGTTCGTACATGGCGCGGCGACGGCCACTCTGGTCTGCACCGCTGAGGGTCGCGGAGGGCAACATGCCAAGCGATCCTGTCAGCATAGCCGCGCAATCGGACAGGATGTCGCCAAACAGGTTATCGGTGACAATCACATCAAACTGCTTCGGTGCGCGGACCAACTGCATAGCGCAGTTATCGGCGTACATATGTTGCAGTTCAATATCCGAGAACTCCTTTCCGATCTCAGTGGCGACCTGACGCCACAAGACGCCCGTCTCCATGACATTGGCCTTCTCCACGGAATGCAGCTTGCCGTTCCGTTTTTCGGCTAGGTCAAAGGCCACGCGGCACACCCGTTCAATCTCTGCGGTGGTGTACACCTGCGTGTCAACAGCGCGCTGGCCGCCTTCAATATCCTCAATCATTTTTGGCTGCCCGAAGTACGCGCCTCCGGTGCTCTCGCGAACGATCAAGATATCCAGCCCGGAGACCAGCTCTTCTTTCAAACTAGACGCTTCGGCCATCGCCGGCAGGCAGTTGGCCGGACGCAGATTGGCGAACAAATCCATGTCTTTACGAAGCGTCAGGAGCCCAGCCTCTGGGCGAATGTCGCGGGCTACGTTGTCCCACTTGGGTCCGCCGACAGCGCCCAACAAGACGGCGTCCACATTCATGGCCTTGTCCAGAGTTGCATCGGTCAAGGATGTTCCATGGGCGTCGATTGCCACGCCACCGACAAGGTCTTCGTCTAGATCGAACGACACATGGCGACGGTTGTCGAGCCAGTCGATGACCTTACGGACCTGATCCATGACTTCCGGGCCAATTCCGTCACCCGGCAGAAAAAGCAGTTTCTTGTTGGCAGCCATTGTGAATACCCCTCTTAATCCTTAATTCCCCTTATCCTGCCCTTCTCCATAGCGGAGGATTGGACGAACCCAAGACACCCCACGTTGAAGAAAAAGAAGGCCATGCGAAACCAGGGGGCTACAGAAAATAACTAATTACCCAGCCGCATACAGCCAGGGTTGTCCAGCCTTCTGCTGGTCCTCAAAATTGTCGATCTTCGCATTCACTTGCATGGTAAGGCCAATATCGTCGAGGCCATTGAGCAGGCAGTGACGCTTGAACTCGTCGATCTCAAACTTGATCTCGCCGCCGTCTGGTCCCTGAATCACTTGATTCTCCAGATCAATTGTCAAGGTCGCGTTAGCGCCTCGTTCGGCGTCGTCCATGAGAGAATCTAACTGCTCTTTCGAGACCTTGATGGGCAATATGCCGTTCTTGAAGCAGTTGTTATAGAAGATGTCAGCGAAGCTCGTGGAGATCACGCACTTGATGCCAAAGTCCAACAGCGCCCAAGGTGCGTGTTCGCGCGACGAGCCGCAGCCAAAGTTGTCCCCGGCAACCAGAATGGTTGCTTCCCGATAGGCCGGCTTGTTGAGAACGAAGCCCTCTACTTCCGAGCCGTCGCGGTTGAAGCGCATTTCGTCAAACAGGTGCTGGCCGAGGCCGGAACGCTTGATGGTCTTGAGGAATTGCTTAGGGATGATCATGTCCGTGTCGATGTTAATCATATTCATAGGCGCGGCTACGCCCGTCAAATTGGTGAATTTTTCCATCAGTCCTCTCCCTCTTAATCCGCCAAATCACGCACATCGGATAGCTTGCCAGTGACTGCGGCAGCGGCGGCCATGGCTGGGCTGACGAGGTGTGTGCGACCGCCAAAGCCCTGGCGACCTTTAAAGTTTCGGTTCGACGTAGACGCCGAACGCTGGCCCGATTCCAACCGATCGTCATTCATGGCTAAGCACATAGAGCATCCTGCTTCTCGCCATTCAAAGCCGGCTCCCGTCAGGATCTTATCGAGACCCTCTTCCTCAGCCTGCTCCTTGACCAAGCCTGAGCCCGGCACGACAAGTGCCTGTACGCCGTCGGCAACTTTCCGGCCTTCGGCCACGGCAGCAGCCGCGCGAATATCTTCGATACGACCGTTGGTGCACGAGCCAATGAACGCCACGTCGATCGGAATTTCCATCATCGGCGTACCGGCCGTAAGTCCCATGTAATCAAGGGCGGCCTGAGCAGCTTCTTGCTTCAGTGGATCTTGAAAATCGCCTGGCGACGGAACGTTGCCGGTGATCGGTGCAACGTCTTCAGGCGACGTGCCCCAAGTGACTTGTGGAACGATCTCGGAAACATCCAGGGTGACTTCCTTGTCATAGGTCGCGCCATCGTCCGACGGCAGGGTTTTCCAGAAGTTCACGGCCGCTTCATACTGACCAGCCTTCGGCGCCATAGGCTTGCCCTTGATGTAGTCGAAGGTCGTCTCATCCGGCGCGATTAGGCCTGCGCGAGCACCACCCTCAATGGTCATATTGCAAACCGTCATGCGGCCTTCCATGGATAAATCGCGGATCGCCTGACCGGCATACTCGATGACGTAGCCGGTACCGCCGGCGGTACCGATCTTACCGATGATCGCAAGGATCAAATCTTTTGCGGTGCAGCCCGCCGGCAACGCACCATCAACCGTGATACGCATGTTTTTCAAGGGAGCCTGCAATAGCGTCTGGGTCGCCATCACGTGCTCCACCTCCGACGTGCCGATCCCGAAGGCCAGCGCACCGAAGGCGCCGTGGGTCGCTGTGTGGCTGTCTCCGCAGACGATGGTGCCGCCCGGCAGAGTGAAGCCTTGTTCGGGCCCAATTATATGCACTACGCCTTGACGGATGTCGTCGATGTCAAACAAAGGCACGTCGAATTCCTTGCAGTTGGCCTGCAGGGTTTCGACCTGGATTCGGCTCTCCTCATTCTCGATGGGGCCTTGGCGGTTCCTGGTCGAGACGTTGTGATCTGGTACCGCCAGCGTCGCGTCCGGACGACGCACCGGGCGACCGGCGTTGCGCAGGCCTTCAAAGGCCTGCGGGCTGGTGACTTCATGGACCAAATGGCGGTCGATGTAGAGGAGGCATGTGCCGTCTTCCTGAACGTTGACCAGATGGTTCTGCCAAATTTTATCGAACAGCGTTTGCGGCGCGCTCATGCGTGCATTCCTCCCTCAGACATCAAAAAGCAAATGACAGCGTTTGTCGCGCCGCCCCGTCACCAAATTTATTCAGTGGCTTCAGCTTCCACCTCAGGCTGAGCGGCGTCTGCGGCCTGCGCCACGCCCTTACCCTTTTTCTTCCGAGCCTTCCCGCTTTCGCGTTTCGCGTCCTCAGCAGCCTTACGGTCTTGGGCGTTCAACTTTGCCTTGAACCCGTCCGTCTGCTCGGCGATCCGCGCGGATTTACCAGTGCGGCCTCGCAGGTAATACAGCTTGGCCCGACGCACGTCACCGCGGCGAACTACGTCGATGCTGTCGATGGAAGGCGAGAACAGCGGAAATACCCGCTCCACGCCTTCGCCGTAGCTCAGCTTACGGACCGTGAATGCGGAATTGAGGCCCGCATTCTTTCGCGCGATGCACACGCCCTCGAAGGCCTGGACCCGCTCGCGTGAACCTTCCACCACCTTCACGTTGACGCGAACCGTGTCGCCCGGTGCGAACGGCGGGATGTTCCCGTCGGCCGCCAGCTTTGCCATTTCTTCATTTTCTAGTTCACTAATGACATTCATCGTGTTGTTCCTTCGCTTTGCGGCGGCCCGGCGTTATTCGAAGGCCGCAAAATTCCAAAAATTTGCAGGTTTTTCAACCGTTTTTCAGTGTTTATCTTGTGCGTAGGCTGCCCAGAGATCTGGACGCCGTTCCTTGGTGACGGCTTCCGCCTGGGCGCGACGCCACTGGCGAATGTTTTCGTGGTGCCCAGACAACAGGACATCGGGGACCAATCGGCCCTGCCAATCCTGCGGGCGGGTGTAATGCGGATATTCCAAAAGCCCCGTCTCAAAGCTCTCCTCCTCGGCGCTTTCGGCCTTACCCATGACGCCAAGTAAGAGGCGGACACAGGCATCCAAAAGAGTTAGCACCGCCGGTTCGCCGCCAGACAAGATCACGTCGCCGACGCTGACTTCTTCCAAGTCGTGGGCTTCGATGACGCGCTGGTCAATGCCCTCAAATCGGCCGCATAGGATTATCATACCGGGCCCCGCTGCCAATTCGCGAACACGGGCTTGGTTCAACGGCATACCGCGCGGCGAGGTGACGAGCGTTGGCAGGTTCCGCGCACCATTACGCGCGGCCGAAAGCGCCGCGTCTACCACATCGGGCCGCATGACCATACCGGGCCCTCCGCCGAAGGGCGCGGCGTCTACCGCGGCGTGCCGGTCAATGCCGTGATCACGGAGGTTCACCGTCTCCAGCGACCACAGACCTTCGTTCAGCCCCTTGCCAGCCAGGCTTACTCCGAGCGGCCCCGGAAACATCTCCGGGAACAGGGTCAAAACTTTGCTATGCCAAGTTTGGCTCACGTGGTTTGCTCCGTTTCCTTCGCTTTGTCTTCAGGCGGTTCCAGCAATCCGTCCGGCGGGTCCACCGTAACCGTGCCTGTCTCCAGATCGACCTCGGGGACGACCTCCTTTGTGAACGGCACCACTAGGCCCTTGTAGCGTCCGCTGGCGACTTCCAGGACATCGCTAGCGCCAAAGTCCTTGACGGCGCTAACTGTCCCCAGGACTTCCCCCGACGTGGTGACCGTCTGCAACCCGATGAGATCCGAATGGTAGAACTCGTCCTCTTCCAAATCGGGAAGCGCGCTTCTGGGAACATGAAGCTCTAGTCCCTTCAGCGTCTCCGCCGCGATGCGGTTCGAGACGCCTTTGATGCGGGCGATCAAATGTCCTTTAGCCTCGCCAGTCACCTTCACCCGATAGCTGACCTCACCTGCCTCGTCCCAAAGCGGACCATAGGCGCCAAGATCTTCTGGGTCAGCCGTGAAACTCTTGATGCGGAGGTCGCCTTTCAGACCCCGCACCCCGGTCACGACCCCCAGCAGCACGAAATCCGCCGGGTCGGGCTTACCGTTCATGGGGCTCAGCTTTCCTCCTTGGTCTCATCCTCAGTGGCCTCTTCCGCCGGAGTTTCCTCTGCCGGGGCTTCCTCTCCCGGGGCCTCTTCCGCCGGGGCTTCCTCTGCCGAGACTTCCTCTGCCGCTTCCGTGCCGTTAGCCGCCGCCTTCTCCTCTTGTTCCTTCATGCGCTCAAGAGCCTTTGCACGGGGCTTGTCCTTTTTAGTTTGAACCGGAATGGCCGGCTTCTCAACCATGCCAAGGCCGCTCAGGTACTGGGCGACGCGGTTGGTCGGAAGCGCACCGACTCCCAGCCAGTGTTTGGCTCGCTCCTCGTTAATGACAAAACGTTCCGGGTGGTCCTTCGGCACCATCGGGTTGTAGGACCCGATACGCTCGATGAACCGGCCGTCGCGAGGCTTGCGGGAATCCGCGACTACCACGCGGTAGTATGGGCGTTTCTTGGCGCCGCCCCGGGAGAGTCTGATCTTCAAAGCCATTTGGATGTGATCCTTTCAGTTAGTCGTCTGTCTCTATTTATTGATTTCAAATTGTTTGACGCAATGTCACTCAGCCGAAGCGCGGTCCGCCGGGGATGGGCGGCATCATGCCGCCACCCATAGCACTGCCCATGGCGCCCATGAGGCCACGTTTACCCATCTTTCCGGCCTTCTTCATCATTGAAGAAATCTGCTTGTACTGTTTCAAGAGCTTGTTCACCTCCTGCACCGAAGTGCCGGAACCTGCGGCAATGCGCTTACGCCGCGAAGCCTTTATGATCTTTGGGTTTCGTCGCTCTTGAACGGTCATAGAGAAAATGATCGCTTCCTGCCGGGCCAACAGTTTGTCGTCAATATCTGCGTCCGCCATCTGGCTTTTTATCTTTTGGGCACCGGGCATCATGCCCAAGAGACCCTCAAGACTACCCATTTTCTTGACCTGCGCCAGTTGCTCGGCCATGTCCTCCAAAGTGAACTGACCCTTGAGCATTTTCTTGGCCATGCGCTCGGCGTCTTCTTCTTCGACGACCTGTTGGGCCTTTTCCACAAGACCTACGATATCGCCCATGCCAAGGATGGAACCGGCTAGGCGCTCTGCGTCGAAGGGCTCTAGTGCATCCATGGTCTCGCCCGTGCCCATGAGTTTTACCGGGCAGCCGGTCACGGCCCGCATAGAGAGAGCCGCGCCGCCCCGTGCGTCACCATCAACACGGGTTAGGGCGATACCGGTAATGCCAACCTTGTCATTAAACTCACGCGCAAGGTTTACGCTGTCCTGGCCGGTCATGGCGTCCGCGACCAGAAGCGTCTCCAACGGTTCGGCGGCGTCGCGAACTTGCGCGACCTCGGTCATCAATTCCGTATCGATTTGCAGCCGGCCCGCTGTATCCAGGACGACCACGTCGTAGGCCTCAAGCCGCGCCATCTGCATGGCGCGCTTGGTTATGGCCACGGGCTGTTCACCCAGAACAGACGGCAGACAGGTGACCCCAGCCTGCTGACCTAAGGTCGCCAACTGCTGTTGTGCTGCGGGCCGGTATATGTCTAGCGACGCCATCAGGACCTTCTTCTTTTCTCGGCTCGTAAGCCGCAGTCCCAACTTCGCTGATGTCGTCGTCTTTCCGGAACCCTGCAGGCCGACCATCAGTATGGCTACCGGTGGCGTACCATTCAGATTGATATTTTGGTTGCCTTCTCCAAGTAAGTTAACCAATTCGTCGTGGACGATCTTGACCACCATTTGACCCGGCGTGACGCTTTTTAGAACATCGCCACCAACGGCACGCTTGCCTACGTTGGCGATGAAGTCCTTGGCCACCGGCAGCGCCACGTCTGCGTCCAGAAGTGCGACGCGCACCTCACGCAAGGCCGCGTCGACATCTACCTCCTTCAGCGCGCCACGCTTGGTAAGTTCGTCGAATATTCCGCTCAACTTGTCTGTCAGGCTCTCGAACATGGCTCTTCCGTCATTTCTCCTGGCGATACTGAGCCTTGGCCTCAACATAAAACGCGCCAGTGCGCGAAACTCGCGGACTGGCGGCGCCCCCCAGAACTCTCCGGGTCGAGGGCGTAGGGTCGGGATCTGCCCTTGAAAACAGCGGCGAACCTATGAGTGTAGGGCCGCGAAGTCAACACTGGCGGATAAGGTGAATCGCAAAAGCCATGGACAAGCCCCCATCAACGGACGTATCTAGCGCCTATGGACACAGTACCGTTCACCAAGATGCACGGCCTCGGCAACGATTTCGTTGTTCTGGATGACCGCGACGGCAACCTGGCCTTCGGGGAAGCAGAGGCTCGCGCCATTGGCAATCGCCGTACGGGCGTCGGCTTCGATCAGTTGTTAATTCTGGAGCCGCCGCAACATCCGGACGCCCATATCTTCATGCGCATTCGCAATCCCGACGGCTCCGAGGCGGAGGCCTGCGGCAACGGCACGCGCTGCGTCGCATTGCGGACCATGGATGAATTGGGTACCAACCGGCTTAACGTGGAAACAGTGGCCGGCATTCTGGAAACCTCGCGCGGTGTGGATGGCATGGTGACGGTGGATATGGGCCCAGCCAACTTGGAATGGTACGATATTCCCTTGGCCGAACCCTGCGATACCCTTCATCTGGAAATTTCCAACGGCCCGCTGGTGGACCCCGTGGCTGTCAACATAGGTAATCCGCACATGGTGTTCTTTGTCGACGACGCAGATGCCATTGACCTAAGCACCTTGGGGTCGGAACTGGAACACCATCCGCTTTATCCGGAGCGCACCAACGTGGAAGTAGTCTCCGTGCTGGGTCCCAACAAGGTTCGTATGCGGGTCTGGGAGCGCAGCGCCGGTATCACCCAAGCCTGCGGGTCCGGTGCCTGTGCCGTCAGCGTGGCAGCCAGCCGGCGAGGCCTGACGAGCCGAAAGGTTGAAGTGATTCTAGATGGCGGCCCCTTGATCATCGAATGGCGCAATGACGGCCGGGTATTGATGACCGGGCCGACCGCCATAAGCTTCGAAGGCCGGCTCAATCCCAGCCTTTGCGCCAGCAACGCCTGAGCTATGACCGCACCCCAGGTCATCTCTCTTGGTTGCCGGCTCAATGCTTTCGAGGCGGAACTCATGCGCGAACAGGGCGCGGGACTGGAGAACACGGTCATTATCAATTCGTGCGCGGTCACCGCGGAAGCCGAGCGCCAGACCCGGCAGACCATCAGGCGGACGCGGCGCGACAACCCGGACGCGCGTCTGATCGTTACGGGCTGCGCGGCGCAGCTCGACCCGGAAAGCTTCGACGCCATGCCGGAAGTGGACAAGGTGCTGGGCAACCGCGAGAAGCTGGACCCAACCGCCTTTCTGAAAGACAACAAAATCCAATCCATTGTCGTCACGGACATCATGCAGGCAACCGAAACGGCGGCGCATCTGATCCATGGCTTCGACGGACGCGCTCGCGCGTTCGTCGAAATCCAGCAGGGTTGCGATCACAGGTGCACCTTCTGCATAATTCCCTTCGCTCGCGGACCGAACCGCAGCGTCGGACTTGGCCGCATCGTCGAACAGGTCCGCACCTTGGTCGATCAAGGGTTCCACGAGGTCGTGCTGACGGGGGTCGACATCTGCTCCTATGGCTTAGGTTTGCCCGGCAAGCCCAAGCTTGGGGATCTTGTAAGGCGTCTGTTGGCAGCGGTACCGGCTTTACCACGGCTGCGCCTGAGTTCCCTTGATCCCGCAGCTATCGACGACAGCCTGTTTGATGTGCTGGCATCGGAACCTCGATTGATGCCGCATCTACATCTTTCAGTTCAGGCGCTGGACGACGTCATACTCAAACGGATGAAGCGCCGCCATCTGTGTGCGGACGTGGACAGGGTCGTTACCCGTGCCCGCGTAGCCCGACCCGATGTGGTTTTTGGTGCCGATCTGATCGCCGGGTTCCCAACGGAAACGGTCACGCAATTCGAAAACACCCTGAGCGGTGTTGCCGCCTTTAACATCACCCACCTTCACATCTTTCCGTATTCGGAACGGCCTGGCACGCCGGCAGCAAGGATGCCGACAGTGCCCGTCGCTGAACGCAAAGTCCGCGCCCAGCAACTCCGCGATGCGGGCACGCGGGCACTGGCACGCTTTATGGCGGGCCAGGTGGGCGATACGGCGGCAGTCCTAATCGAGCGTGACGGCCAAGGCTTAAGCGAACATTACGCACCCGTCCATATCGCCGCCGATACGGTTCCCGGTCAGATCATGCCCGTCGTCCTGACCGGCACCGCCGGCAACC
>MDTG01348265.1_pt1 | contig 28047 bp, 37 predicted proteins | sample 811421 | NCBI WGS metagenome assembly MDTG01 (sample SAMN05326645, study PRJNA326480) | marine metagenome | isolation source: seawater | place: Pacific Ocean: South East | collected 2011
AGTTCCGTCGGATACGTACAGGAATTGGTTAGCGGTGTCGAAGGCCAAAGAGCCAGAGTCTCCCACGGTAGGTAGTGAGCCATTAAATAACGTACTCACTTCTCCTGTACAGCTACCAGCCGTGGTTGCAAAGTTTGCAGTAGTAGCGTTAGTAGCGTTAGTAGCGTTAGTAGCTGTGCCAGCAGTCGTTGCAAAGTTGGCCGTCGTTGCAGTGGTAGCAGTGTCCGCCAGAGTGGCAAAACCAGCTCCGATTTTTACCCATGCAGAGCCATTCCATACCCTCATGTTGTAGTTAGCTGTATCGTCGACCCACAGCTCGCCTACAGAGTTCCCTGATTGTCCGTTTGGTGTTGAGTTAGGAGCGTTTGTTCCGTATTGCGCACCTCCGATTTTTCGAATATCGCTAGCAGAGTCCAAAAAGTAAAGCCCTGGCTCCGTTGCACCAAAGGAAAGTGCTAACTGGCCAGTAGTAAGTGACGCAGGAAAAGGTCTATCCGCAGACTGACCAGTTCTGAACGTAAGAATTGTTACTGGGGTGGAAGTCATTTAGTAAGTGCCGCCGTTGACAAGAGATCGATAAATCGGAGGACCCACAATGGCACCATTTAAATACTCACCACAATCGTAGATTAAAATAGCTCCGCTTCCCACGGGTACTCCGTTTTCGTATTGACCTCCATCGATAACAGGAATGTTCTCAGGTGGAACAGGAATTAGTGGGTTGAACTCTTCTAGAAAGAACATTGTGAACCCACTGGCTTGAATAGCAGGTACATTCCCCGATGCCAAAGTATCAAAATTTAAAACTTTAGAAGTTGTAGGAAATCCATCCGAATAGAGCATGTGTGTGGGAGTGTTCTCTTTTGAGGGAGAGAATCTTTCCCAGTACTCCAAGTTTTTAGATCTATTTTTAAAATCAGTTGCTTTTTCTAGATTTTTATAAAAATGCTCTCTATAGGCAGGGTTCATTGGCTCGTCGTTAGGTTCAGCCAAGTAAGGAGCTACGAACGCCTGTGTTTTAAAGCGGTTTTGCATGTCCCACCATGAGGCGTATAAGTGTTTACAAAACCTGGGTTGAAAAAAGAACATATTGGGATCTGAGTAAGACGATCCTGCACTGTCGTCATACTCAGGAGGATCCAGCAGCTTATTGGTGTAGATAAAACCAAAATCTCTTGTAAATCCTGGTAAATCACGGGTGACGGCAGGTCTGTCTCCTGTATACGTTTCTGTACCGGCATCGTAAAAACCAGGCTTTAAATCTTGAGGTTTGGTGTATGGATAACTCCTCATGGAGGAGTATTTGTAGAGATTGAAGTCATCTCTCCCGAGATAATCAGGACAGTTACACCCAAACCTCATTGCTGTTGTAAAAAAGTCTCCAGGAATCGGGTCCATTGCAGCTGGACTAGAAAGGACATCGTTACCAAAAACTGTCCAACTAGTATTTGCAGTTGCCGATAGAAAAAGAGTGTCAAAAACAGGAAGAGGTGTTGGTTCCTGCGGACCACCAGCTAAGGTGCCAACACCGACCACGGTGTAGTTGTTGTATATGCTTTTTTCGTCACCATTTGAGTCAAAGCGATCAGAAACAACCTCACCGGTCATAAAAGATATTGGCGCACCAAAAGTAGAAGACAGTTCTGTAGCCAAAATGCTGTTCTCTTCGTCGTAAGTGGTAACACTTTTAATTGAAATACCGTAGTCAAGAAGATTAATGGTGTCTCTAGGTCGGATGAGTGTCATCCTCATCGCCATATCCTGCGTTGTTGCGGGATACATATAACAGATACCAGGAATTTCGAGACTTCCCGAACCTGCTTGTCCGTTTACCGCATAACGAAAGCTGTAGTTAAGACCTAGGAACCGCTGGTTCGCATACATGAAGAGTTCATACCCACGTCTCCACCGAGTCCAAAGGGAAGCGTAGTTGTAGTTGTCTAGAACGCTTAGGTCTTTGAGATTAAATTGAGGTCTGAATTTTTCTTTAAAAGGAACAGATCGGCTTAGTTTGTTTGTCGAACTCGCACCTTTAACTCTCCCAAACTCAAAGGACTCTTTGGGTGGTTTAAAGTCCTTAAAAGAGAAACCGTCAGAACCTTTTTTTCGTGACATGTATCAATAGAATCCGCCTTGTGCAAACCAAGTCACACCAGAAGCACTCAGAGAACCTGAAGGAGTAAACGTTGTAGGACTACCCCCAGCTCCTAGATAACCTACGCAAAGAATGTACCCCTTCTCCAGATAAAGACCTTCCATTTTGCCAATCATGATTGGCCTTAAGAGATTAGTGTTACCTGTTTGAGGAGTAGGAGCGTTAGTCGAGGGAAGAATGACAGGCTGTGGTAGCCCATCTTTACCTCCAGACAAACCAATTTCATACTTGCCAATCATCATGGGAAATGATGTGGCAGGAGCAGACTGGTTGGGAGCGTAGACATATAGACCAAACTCAGCCGTATACATACCCGCATCATCGGGATATGCTTCGTTACTTACACACCAAATATCTTCAACTAGCGCTGCGTCTTCAGACGGAATGTCGCCCACACGGACTAACTGAGTCAGTGTGGAGAAATCAGGTACTGCAGGGTTGATTACAGAAGAACCTTCAGTAAACCTCGCACCCCTCAAAAAGGGGCGATCAACCATAAGCGGCTGTTTATTGGTGGAGGTACTTGCCACTGCCTACTACGTCTGAGGGTAATCTAATGTTAACACCGGAGAATTAGAGATTACATACCTCTAAATTCTAGGTTTTACTGATAAGGCACTTGCTGTAGTTCGACGGGACCTGAACCCAAACCTTGATTACTTAAGGAGCTGATTTGAGCAAGTGCTTTAGGGCCAAAGCTGTAGCCACGCTCTAGACCGCGCTCTACAAATTCCCTAGGAGCTATTCCGTATTCGTTTGCTCCTCTTAGTACAGCCTCAAGACCAAGTGTCTTTCCGTCTACAGCACCTCCTTCTTCTGGGGTACCGATAAATCTGGACAGATCATCAGTTGCTGCAAACGTAGATTCTGCGACAGGAGATTCAATTACTGAACCTCCGACCTCTCCTGGCTTAGGTGGTTTTTTTCCAGTTTGACCACTCTCAATCAAGTCTCGTGCTCCGTCGTAACCAAGAGAACGAGCGAGCATGTCGTATTGAACTCCTTGGTTAAAACCAGCAAAGCGATTTTGACTGTTAGGTACTCCCCTAATAGCCTCAACGATGCTTCCAGCTCCGTAAAGAAGAGGAGTGATGTCTTTAGCAAAACTTCCTAGACGTTCTAACCAGTTGCCCTCGCTAGCTTGAGGGGTGCCAATCTCCGCGTAAGTCTGCTCGGCTGAATTGGGTTGACCGTAGTCGATGTTCAAATCCCTGAGAAACTCAGGAGATTCTGAAGCTCTTGTACCGAGGGAGAAAGGAACGTTAGACGTGGATCCGATGTCGTAGTTCATTGGTAGATACCTTGAGCAGCGAGTTTTTGTTGGATAGACAGAGGTAGGTTCTCTAAATTTATTCGAACCTGAGGCTGAGTAGCCCTGTTAATGTCTGGGTTACCGATAAAAGCAGCTCCGGTAGCAGCAGCTTCTTGAGGGTTGCTACCGAGTTCTGAAACAGCTGTAAAACTCTCAGCGTTAGGAGTCTGCTCACTCGCCTGTGGCGCGCTTAATGATTGCCTTTGTAACTCATAAGCAAGACCAGGGTTAGCTAGTGCCCAAGTTTTATTAGCACTCTCTTGAAGACCACTTAACTCAGCGATTGCTGCTGCGAGGAGATTTTTGCGAGACGTTTGATTGGCGTAGTTGTTGCGATCTCGATAGTAATCTCCGATGTTTGCATACTTTTCAGGAGACATCGGCTCTGTGTACTTATCGATGGTTGCATCGAGACCCCCGTACTGTCCGTTATTTTGTCTTCGGATTGAGTCTGCTCCTTCGTTAGTTCTAATTACAGATTCACCTGAAGAAAACGGGTTGGTCACAGACGGTGTTTCCATTTCTGCTTGAAGAGCAGCGGCAGCAGCAGTGTCACCCGTAAGAATCCCTTTGCCTGCTCGCTCCAGAGCAACAAGATCAGCAGCTGTCATTTGTCCCGCAGCAGTATCAACCGGAGCAACTTGAGACAGAGTATTTGGTGGAGCTACGGAAGCTGGAACGTTATCCGCACCACGAGTCATAGGCAGTTCGCCTTGTACGCGATCAGCTTGTCCTTGAGTTAGTGCGTTTATTCCAAAAGCTGTCCCGACACCACCCGCACTAAGAGCTGCGAGCACACGTGGATCGCTGAGGTTAGTTAGAAAAGCGCCTTCATTAGTAGGTAAAACCCCACGAAGCGCAGCAGGAACTTGAAAGGTCTCGTCAACTAACCCCGCTGCTGCATTGGAGTTATCGACAGTTCTCCTGATTGCTGAAGGAATGGACAACTGTCCAGCAGGTATACGGTTGAGATAACTAGGAGAATCAGCACGATCCATGAAAGGACCTCCGTCTCTTCCCCCACGCCTAATAATTTGGGAAGCTTCAGGAGTTGCAGCAGCTTGAGGGTTGTACATCTGACCCCCAGTCTTTCTTCCAGGTGCTTTTTGCACACCTTTAGAAGTTGTGGATGCCTGGTTAGCAACAGATCCTGCAGGATTACGAAGATCTAGTCTTCCTTGTACTGAATTAGTCATCGTCCCTGTGGGACGTACATTTATAGATGGTTGCGGATTAACAGCTGCTTGCGGATTAACAGTTGCTTGTGGTACAGGACGATTAGGAGTCCCTGAAATGATCTCTCCTGGAGAAGAGCCTGTAAATCCACGGGGAGAAGAACCTGTAACGTCAAACTCAGGTCTTGGTGCTTGGGTTCGGACAGGAGCTTGGCTTCTTATGATGTCTGCTGAGGAAGAAGGTCTAAACCCAGTCCTAGGAGCAGGGGGAGTATTAAAAACAGCCTCACCAAGAAGTCCACCCCTGTTTGTAACACCGCTCCCTCCATAAGTCTCACGCGCAATACGACCACCAAAAGGTCCTAGTCCTAGAGCGTCTGCAGCGTTAGAAGGGATTTCAGGAATATTAGATAAAGCGTTTCTAGCAATCGCTATAGAACTTTGCATTTCAGGTGGGATATTCCTGGCTGCACCTCTAGCCCCGCCCATAAGAAGGTCTACTAAGGTTCCGCCTGCGCTTTTTAGTATTTTCCCGGTCATGGTAACTAGCTGAGCTACTGCTTCTTTCTATATTAACGCCAATTAGCAAAGAAATATAATCTGTCAGCACGTGACACGTCAGGAGGACCAGGAAGTGCTTGGATAAATTCTCCTCCGCTTCTTTCAAACCTGTATCTTGCTGCCACAGGATCTTTGTAGTTAGCTACATAAAGCATTTCTGCAAGACGACCTGTCTCATACAAGTAGTTTTCACGCCAAACTCTGGCTACCTGTTGCTTGTCCTGAACGGTGATCGAACGCTGAACGTCACCAAGGATTGTTTCTTGTCTACTTGATGCGTCCCCCGTAGCTAGTTCAGTAAATCGCTCGGCTTCTTCGCACCTTTCAATTTGAGCAACAATCTTGTCGTAGTAGTACTCAGAGGGTATAGAAGTAGCAGCTTCGATTAACCTTGCGTAATCACCAGCAGGAACTGTAGCAATGTTGTAACCCAGGTGGTAAGCTACACGACTAAAGTTAAAGTCATCAAGTCTGTAACCGAAAGCCTGGGCTGGGTTGCGAGTGAGCTGATTGACAGCAGCGTAAACAACCTCACGCTTAGTAGCGTCGGTGCTAGTGGCGTCGAAAGTGACGCCTTGCTGAGCTAGATACGACTGAATCTGTTCTAACTCAAATTGCGAAAGCTGAGCCACTTACCACAACCACGAATTAGTTTTATTCTACTTCTACTCTACGAATACCAGTCCAGTCTCAAAAACAGCATCCCAATCAACACGCTTAATTGAAGCAAGTTGATCGAGTTTGGTGAATCGCTCTCCCGGAAGAGTTTGTTTAAGTTCGACAATTTCTTTTGCTGTTTTAAGACCTACTCCTGGTAGTACTTGAGTAAGACCCTCTGCAGTCAGCGTGTTCAGGTTGACACGGTTGTCAGTTGGAACCTGTGGCTTAACTACAGCGGTAGCGGTAGAGCTAGAGCTAGAAATTTTTCTCCTTCCGCGTCGATTTCTTGACGGTGCGTCGTTGTTTTCAGATGGTGTATCTTGCTGCTCTACCTGATCTCTATGCGCATAGAAGACCTTACTGGAGGTAAGAGATCGCACCATGTGATATTCGCCGTCGTCATGCGTAGAGAGGATAACAACCTTAATTCCACTGGGTTTGTAGATCGTGTCGGACATAAACAAACAGTATGTAGGCAGTACTTTAATCTAAACCATCAAAATCCGCACCCCACATACCCACACTGCTTTGTGACTCAGCCTCCATATCTTCTATAAACTGTCTTCTCTTTTCCCAAGTATCTCCTCCTTCTTTACCTTTCATAGCATTAATACACATACTGCTCTGTACTGTGTTACATACAAGACCAGCTAAATCAAGCTCGTTACCTCGACTTCCAGTAGCCCAGTAATGGACTCCGTTAAGCCATACAGCACCGCATTTAGGGCACTCTTTACGGTTGATGCTGATCTCTGAGGTGTCTGTCACGATACTAACGGTACAGATAGTCTATATAGTCTACTCAGTTTATATAGACAAAAAAAGACCCCTCCGAAGAGGGGCCGTCCGTGTTCCAACTGATCTTATCAGCGGGGTTGGGTAGATGTGTAAACAGAAGATTCTGTAACACCGTCGGGCTGAAGAGCCACGTCCTGACGCTCTGGAGGAGAATCGGGAAGAATCCAACAGACTTCGCAAATTGCGAGAGCCTTTTCGTCGCCAGACAAGAAGTTGTTGCCAGCGCGAGGATCGTAAACACCAGAACCTTGCACCACAGGGGAGGCATTGGTTGTTGCAAAAAGCTTCCACTGAGTTTCCGCAGTAGTAGCTTCCAGCAGACTGGAGTCGATGATGTTGGTGGAAGCAACCGATCCGTTAGGAATGCAGCGGTTAGCACCAATGGCGGAGACTGCGAAACCACCCGAAACAACAGTGTTGTCATTCGGATAGCCTTCACCCACGGCGGGAGCCAAGGACAAAGTAGGTGCAGCTTCTGAGCCAGGGATACCAGAGCTGACTACGTCTCCTCCGGTGATCCGCAGAGAAGCGCGGTAGCAATAGACGCCTGAAGGAACCTGAATACCGTCAGCAATGTCCTGACGAACATCCTTATGGAAGTCCGGTGAAGGGATGATGACAGCAGCGTTACTAAAAGCAACGTTGGAGTTGCCGTTAGGGGAGCTGTTAACACCAGAGCCATAGGCTTGGGTGTAGTACTCCAGCTGGTTGACGGAACCAAGAGCTTGGTAGCTCAGGTCAACGTAACCAATTGCTTGTTGAGCAACCCAGCCGGGACGGAAGATGACGCCGACAGGACCACCAACAGGCTGGTTGGTGTAGCTCGAAGAAACGCCATTGGCGTTCTCGAACTGCATGGTTTTTTCTTCGTGCCAGTAACGAAGAACATTTGCGTAGTTGCCAGGATAAATCTTGGCGACTGAGATCTGGTTGGGATTAATTGCCATCGTTAGTTACCTCAAGCGTCGAAGGAGTAACCAACGGTCACGAAGTCTGCATTTAGCAGCTCGAAACCAGCATACAGGCTCCAGATCATCATGATGAATCGCGAGAAGTCATCATTATTATTCAGGAGTACCTGTGCATTGTTACCGCCGATGCCGACGCCAACAGACTGAGGACCGAAGAACATACCGATCGCAGCGTTGTAATCAGCTGCTGCACCGGCAATAGTTGCGTTTTGACTTTGAGAAGGCATGTTGGTCGATTCGAAGAATCGCACACCTTCAAATACAAAGCCCGTAGGCATGATCGGCTCGCCAGCTACGAAAGTAGCCTGACCGAAACCCTGACCCATATACAGCGCAGCGTTAGGCTGCATTGCTGACATAAGGGGATTAATCTGACCGTTACCGGGGTAGCGAGCCACCTCACGGAAGTCAGAGTTTTGACGCAAGTGCATCAAAAATGTAGGGTCGCAAACGCAGCGGTAGAACCCATCCTGGTAGGTAGGGGTGTTGCGCTTACGGAGCGATTTGACCACGCGGAGGAGGTCATCTTTAACGTCGAACTTGGCTTGCTCGGCGTTGGTGTATGTAAGTGCCCCCGTGGCAAGATCGCCAGGGAAGTAGTAACCACCTTGTGTATCTGATGATTGGCCTTTAGAAACAGCTTTTAGAAGCTCGTTAATAAAGACGCGATCACGCCAACGGCGGTAATCATCCAACAAAGTCAAGCTGCCTATGCTCTGATGGAAGGTAGTTAGATTACCTGTATCGAGCAACAATCGTTGCGCAGTGATGAGAGTCTCACGCGCAACTTTGAAGGTAGAAGGTTGTGTTGGATCTGAAGGATCTGCAGGTCCCGTATACTCACGAAGCGTGACTAATACCTTATCTTTTACGATATTCCTGCTGTTTGCAGTACCAATCGTTTGCTCAGCTGTACGCTCACGTGACTCCTTAGAGCCAGGATTGCCGAAGAACTTGTAACGGTCAAGCTGTACAGTCTGACCCGGCTGTTTTGAAAAATCGTGGACAATAACAGGCTCTGCAGCCATTTCCACGATGTAAGCCGGGTGGGGACGATACAGTTCCGCACCAAGAATCTTCGGAAAATCATTATCGATGAACATCGATAAATTCCGTAGAAACTACCTGCTAAGTCTACGTTGTAGCGTTACTAAAACACTACATGGGTGTTGCATTCTTAGCGGTTACTTTACGGTAACACCAGCAGAGTTAACACTAGCGCTAAAGGTGCGTTGTACGTTCCGAGAAGCCTCTCCAATCATGCCGTAGACACCGCCATAGTTTGTGACATATATAGAGGACTTACCTCTGTACATCCGACGGATGTTGCTATCCAGAGTTCCAGGAAGCTTAGATCGCACGATCTCACTAAAAGTTTCACAGTAAACAGGAGGGTTGTAAACCCACGCAGCTCTAGATCCGGAGGTATCCCCTGTTTTGTTGATTATTGTCGGATACTGAGCGCGTGGGTAGGAGACACCACCACCTGTACTTCCGTTTTGCTTTCCGTCTGCTTGAGGAGTTTGAAAAGGAGAATAAGACTGATTGTTAGGTGCAAACGCACCCCACCACGTGTAAGCTCCCTTGCTTCTCAACCCAGGTTGACCACCTAAAGCAGTTTGAACAGTCGAAGCAGTATTGCTTCGGTAGAGGTTCTGATACCTAAAACCGTCCTGCAGGGTGAGCTGACCAGAAACTGCTGGAAACTCAAATGAGGTGTAGTTGCTCCAGTAACCAGGAACTGCAGGAGGAACAGTTCTCCAATTTGTGGTTTGATACAGAGGATTGTTAATAGGCACACCTCCGTACGGGAAGTTTGTAGTGCCACCCATATTGGGGTGAATCTGACAGTAGGGGTAGATAACTTCCATTGGAAGTAACTCACCTACTACTCTTACAAACGCTCCAGTAGTTCCCGGTACTCCTGAATATGTCACTCCGTCAGTTAAGAGCGTCCCTCCTGCATGCGTCCCATCCGCAGTAAGACTCAGTTTAAAAGGATGAGGTACTAATGAAACGTCGGAAATATCAAAAGTGTATGTACTCCCCTCAAAAATAAAAAAGTTGGTGTTTTCGACTCCATCGAAGTAAAAACGATTACCAGCCGGAGTATTGACCACCGTGACTGTGATGGTTTTGTTTTCTGGGTATGTAGGTTGGTTGATTTCCGACGCAAAAGTCATCGGAGGACCTGGGGTAATAATCCCAAAATTTGGTCCGTCGTTAATAACGGTGAAATAACTTTGTTGTTTACCGTTAGGCATTCGGTATCCACTTGATACCAGTTTGTACGTATCTGTTAAGTCAAGACTATCCTCTGTGCGCTGTGGCCCTGACTGTATATTGTGATAAAGGTTCTTGTCGTACTTCCAGTTAGTTTGAGATGCGTAAGTCATAATCTTCTTTCTGCTTTTTGAATCCTAGATCATTTAAAATATTTATAGTTTCGGGGAACCGATGAATTATCTAGCCGAAAAAGCTCTAGATGTTCTGACAGACGACCCTGAACAATTTATGGCTGCAATGTCAGGATCAATCACAGATTCTATTTTGCATCCAAAAAAACTAATGTCGTGTTTGTTAAAAACAGCGGTAGTTGGTTTTTTCTTGGCTGAGTTCGTTAGTCCTGCGATTGCACAAAGACTAGAACTCAGTCCTAAAGAAGCTGTAGCCCTTTCCTTTATCTGTGGTTATGCAGGAATAAGAGGACTAAGAATTGCAGAAAATATGGTGATGAAAAAAATTCAACCGATGGGAGGAGTAAGCGATATTTCGACGCCTTCGTCAAAACCATCAGAAGAAGCTTCTACGTCTTCTGCTGACTGAGTAATTTCAGTTGTTTTTTTGTTGGGTTTTGCTTTTGCTTCAACAGGAGCTGCTTGCAAAGGAATCATTCGAGTACCAGCAGCATCAGGAGAGAGTGCCATAGTTTAAAACTGTGAGTCAGCTAATACTAAGTCAAAAAAATACCCCCGCATTGACTGCGGAGGTACTGTGTTCAAGATCTGTATCGAGGAGATCCGAATTAAGCCTATATCAGGCTCCTTCCATAAACAAGAGCTTATTACGCATAGCGTCTTGGTTCATGCCCTGGAGGTAACGCCAAGCGTTTTCAGGATTGCGGTTCATAACTTCAGAGAAGCCTTCCCACTGCTGCTGAGGAGCTACGGAACCTTGCTGACCACCAGCGCCAGCAGGTACAGCAGGCATATCAAACTGTTGTTGATACTGCTGTTGTGGTTGTTGATAACCACCTTGCTGTCCCATCTCATCACCGATGTCCACGGGGTAGACCTCAGTGAAGTAGCGATCTGTGTAGTCAGCCAGATGATCAGGATGGGTAAGAATCTGATGCATCGCACCAGCCTTCTGGTTCAAAGCGTCGTAACGCTGAGACTGATCAATAAGCATATCCTCAAGAGCACATGAGTACTGATTGAGGATTCCAGGAGCTTCGATTCCGAAGTGCCTAACGACCTCTTCGCTTACGTTGCTTAGGCTTATTTGGCTGGGTGCCGTAGAAGCCGGAGAGGAAGTTTGGGTCGGTGAGGCGCTGGTAGGCAATGTCTGCGCTGCCTGCGGTTCCTGGTAAGCCCAAGGCTGGGCCTGTGAAGGCTGACTGAGCGTTGCTGTATCCACCTGTGGCGCTTGATTGAGCGACCACTGAGTCGGGCTGGGGGAGGGAGAGTTGACCTGAGTCAGCACCCGCTCCAGCGAACCCATCGCTGCTTCCCAAGGATTGTTCGGGAAGGACTGCGATGGAGACTGGCTGTACTGGTTGTTGGTAGTAGGGGCCGTAGCCTGTGTTACCTGCTGTGGCGAGGGGGCTGTAGGTACCGAAGCTGCCACCGGGGTAGCTGCTTGAGGTACCCACTGGGGATAAGCGGTTGAGCCCTGGTCGCTGGTTACCGTCGGGGCTACCGCCGGGGAGACCGGGCTCGGGGTCGAAGCTTGGATCTGCTGGCTCATAGCTACCCGAATAAGTTAGTTCTTCAGCGAGATGGTCAAACGTCCTGTAAAGGAGCGGTGTGATGTTTAGTCTAGGATCAGCCGCAAGTGGTTGATCTGGCGCAAGGGGATGCGGTGATTGCAACATCTGGCTTAATAATACCAGGAATTGTTGCATTGCTGCTTGAGTTTGTTGAACCATACGAAATGGGAAACCCTGCAGCATTTCTGCTCTTTCGTTGTCAGTTTTTTCAGGAAAAAGGAATTTAAGTGCTTCCACACTGTCTACTCCTAGTTCTTGCAAGTTTCTAACAACAATCGACTTCTGGTTGATGTCGTAAGCGGTGTCTTCGTAGACATCACCTTGGTAACGATAAGTCACCTGACGCTCACCGTCTTCAGGAAGACCAACTACACCAGGAGGGACTTTGCCCTTCTCAATAGCAGTCTTAATCTCCTGATTCACCTTGTTATCAAAGCGGCGAAGAGAAGTTTGATACTTCTCATTCGACTCAGGAGTTTGCTCCTTAGGAGGTGAGGGAACTTTCATTCCCGAAGCAACAATAAAGGACTCTCGGAAAATTTGTTCCTGGTGGTAGATAATCATTTCCAACAAACGGCAAAATCCGTAGGTCAGAAACGACTTATTTTTCCGAAGAGCAGTTGCTTGCGCTCTACCAGTGAGACCTTTGATCTCTGTGGCAGTTGCACCAGCTGAGATTGAGATTTCGTCGACTCCGCCAAGCGCTGTACGAATTTCTTCGCGTAGTAACAGCGAATAACGGTTCATATCCCCAGACACAGGGTCTGGAGTCATGTAACCGACTCGATCTGAAGGCTCGATGTTCGCAATAATTCGCGGAACACGTAGCCCACCACCCATAGCGGTGCCAAAAGGCTCGCTAACCCTTGTTGAGGGGGTGCTTTGACCCGCAAATCCGCTCTGACTGCTGATTGTCGGGCGGAAAGTGTTCTGAGCGTCGTTAGCTTCGACCAGATCACTACGGGGACGGGAACTAATCAGGGTGGGGTTGCCAAAGAACTCGATATTCTTGGCAACATTGCGAATAATCTGATCATGAAGCACGATTTGCTCCATAAATGGGTCAAATTCGCCCTCACCCTCTGTTCCTGATGCGTTTGGCTTGTTTAGAACCTCTACAGCAGGTACGAAACCCAGAGTGTTCTTTCTTGTGTTGCCTGGAGTCAGTACACTTCCGGGTTCTAACTCAAAGCTAAGCTCAGAATCACTCTCGTTTTCTGTTATTTCGTCTGCTGTAATGGATAAACGAACGTATCTTTTGTTCTGTCCATATGTCGTTGAGGGCAGACCTAAGTTACCATTCTTAACTTTATAGCTGTAGAGAATGACAACTTCCTCTACAGAACCGTTTAGGTCGTGGTAGACCCGATACTGGTTTCTGTTGAAGAAATAGATCTGATATTTTAGTTTCTCATCAGGACGAAAGTAAAACAGGCCGCAGCCGTCGATCAGGAAGTTCCTAATAATCGAAGGAAATCGAATATCAAGCCTGTTCAGGGCAATAATGTCATCTAGAAACCTAGTGCGGCTCTTGTAGGTATCTTGTTCGCAGTAGAAGGTAATACCCTTCTTGATCATATACAAGACCATCTGCTGGATGTGACTAAGCACAACCATCGTCGCTGACTGACTTGAGCGATCCTGAGTCCTTGCGGCTTCTAGGATCTCCTCAAATCGATTTCTAATTTCTGTTGAGGACGACATTCAGAGTCACTTGTCTTTTTGACGCATTTCCTTGGCCTTGCGAGATTTGTCACGAGCAGACTTACGCTTTTCGTGACGATCTTCGTCTCCTTTTTCTTCGTCACCTCCTCCTTGCTTTTTCTTGAACCTTTCCAGAAGCTCAGGTGGCATCTTGTTCGTCATCGGGAAGAAGATACTTTCTAACTCTCTCTAGTTTAACCACCTCTTCGGGCAAATCCTCAAGAGGATACTCAGTTAATAAATGGTCTTCGCGTCCGAGCATATCGGTATTGCCGGGTTCCGCAACAAAATCTTCGCACAGCTGCTGTACTTCGGGTTTGTCCCAAATGTAGTACTCGGCGATGTTGCGGAGCTTGGTTTTTCTTCGGTCTGAGTCTCCCATCCAAGAGAAATGCCAACCAGCGTTGCGAACACCAACGTAATAGTTATCAGTCGACGCTCGCATCGCCGATAGAGTTCCGAATTCTTTGAGTTTGCCGACTGTGCTAGCCACACCACAACGCCAATCAAAAAGTTCACCTTCAGGAGAGATAAGCTGCCGGTCTGCACGTCCATAGTGCATGCTCATGCTCATTCTAATTACTTTATTTTCCTCCATATCGACTGATCTCTTGATCGCTTCGAGTGCAGAAGGATTCGTAATCTCGTCGCAGTCAGAGCAGATGAAGTAGTCGTCATCATCGAGCATGTGAAGACCAACGCTCAAAGCATCTCGTTGTCCTCTTTCTCGAATCCAGGGGTCTGGAGCTTCCGTAACGTTGGGTAGCTCTACATGCAGAACTTGAATCTTGTCTTCCGGTAGCCCAAGCTCGCGAATAGTTTCCACGCAGGAGAAAGCTTTCTTGTCCCCTCTGTGAGTGCGGTCAGCGTCCGTGATTAAAAAACCATCTACGTGATTTTCAAGAGTCCGTACTCTCAGCTCTAAAAGCTCTTTCTCGTTGAAATACGTAAAACAATCAATAATCACGAAACGCTTGCTAGTAGCAACATGCTACCTGCGATCCTTCGCTGATGCCAGAAGCTGTCTTTTCATAACTTCTATATCAGCTCTTTCATCCATATTGGGATCAAAAGCTTCATCAGAGTCTGCGTTCGGTGGAAGAGGAGGGGGAGGAGCGCCTGCTTCTTGGTTAATCCCCTGGCGAACAAAATCCCCATAGCGGTTCTCACCCCGCATGGAGTTTTGCATTTGAGAAGCTTGGTTGTAGTTCATCAGAAAAGAACAACGGCGGACGTAATGTTGCCACCAGAGATGGTTGTGGCACCAACTGGAAGTAGAGGATTATTAACAAACCCTCCCATAGGAATGAGTTGTCCTTGTCCGTCGTTCAACTCGATATAAACAACATCGCTATTGTTGCCAGTGATGATGCTGACGCCACGGCACGTTGTGAAAGTTTTAGGACCATCAGAAGGTGTCCATCTAAAACCACTTGCATAGGGCAGTGATGCAACCTGCCCGTATACAGTCCCAAAAGCCGGGATATCCATAGCTCAGTAAATAATCATCAGTCTACCTCTTTCTCCTTAATCAACAGGTTTAAGTACCACTGCGCTTTTTTTAGTGACTCAACTCCTTGCTTGTGATTTTCTCTCCAGATGTATTTAATGCAGTTAGCTTTGCAGTAACCAAAAAACTCTTCGTCGGTTAGCGCAGATTTAATCGCGTCTATGCACTCTATACCTCCAGCCGTGTAGTGCGATGGGTGGTTGACGTTGTCGATAGTGGTCATACAAACATGTTCTCAGTAGTTATGCAGTCTGCCTGCTTCAGGAGTGTACCAGAATACTTTGTATCCAAGTGACGTATTAAACCTTCGTCAGCAATGGTTACCCAGTCACCTGTATGCACCAGAGGAACCACACGTCTGTGGTCTTGACCATCTTCAAGGTTCTCAAAGGCAGTGCCCATAGATGAACGATCTGCAATAGGCCAGTTGCGGTGACCAACCATTCGATGACTGAGTTCAGGGTGAGAGCTGACAGAAGCAATATACTCTTCAGCCATTTCTTGATCAAGGATCATCATCCCTGAGTAAGGGTTACCTAGAAGAACGAAACCTAAATACTTCTCATGCGTGGGAGTTAGGTAGACCTTTGCCTTGTGAGGAATGTCGTGCCAGACATTCTCTGTAAGCTCGGTAAGGTTGTACCTTTTGTAGTTGTCGAAGGGGATTTTTAAATCGTCGTTTAGCTCGTATCGACAGAAAGAAGGTTCGAGGTTTAGTTCTTTCAGAGCATCTTTATTCTCCAGCCAGTAGTTGAAATTATCGAGAGTAAACAGCATGTCATTCTCTGAGTACATGTAGTAATCGTAAGTACTCTGAGTAACAGCTAGTCGCAATAGGTTTTTATGTGCCCAACAGAGGTGGTACCCCTTGTAGTTAGCAGGAGCAGTAACAAGTTCAATGTCTAGTTTTTCGCAAACGTTTGCTTCAATCAAGTCGCGCAGAGCTTCTTGATCTCGCATGTGCTCGTAATCGATATAAATAACCACCGTCGTTTGCACAGGAAACTGTGCATACTCCTTTAGACACTTGAGCAGTGGGTCAAAACGAGACAGAGGGTCGTGAGCAGTAACCAGAATCAGAAGTTTTTTCATTAGTACTCAACCGAGAATTGGCCTCGTTTTTGGAGGAAAGTCATAAGCCAGACATAAGCATCTAGCAAATCATCATGACTAGTTGCGCCAATGTTGATCAGCTGGTCAATTAGTGCTTCGAACTTGCGGTACTTGTTGAAGGTTACTTTTTTGTTTTCCAAGAGACCTAAGGTACCTCTGAATCTGGCGATCTTGTCCCCTCTAAACCCTTTTACCTCGTGAACATGGAGGTTATGTAAGCCACGCTCGTTCAACAAAACTCTTCGTATGTCAGCAGCAAGGCTAGCTTGATAAGCCACAGCTTCAACTACGAGCGTCACAGTTGAATATGTAGGGAAATACTCTCCGTCTTGTAGCGCCAAAATGCCCCACTCCACCAACATGTCACAGAGAAGATCAATTTTTTCCAAATTCCCAATTGAACGAACCTGATGAGCGTCCACGATGTAGTAGTCGTCTTTCAGTCTTCCGCCTAACACAAACGCTGTGTAGTCAGATGTCTCGTTCTTACTAGCAGAGAGGTCTATACCTACAGCTAGAGAATCAAACTCAGTAGCCACTTCTCCTTTGATAATAAGGTCAGGAGACAACACCAAATCAGAAGACATAACTGCCTGCTGTTGGTACTGATAAGCAAACGCAACAGGATCTAATTCTTTCTGTTGTAGTAAATAGGTTGCAGACCACTGACTAGGCCAGTAACTGACAGGATCACCATCATTGTCGTAAGTAATCGCTTCTTGTGAAACCTGCTTCCATCCCTTCTGAGGGGTAAACATAGTTTTATGGATATCCAACGGATGGAACCGTGTTCCTAGACATATCGAACGACCACCTTCAAAAACAATCGGTGCGATGACGCTTGACCAGTTGTTGTTCATTTCCTCCCTAATCGCAGGGTTTTTAATGTCTGCACTGGATTTAATAGGGTCGTCCACGATGACAAGGTGAGCACGTTTGGATGTAATCGAACCCCTTAGCCCAGCAGCACGAAGAGTAAACTCCTCGTCACCCACTCGATTGATTCCTGCATAGTCAAAATCAATCGACCAACCAACATCACTCTGCATACCCTGGCGAAGCTGCACTCGCGGAAAAATTTTCCTGAAAGTAGCTGAGTCAATGATCTGTTTAATAATCCGACTTTTAGGGATGGCAGTGTTGATGTTGTATGAGCAGTAGATAATCTGAAGCGGTCTTTTCTGTGTAGTGTGGCGACCGATCACCCACGCGGTAAACAAGTTTAGAACCGTACTTTTTGCAGAACCACGAGGAGCAAGAATATCAAGGTTGGGTCCAGCTATATCCAACAGATATTTATTCGATTCACCAGTTACAAGATGCTTGTGCCACTCCAGCATATGCTGTGCTGGTGGTTTATCTAGAACAGTGCAAAAAGTAAGAAAATCATCCTGTGCTCTAGAAAACACATTATCTACACCAAGACTATCTTCATCGGTATCTACAGCGCGTTGAGCTTTTAACCGTAAAGCTCTCCTATACGCAAAAGTTTCTCTACTCGGCATATCTAAAAACTGTCTGTATAGTGTTAGAAAGATTCTACTTCTGTATGGCCAAAATTCTCTGGTACGGAGATGCAGTTTCTCATACGGGTTTTGCACGTGTAACCCATAGTCTTTTAGAGCACCTCAGCAAAAACCATGAAGTTGTAGTGTTCGGTATTAACTATAACGGAGATCCGCACCCCTACGATTTTAAAATCTACCCTGCAGCAGGAGTTCATCCTGGTGACCGTTTTGGTTTAGCTCGTCTACCTTCAGTTGTCGAAGAAGAAAAACCTGACTTTATCATCGCTTTAAACGATATCTGGATGATCAATCAGGTGTGGGAGAAAATCCACTTCTTGCAATCGACTCTGGGTTTTAAGTTCATACCTTACTTCCCTATTGATTCTGAGCGGTATGTAGATTCTATGCTTAGGTATGTGAAGGACTGGGATTTCTCAGTCACCTTCACAGTCCAGCAAGCTCAACGAATCCAAAATCATAACGTCGAACCGAAGATGTTGGGAGTTCTCCCTCACGGAATTGACGCAGATAAGTTTTATCCCATGGATCAGAAAGAAGCTCGAAAAAAACTGAGTCTTCCTACAGATAAGTTCATCGTTTTAAACGCTAATCGCAACCAACCTCGCAAACGAATTGACCTAACAATCAAGGCATTTGCTGAGTTTGCAAAGGACAAGCCAGACACCATGCTCTATCTACATATGAGTGAGAAGGATTTGGGATGGGGTATTCGTGAAATCTTTGACTCAGAAATGAAACGACGAGATCTGGACCCAACAAATCGGTTGATCATGACTGCACGGAACATCAACTATATGGCTCCCCCTACCGATGAAACGCTAAACTTAATCTATAACTCTTGTGACGTTGGTATAAATACAGCAGATGGAGAGGGTTGGGGACTAGTGCCCTTTGAACATGCGTCATGTAGAAAAGCACAAGTGGTTCCTGACCACACGTCGTGCCGAGATATTTGGCGTGGAAGCGGATGTCTAATCGATGTCGCGGCTTGGGTTAGGGATAAAGATCTCAGCGTAGAAAGAGGAATTATCGACGTTACTTCTGCCGTCGATCATCTCAATAAGCTTTATCACGACAAAGCATATAGAGACGAAGTAGCCGAAGAGTGTTACGAAGTTACGCAGAACCCCAGCTACCGCTGGGATCGAATTGCGCTCGGATTTGAAAAAGCAATGGAGGATCTGTCCAAATGAGTACTCAGCACATTCGATACCACGCCTCGATGAGTAGTGTGTGTTACCCATCTAGAGTGCGTATGTATAAACACGGAGGACCCTGTGTTTATCAGCAAGCTGAAGATCTTGGAGGTGTATTCACCAGAATTAACCGAGGACTTCCTTTCCGTTCGGTAGCTAACTTTAGTCCTTGTTTATTCGATCACGACGGTCACCAACTCATCGCGTGGCGGTCGCAGCCAGAACCATTTGTGTTCCGGCACGACATGAAGTACTTCTACTACAACAGTGTTCCTACAGATGTCTATGTAGGTGAACTGATTGGTGACGACACAATTGTGGGAGCCAAGAAAATAAGAAACAACCCTCACAAACTCAGTTACGAAGATCCGAGGTTGTTTCATGACTCACAGGGAAACCTGATGTGTCAATTCATTACCAGCGCTTACGCTTCTCGCTGGGATAACACCACTCATAAAATGGCAAAAAATCCCAAAGTTTGCGTAGGAGAAATCGATCGTTTCGGTAAATGTATAAATGCTTTCTACCCTGAGATTGGGTTAAATCATGTAGATGGTGGTTCAGAAAAAAACTGGTGCTTCTTCAGAGACGACGACAAAACTCGTCTCCTTTATTCGACTGTACCGATTGTCATAAAGACACCGGGAGAAAAAGAAAAGAGGATCGATTCTTCAGTACTACAAAAAGTAACTGGAGAATTCCCCACTTTTAATTCCACAGCTCCAGTCAAGATTGGAGATGAGTGGCTTGTCTTTTACCACTTCAAGTTCATGGGTAGGGGCCCAGATCACGAACAACCAATTTTATTCTATGGATTGAGTTGCTATACGCTAGATGATAATCTCAGCAAGATCGTGCGGTACATGCCTGAGGTGCTGTTTGAGGGATCTATGGAAGATGAGCTAATTACGTGGACTGACGTTCAAGGGAATCCAGTCTCCAAGCAACCAGCTTGTATTCTTCCCTTCGGAGCCACGGTAAAAGAAGACGTTCTTAGTCTCTCCCTTGGAGTAAACGACTCCTTTATGGGTGTCTTTCGAGTGGGGTTGAATAATTTACTTTCTTTGATGAATAAGATTTAACTCTTTTCTTCTCGTTCGATAGTGCCCCAAATGACGAGTGATGCTTCTTCAAGCAAAGCCACCATCGCGGGCACATCTTCAAAAGTGTTATTTAATTCCCGAAGACAACGATCAGCGCCAGCCAGTAAAAGTCCACGACGATCAACTCCATCAGTGAGTTGTCTTACGGCTTGGATGTGGGATCTAAGTTCTTTTTGAAGAACGGAAATTTTAGTAGCAGCAGTGGCATGATCAAGCATCCCAGTCAAAGTCATTTGACGGACATTCCCGATGTCTACTTTTAGTGAATCAATCTCAATCAATAAGATTTTCCTGAGATCCTCTTTAGGGTATTTTTCTTGTACGTATGCGGTTAAATCAGAGATTGACCCTGCGTATCCCGGTTGAAGAAAACGAGAGTACAGGAATGCCTCAATATCACTAACGCAATTCTTGCAGTAGAACTTAAATGCGTCTTTTTGAGTTTTGTCGAGAGTATCTAACCACGCGCCAACTGTAGTTGAGTCACCAATAACACTAGTGCCGATCATGCAAAACTTCTCGTTCCTGCTAGCGCCATGTTAGTTCCTTGACGACGCAGTGCCATCTGGCGTTTACCTTCAGCTTGAATTCTTGCCAACGAACCTAGATCTTTTACTTCCTGCATCTTGATGTTGTTGTTTAACTGCTGAGAATTTAGAGCCATTTGTCCTTTCGTGTTGGCTCGAGTATCAAAGACATCACCGATAGTGTACGCCTGATCAAGAGCAGCCTTTAGCTTGCCCGTTTCTTCTGCATTTCTCAAATCTATATTGGTTTGGCCAGCTGACTTAGCCAGTTCGTTTTCACCAGCTAAAACTGCGCTACCAGCTTCGTAGGTGAACTGAGGATTAAGTAGCTCAGTTTGTAGACGAGCATCAGCAGTGTTCCCAAGAAGTTTGATCCCACGGTCGGTCAAGCCTGAAGCCTCTCCTCCAAGTAGACCTGTGGCAGACTGTGATCGATTAGCAGCTTCAGCAAGTTGTGTAAGTTGACCACTACTAATAAGATTACCTCGTTGGCCTAAGCTTCCTGCGTAAGCACCAGTCAAGGAAGCTAAACCTTGAGCAGCAGCAGTTAAAGGAGCATTAGCAGCTGCTGCAGCAGAAGCATACTGTTGCAAATAAAGAGCAGTGTTTGGGTCCATACCTCCACTACTACTCCCTCCGCCGCCGCCTCCAAAGAGACCGCCTAACATCTTGTCTGCACCAAAGCTACCAGCTGCCGATAAAGCACCTGTAGCCAATGCAGGTAAAATAGCAACCATGATTAGTTAACGGCGAAGTGAACCAAGGACAGAAGCGCCTGGTACAAAAGAAGAGGCACCAGCCTGAACAATTGGTGAAAGAGCAGAAAGAGTAGCAGCGTTAGGGGTGCCAGCCTGGTAAGCAACCGACGCAAGCCCTAAAGCAATATCTTTGTTAGCTCTAATCGTCTCCTGCTCGATTGCTTTCCACGCATTAATGCGGGAGATGCTTTCTTCTCGTCTGCTTTTTTCTGCGGTTCTGCCTTCGATGCTCTCCAGCAGCTGCGCATTGAGTGCAAGCTTGGCGTCTCTTTGTCGGTCTGTAGCAGCTTGTAGATACTCTGGGGAGTTAACAGTCTCAAACTGTGCCCTCCGATCCTTCATTCCCTGAGTAATTGCCTCAAGGTAGCCATCTAAACTGGTCGGATCTGACACCTGACCAGACTGAAACGCAGTAGTTCCACTAGGTGAGTTGTTGGTGTTCGCGTTGGGATCGCTAGCAGTGTTTGGAGATACAGGATTAACAGTAGAAGTGTTTGACTCATCTCCACCGCCTCCCATCAGTCCTGACACTAATAAAGCACCACCTGCACCACCGCCGATTAGACCAAGTCCTTTAAGAACATCTATTCCGCGATTTACTTGCTTCTCAGGTTGTACCAAGTTCTTTGCTTGTGAAAGCAACGCTCCCATTAAGTCATCAACTTGTTCTGGTCCTACCGCATTTCGAAGACCGGTAGCTACCTGAGCAGCACCCTTAGGATTTTTAAATGCTGCTTTTCCGAGTTCAGCACCTAATCGAGAAAAAGTCATCAGATTACCTGCCCTACAGCTGCATCTCCACTAATGTTAGCGTTGGAAAGGATGCTAGTAATAACTTCACCAAGAAGTTCATCACCAGACTTGGCTACATCGGCCACGCCTCGGGCAATAGCAGGGTTAGTCGCTGACATAACACCCAGTTCACCTAACGCGATTTCACCAGTACGAGTTTCTCTTAGTGCTTCTAAGTTCTTTTCGCGTGCGTTATCAATTAGTTCTCGTGGATTAATTTGATTACCTTCACTAAGTCCTGGAATCTGAAGGATTTTATCTAAAGCATTCTGAAGAAGTACTGACTGATAAATAGCTGCTTCTTGTGAAGGAGAAACAGTGTACTTACCAGCTGCAGTGTTCCCTGCCTGAAGTGCTTGGTTAGGAGAAGCAACAGCAGATTGAACCCCACCTAGAGCGGGACCAATCAAGTCCTTCAGTAGAGCAAACGCAGCAGCAGTTTTAACACCTGAACCGATAGCGCCACCGGCCATAGGTAGTAGTCCAGCAGCCATTAGAAACCTCCAGGATTGTCGTAAGTGGTGCCTTGGCGAGGCTTCTTCATATATTTTAGACTATTCCCTTCTTCTTGAGACAGTAGATTCTTTCCTTCTTTTTGTCTAGAAGACGGATGTGCTCCGGTCTCAATAAAGTTAGATGCCAAGTAGCGACGAAGAAACTCACCAGGACTAACAACTGGTGCGTCTCTTCTTACGTCTCGTTCGCGTAATGCAGTAGCGCGGTTCATTTCAACTGAGCTGTTGGAACTGAACAGAAGGAGGGATCATGTTGCTGCCAGGAGCGTTCAACATGGAGTAGTTATCACCAAGGTTGGGGTAATCACACTCAGCAGGTCTCTGTGAAGAGAGATGATCCATGTGCTGTTCTTGGTTTGACTTGATGTAAGCCAGCAGCTGCATAATTGCGTCCACAGCTTCAGGCTGATCGCCCACCATCTCTAGCAACTGAAGGACTTCTGGGTCCAACTCAGGCGTTGCGTCGGTACGCATCCTGGAAGCCAGGTACTGACGCTCCATCGGGTGGTTGTTGTCGGGGTACCCGTTCAAAGAGTGAGTGGCACCAGTGTTTTGCATACCCTGGTTTTCCATCCCTGGCGGAGGAGGAGTGCCACCACGGCCAAACTCACGCAGTACCATAGCGACCATGGGTGCAGCAGCCGCTCTTTCCGCATCATTCTGAGGGATTGGTGCGCCTAAGGCACGAGCTGCTAGTTCGTATTCAGCAGGAGAAAACACCAGACCCCATTACAACTTCTCCTTCCATCATACCTTTAATAAACAAAAGGTCGCCAGGTTGACACTCAAGTGACAAACAGATCTTCTCTAGAACATCAGGAGAAGGAATATACTTTTCGTCAGTATATATCTTGCGTGTGGTTGTAGGAGACAGGTCTGCTGCCTTACTCAACGCAAACGATGAGAGCTTTTTACCCTCCAACAGACTCTTAAGGTTGTTGAACAGTTTGCCTTGGGTGGGGTATGAAGAGTAGAAAGGCATTAACCTCAGTGCAAGAACTTGAAACCTTCAGAGATATCGACTAGTCCGGTCCCAGTAAAGTGACCGAAACTAGTGAGATCAATTTTGGGGCTCTCAATACGACGCCAGTTGAGAAGTTCGCTAGTAAAGCGAATGTCATCAAGAAGCATGTACCTAGTTTTGTTCTCCATATTAAGCGTAGAAAGCAAAGAGTAAAACTTTTCTTCAAACACTCCATCTTTGCAAGCGTCGACCATGATGAAATCTGCTTGCTGTAGCAAAGCAGAGAACTTCTGAAAGTTGTCAGGTTCTGTGAGGTCAGCTAAGTGCTGCGTTAAACGACCTCCATTCTCTACAAAATCGCCTTTTTCTAGAAATGTTTTTTCGAACTCATGCCATGGCGTTAAATCAAAAGTATGGACTTTTGCCTTCTTTGCGTAGTCGTACATAACACGAGTACCTGTACCCATGTGAGTGCCAATATCTACAATGCAGTCAGGACGAAGAGAAGTGAGAAGACCAGCCAAGAGGCGGTAATGATCACCAGGGAAGGCGTTAGCAAAAGGATTATCAATATGCGAAAGGTCTGTACCAGAAGCAATGGTAAGAGCTTGGCAGATTAGACCATAGTCATCGAAAGACTGTGCTGCAGCGTCGTCATCTACCGAAAGAAGCTTGCTGTTAACAATGTGTCGAACAGTGTATGACATCAGAAACCTAGGTGCTTACGACGGACGAACTCTAGATCATAGGTAGTGAAGTCAACTGGCATTTCAGGGATGTTAAAAGGAGTCTTATAAGTCTCTCCATCTACATGTCCTTGCCACGCCTCGTTCCATTTCAAATGCAAGTACTTCTTATTCATCTCGTGCGCCAGGTGGATTGAGCTTGCAATCTCAGGTTCAGACCGCCAAGTTTGACTGCCGTCGCTGTAGTCATCCTTTTTAGTGCCGTGGTAGTAGCCCTTACTAAGTTGCATGACACGCTTCATGTCGTCGTGAATGAACCTCATCCCATAATCCATGTCTTCGCAATAACCGGGATACAAGTTCTCATCAAAGAGACCGTACTTCTCAACAACCCAGTCCTTGAGAGCAAATATGTCCCAACCTCCGCCAGATCCGTGGACAATACCAACCATCTCGTCTTGTATTGCTGTGTGCATCTCCTCCAGGAAACCTGGCTCAAACATCACGTCATGATTAGATATAACCCAGTAAGGCTCCTTCATAAACGTCTTGATAATCAAGTTCCATGCACCTGAGCACCCTACGTTTGCAGGCATATGACAAACATGCACTTTTTTGACAAAAGGGTTGCTGATGTCATGTAGAGCATCCACTTCTTTAGTGATCTGACCTCTACCGTTGTTATTGAAGACAACAAAGTTATCTACTGGGTAATCGATCGAAAGATACAACCGATGGAGCCAGTAAGGAGCGTTTACAATCGCAGTCCCAAGGACCGGAATCGAATCCATAAAAACTGAAGCAGTATCAGTATATTAGTGCTTAGTCTCGTAATTGAAACACCCTTCTGCTTCAAGAGACCCTGCTTCTGGGTAACCAAACCCACAGCCCTTCAGATCAAAGTGCTCACACGAGTAGCAGATCACATGCTTAGTCGATTGTTGTAGGTCGTTGGGAGCTGATGGAGAAATAAGGTTTCTCACGTCTCTCATAAGCCTACGAAGCTCGGCCAACTCATCGTAAGACAAACTAGGAATCTCGTAGGTAGTTTCGCGATAATCGCAATGTTTGCAACTGTATCGACGTTTTTTTCCTTCGGGAACCATCCTTGTGTCGATTACTTTGAGTGATGCTTCGCCACACTTTGGACAGCAGCGACACCTAGTCGAAGGAATGGTTGTAATTGTCATTTTTTTTATGTGTCTGATCTCCGCTGTTGAGGCGGAGACAAATGTTAGTCGCTGGTGTCTCTGATGCAGGAGTGGTTTGCCTTTAGTGATTATTTAGAACTTTCTTTCTGTACTCGAACCTTAGATGCGAGCCTGCAGTATGTCCTGTCGACCTTCTGCCCAGCCTCCATCATCTGCAGCATGCACTGATTCGTGTATCTGGCCTGTGTTTTGAATTGCTGGAGGTTGGTTGTAATCACAACACCAAAATAAATTAAAAACCCAAAAACAATGAATCCTGTGAAGTTGCCGACGACGGCATTGAGGATTTCAGGGGAACGCCAGATACCAACTAAGCGAACAAGGTCTGTGGAGTCAAAACGAATGCTGCCTTTCTTTTGATCCTTCATGTTGTTTTTGTTGTTGTACACAGAGCATACACTGTATTAGCACCTCTTGCAACCTTTGGTGTGAGTGCTAACATGCTGGAAATGCGGAGTCTCAGTGACAAGCAAGTTCAAAGACTTAATGGCGCAGCTTAACGACGAAGAAGTAACCGTCACAGCCCCTAATGGGTCTGCTTTGGCTAAGCAAGTCACTTTAAAAGACAAAAAGAAGCTTAGTGATCGCTATAACTTCAATCAAGGATGGTATGACGCGCTGTTAAACACCGACGCAGTGCTTAACGAGGCTACTGAAGGCGAAGTCTTCCGTTTAGATCCTAAAGAAAAACGACAGATCGTCGAAATTGGTGTTTATGAAGGTGCATCGACCTGTTTTTGGTCTGATTTCTACCTCGACCACCCAGAATCACGTCTGATTTCAATAGATCCCTTTACTGGGAGCTTTGAACACCATGAAAACCCTGAAAATTACCCTGAACTAGGCTGTATCGAATACACAGCACGGGGAAATGTTGCTAAATCTGATAACGCTGCGAAAGTCGAAATCATCAAAGGCTTTTCGTGGTTCGTATTCCTGGAACTGGTGCTCAGAAACGACACCGACCGCTGGATTGATGTTCTGTACATCGATGGAGCGCATGACTCTGCCTCTGTTGCGCGTGATGTTGCTCTTTTCTGTCCTATGGTCAAGCCTGGTGGATTGGTAATCTTTGACGATTACGCACATCCAGATGTGCAACGTGCTGTGGATATGACACTCAATGCATTTGCCACAGCTCAAAAAGCTATGTTTACTGGTTGGCAACTAGCAGTAAAGTTTTAGTTTTTGGTTGAGGCATCAAGTGTTCCTGTTGATTGCTAAGGCGGTGGAATGTTCAGCAGTCAGGCTTTTATGAGAAGCTTCGTGAGAGCAGGAAAACGGGGTTTGCGTATACACTCCTCGGCTATGAGCACTTGTGTAAGACCTCTACAAATTACTTGAGGGCTCGCGCTCCCCACAGTTTTTACAGCTTGCGGTAGTCACGGGCGTCGTTTCCAGACAAAGACCCCACCCTCCTCCATTACTACGACGGTTTACGTCATGGCCTCGTTTTTTACCACACGGGGCTTTTTTATTTGCACAAAAAAACTTCCATCTGACGATCGGATTCTTGACAGTACTGTCGCGCTTTATAGACCCTGTACAAAATTCACACTTGTTCTATGACTTTACGCATTTACCTGGACCCCAGCTACATGGCAAAACCGCTATCGGTTCAAACCAAAACACTAACTCACACACCTCATACACAACCTGTAATACTTACATCCTTACAACCATCCTTGACTTTTATTGACTTAGCGGTAGTATGACCTGAGACCTTGGAGTACTCCAGGCTTACCGCACCATCACTATGAAAAACATTCTACTATCTGTTGCCTTTATCTACGGTCTGGGCATGTCTGTTTACGGCCTTAGCTGGTACGGCAAAGACATGGCACAACTCAATGCCGCCGTGGTCAACGGCAATCAACACGTCGAACTACGCCATCGAATCAATACCTGGGGCAACGTAGGTACAATTATGTTTGCTCAACTAATCGCAACTACTGCTTTGGTTGGTATGTCCCGATCTGTACAGACCCAGGAGCACCGAAAGGATAAGGATTAGTCAACCCCGCATCTTCTAGTTTCCGGTGAACTGCACTACCTGCCGAAATCGCTCGGCTAACTAAGTCCAGTTCTCCGCCTTCCTTATCTCGACCACTCACGGCTCGCAATCTATGCCATGCAGGAATATGGTTCGTACCAAACTCATCGTCAACAGTTACCACACCAGTTTCAGGATTAACGTTGGCGTAATACCGACCGATGTCTTTATTTCTGAAATCACGGCCTAACTCGTCATAAGCCTGTCGGTTGTCAATGTCCTCATTAAAAACAAGAGTATTACTCTCGGGATAAAACTTAGCTTCATCGATTGTCCGCTGATAAAACTCATTGCTTGCAGGGTTTTCCATGATTCTGAACGGTTGTCCAGCAGTTCCAAGCGTTGACTTCACAAACGCCGCGCCAGTCCTCGCTTCCGGGATAATGTCCGTAAACGGAATCGGAATAGCTCCCTTGTTTGGTATGTCTTGCAAATAGTCCATAATCTGCTCTCTGGTGACATCCAATGCTTCACCAGCCATTCGAACAGAACCGCCAACATTATTTTGAAAGGTATTGCCAACTTCAGTAGCTCTATCTCCTATATACCCAAGTAGATCAAAATCCATAACTCAACCCAGTTAGGTAAAACTTACAATTTAGATTCAGGCTCTTTTAAACCCATCAAACTAAGCGTAGTGGCAATAGCCACGCCAAACAAAGTTTCTGCTCGACCTCCTAAATCTGGGCAAACTTGCTGCACGGAAGAGTTCTCAGAGTTGCCAATCTTGTCAGCACACTTATAAAAACTAAACCCAATCACA
>MDTG01446824.1_pt1 | contig 28041 bp, 16 predicted proteins | sample 811421 | NCBI WGS metagenome assembly MDTG01 (sample SAMN05326645, study PRJNA326480) | marine metagenome | isolation source: seawater | place: Pacific Ocean: South East | collected 2011
GTGATTGAGTCATCTACTAAGCGTCTATATTCACGAAATACATATTATCATCAGACACAAGAACCCCAAGGATCACAAGGATCACAAGGGTCAAAAGATATAGAACAGGAGATGTTTGAGGAATCTTTAGAAGAACAGATGGCTGATCTTATGTAAACTTAATAATTAGCAAAATTAACAACCGAACTATAATCACCTACATTCATAATTAATAACTTATCCGCTAATAATCCACCCTGTGCATTAAAATTATCCCCACAATATTGATTTTTTTGTCCACACGTGCACTGAGTATATCCTAAATTATTTATCCCTGCATAAACCCCTTTATTAGGAAAACACGGGTCCGCTTCATTAAATTCTTTACTTTTTTTATAAGTCCTTTGATTATATTTACAATTCATGCATACTTGTATACATTTGCCTGAATTAGGACAACGATAATATCCATCTGGGCAATCACCTGGACGAATATATGTTTCACCCATATTGGTAAATCCTTCAACATCGGATGAAATTAATTCTCTAGAAACAGAGGGTTGTTTTACCATTGGTTCTAATAAAGAATGACTCAATACATTATCAGTATTATCTCCTAAAGGTCTTTCAGTAACTATAGAAAAGATATCTTTATCAACTGCTTCTCTTTGAATACATGGCCAGGGAGACACATTTTTATCGGATCCATTGATACATTCATCCAACATAACATTGGCATTTTGTTTCTCCCCATTCATATAAATACATTGATTGTAGTTAATACTCATTATATTTATGTCAATATTTTATTCTATGAGTTTAATTTTTAATCCCCCCCCATTATTCCCCTCACCTGATTTATATCCCCCCTCATCGCAGCTTCCACAATTTTTGAACCTTCATGAATAAAATCCAGGGAGGATCTAATAGGAAGAGATATATCTTCAAGCATAGGGGTGTTAAGGGCTTCTATACTTTTTTTCCATGCGACACCTTTTTTGTCTATATCTTTTTTTATAGAAGAATCTTCTCTGTTATATGTGAACATTTTTTCGGTTGGTATTAGTGATGTAAACTTAGGAATTTTATTATCTAATCTAAGTTGTAATCCACCACCATTTACTGGTTTAGATCCAAATTCGCTGATACCATCTTTTTCTAAACTGGGATAACAACAATCTTCAAATTTTAATTTTAATTCATTCAGTAAAAAACCAGGAGTATATGAGTGTGTTTCAGAACCCCAAAGCATTTGTGATATACTATTACTATGACCTATAACTACTATATGTTCTATATCCGAAGTCCAGATATTATTTTGAATATATCTAAAATTATATTTAACAACGGCTAATTTTTGTAAGGGCAGCCGGTACATCGGCGATACTTGATTATACACTGTTTTATAACCATTTATATCATATGATGGTTGTTGTGTATTTTTCATACAATTTAATGCCGTAACTATACCATGGAGTAAATGTTTCCCTTTTGTAAAATGATCAGTATTACTATCATCATCCGTTTCTATATCATCTTTTAGTATAGGTCTATAATAAGGACTATTATAATAATCGAATAATTCTTTTAATCGCTCCTTCTCTTTTTTTTTAATTGTTCGTAGGTTCGGCTGATCAGATACCGTAAGAAGACTACCTATGATAGGGGTAATAGCAAATAAATCTGGAGCAGATGAATCTGGAGCAAATAAATCTGGAGCAGGAGTTTCAGGTTGAATAGGACCCTCACCTACTTCTACTTTAGCCTTGCCCGACAGTGATAGCTCTGTTATTTGTTGGTCTATTTCCTTGCTTTTACGTTTTATTTCTGTTATATTCATTGCGGGCATATCTTCAAATTCTTGAATATTATATTTGATACCATCCAGTATTGCATCATCTTCATTAATATCATATTTATCTTTTATCTGCTCTAACTTGTTTTGTAGTGTTTGTATTATTGCTTTTTTATATACTTCTGGTGATGATTTTATTAATGCTTTAGTCTGCCTTTCTTTATGGGCCATTTCTATTTGTTCACGTTTATTTACGTCTGTGTCACAATAAAACAAATAGCCAAATGATTTATCTTCCGGGTCTAATCTTATACAAAGATCTTTTAATTCAATAATATCATCATATGTATCTGGATGGTAATGATTTCCATAATAATTGGCTCCATTGTCCCCTATCTCAACTATAGGAGAAATAATGACTGTAAAAAAAATACCATCCTTTTTTAACGCTTCAATAAAATTTATAGCAGATCGTATAGTTCTTTTATACGGGGATACCAATACTAATACTTTTTTTTTAAATAAAGTCTCACAAATATCTTTTTGTGTAGGACCACCACCTTCTTTCGCAACCATAACCCCGCCACCTGAATCCACAGACTCCCCAGACGAGGTTGGACTCAAGCTCAGTTCTCTATGTCCTTCCGGTCCTACCTGTTCTTGATCACATGTAATATTAGGTTTTTCTATGTTTAAATATTCTTTAATATATGTTTCTCCACCCTTATTATGATATTTAGGAACAGGTTCATCATCATTATAAAATAGACCCGGTTCTCCAGGACGATGGAGCAGAGGTAATGCGTTTGATTGTTCATATGCTCTTAATAGGGCTCTCACGTTTAAGGGAAATTTATGCCTTGACATTTCTTGACTAACACCCCTTGACCAACAATGCCGTAATATAGATAAAGATTTAACCCCATTAAATTTCATATACTTTAAAATCATTTCTAAACATTTAGTAGGTTTTTGTTCACTTACTTGTTGTTCTGTATAATACATAGATTTAGGTGTATCATATAATTTTGTTAATTGCTTCATAAGCCCCTGAAACACTAACACCGACGTAGCGATAAAAATAGGATCAATACCACCTATATACTTCTTCTTTTTATGAGTCTTGTATTGTTTCCGAGTCTTGTATTGTTTCCGAGTCCTTTGTTTCCGAGTCCTTTGTTTCCGAGTCCTTTGTTTCCGAGTCTTGTATTGTTTATGAGTCCTTTGTTTCCGAGTCCTTTGTTTCCGAGTCCTTTGTTTCCGAGGCCTTTGTTTTCGGATGATATTCTTTGACCTTTTTTTCATAATATATATATATATAATATAATATAAATGACTAATTGTAATACTTGTATAATAGGTATTACTATGTTAATTTCATCCATTTATATGTCTATCTTAAAACAAGATCAGGATATCTTTCTACGTTTTTTAAATTTATTGAATGAAGATCAACAACAAATATACTCAAATATTGTGAAAGAGCGACTCATGATATATGTAACAGGTATGATAACTGGTTTAGTCTTTGCCCTACTATATTATTATAAATATCCTAAACAAAGTTATCCTATTTGCACTTTTTTAGCGATAGTCTATGTAACTAAATTAACGATTTATTATTTCTATCCTAAATCACCTTTAATGTTATATTCATTAACGACCAAAGAACAAACAGACCAATGGGCGAAAATATACGAAGAAATGAAATATAGATATAAATTGTCTTTATTAGTTGGGTTTATAGGGTATGTTATCTTTTTTTCGGGGTTTCAGAAATGATTTATAGAAATAAAATAAAATGAATATAATATGGAAGGTCCCAGTCAGGAAGAAGGTCAAAATCAAGAAGAACAAACACAAGGAATAGATGATCAAGGTGTTCCAATTCCTGAAATAAGTAATATTTCATTTACACCTATCATTATAACCCGATCACAACCCAGAAATAATTTTCAATTCTTGAATAATATATTTCAATATATGTCTTCTGATCAACCAACCAGTTTAGAAGAAAGAATCCAACATCAATCATTTAATGAAACACCTAAATTTAAACAAGTAACGGATAAAGATTTCATAAATTCATTATCTATTCAAAAAGTTTCCCAGGAATTAGTTGAAAAAAAGATAACTTGTGGAATTTGTTTAGAAGAATTAATTTTAGGAGAAGATATTATTGAATTACCTTGTTGGGATAAACATTATTTCCATATTAAAAAGGATGGATGTGATGGTATTTATCCATGGTTAAAAAAAAATCCCACGTGTCCCTTATGTAGATATTCATTTCCATCAACTGAAGTGAAAGTAGAACCGGAACCGGAACCGGAAACAGACCCTGAACAGGAAACACCTATATCTATTCAACCGCGTATAATAAACATTCAAACAATGATCCAAAATGTAATTCAAGAAGAAGAAGAACGTATGTTACAAGAAAGTATATTAAATTCATTACAATAATAAATAAGTTTAAAAGATATCTTTTTTTTACCTTTACTTGTATGGCTAGTTCAACGATTCAAAATGTTTCCTCTTGCCCTGATTATATTAACAAATTTATCCATCATAATATGGAAAAACTAATGGAAATTTATAATGCTGGTTATCAAGCCAATAATAAAGAAGGTTGTTTAGGATTCATGTGTAATCAAGAAACTAATAAAATGGATGTGATGTTTTTAAACAAAGAAAGTATCACAACCATGCTAACAGCAGATAGTTGGGAACATTTAAAATTAAGTATCCCTGAAGGTAAAAAATTATTTTTTGTGAAAGATGAAGGGTTAAATGCCGTATTTTTATTATATATCTAATATATATGAAACTATCTGATGAATACCGGAAATTGTACAATGCAGCGATCAATCAATTGAGCGATGAAAAAAAAAAGTCTTACGATGAAAGTATAGTAAAAAACGCTCTAATTGATTTTATCACATCTGCTGAACACGATCTGAGAGAACGCGAGTCACAAGCTTGGTGGGAAGCCCGCCACCCAGAGTCGAAGCGCAAGTCACAAGCTTGGTGGGAAGCCCGAGAGCGCGAGGATAAGAATATTAAGAAATTCCGTGAGAGAAGTAATATAGAGATTCTTAACAGACAAATGGACAAATTGCTAAACGGTGAGTATGGCAACATAACAGATATCACAACCGCATTAAAAAAAGTTATAAAATCTATAGTGGAATCCATACCGACCCGAAAAATGCAAGGGGGGTATAAAAGAAAAAGAACTATAAAAAAGAAAAGAAAAAGAAGTAAACAAAGCAAAAAGGTCAAATCAAAAAGTAGAAAAAGAACCAAACGTAAATAAAATATTATATATAGTAAAATGGATGGGATAGAGGGAAGAAGTTTACTATTGGTACCTAGCGGAAATAGGGAAGTGTTAAATCCTCGTAGAGAAGATACTCGTAGAGCTACTCGTAGAGCTACTCGTAGAGATGTATCTACTCATAGGCAATATAATGACCCAGAAATGGATAGGATGAGAATACAGAGATTTCTAGACCGTCAACGAATAAGCGGTCAAACAAGACATACATTAAACCAAGAAATAGCAGCTAAAATGACAGAAATAAACCAAAGCGGATTTAGTAAAGATAGGAATCCTACGAAAAGAATAATATCTGAATTAATGAAAGAAAATCATATATTAAAAGAAGCAATTGCACCATTAGAGCGAAGTAATGAATATTGTGAGGGTAGAATACGTGCAGCAGAAAATAGGGCAGATGCCTATATGATATCTAATAAAGGTTGTCAACGGCTTAAAGAAATAGTAAAAGCAACTGATCCTGAGCTATTTGAGCAGGTCATGGGTGAGAGAGAAGCCTTTCGCTTATTACATCAAGAGCAACGTGATGATGAAATCTTTGATACAATGCAAGCAGAGCGTAATAAGGAGTTGGTAGAGGAAAAGGCGGCTCTGTCTCAGAATAGCCTGTTTTTACAAGATAAGATGAGATATCTGAACGAACACTTGGCTAGTACCAAACTACAGGAAGAGGATTTAAATGTAACTGAAGACGAAGAAGACGAAGAACCCATTAATTGGCCTCTATTGGAAGTAAATCTATCGTTTGACGATATAATAGTGACTTCCTATCTTTTGAATGGTTATATTACTACTATGGGAGAATGTGACTTAGTGAAAGCCGATCCATATGATGCTTGTAATGATTTAATTAATGGTAAAGATATAAAGAATAAAGTAGTCGTAATAAAGCGGGGGGATTGCACTTATTATGATAAAATAAATAGAGCTAATAATGCACGAGCAAAAGGAATATTGATCGTTAATACAAGTGATGATTTGGATATGTCTAATCTCCAGTTTGATTATGACCTCAAGGGTCTGATAGACACTATGAATATCCCTGTATTATTTATAAAAAAAAGCGATGAAACTATTGTTAATATAAGTAGCAAAGTATCATATTCAACCGAGGAAGAGGTAGCACCAGAATCAGCACCAGATCTAGAGCCAGAGCCAGAGCCAGAGCCAGATCTAGATCCAGAGCCAATAGCAAAAGCATCAGAAAAGGCTGGTAATCCCGATACAAAGGAAGATATGAAACAGAGGATGCTGAAAGTGATGAGGGAGAATCAATTAAGAAAATTAACCACGGATAAAGTTGGGGGGTATAAAAAAAAAAGAACAATAAAAAAGAAAAGAAAACAAATAAAAAGAGTCAAATCAAAAAGGAGAAAACGAACTCAAAAAATACATAAACAAAGCAAAAAGGTCAAATCAAAAAGAAATTAATTATTTACTTCGTCACACATGCTCTACCATTCTTACAATACCATTTATTGACACCTGTAAATTCACATACCAAGTGAGTTAAAGCACCTAATACAAAGAAGCCTATAGCCATTTGTGTTTCTCTATTCATTTTTAATTTCATAGATTCCATAACATAAATTACAACATAACCCAATAAAACAACTAATACACCCACGGCAACAGCTTCTATCAATAATCTTTGTAACCCTTTCATTTTATACATTAAGTTAGATATTTATTATATGTTTTTCTATCCAAATAAATTGTTCATCAATAAAATCTTGATACACATAATTTCGGTTCCTATCATCAAAGGATGTGTTAGATTGAATAGACATTTTATTTGTTTTCATAAATTTTTCAGAATAGGAATAAGCTTCTTCATATGAACCAAAGACAGGCATATTATCAATCACAAGAGGATTTCGTAAAGGTTGTAGACAAATACGAACAATATAGATATCTTTAGATAATTGATCCATAAACTATATACTATATACTATACCTAACTATAATTTTAAATGACTTAAATAAATTATACCTATAAACTATAAGATGACAGATTATTATAAATTATTGGGTGTAACCAAAGAATCAAATCAGAATGAGATTAAAAAAGCATATCGAAAATTAGCGATTCAACATCATCCTGATAAAGGGGGTGATCCAGAAATATTTAAACAAGTAGCTGAAGCATACGAAACATTATCTGATCCTAAAAAAAAACAACAATATGATATGTTAGGTGTAACCGAAGTAAATTTATCGATGAAACCCATGGATATGTTTCAGGAATTTGAACGAATGTTTTCCGGGTCTATGTTTTCAAGAAAATCATTTATGGATCCTTTCAATAGAACAACACATCCGTTTAGTGGATTTAATAAGCAAAATGATCCTTTACAAACTTTATTTATGAATATGGGATCTCATACTAGATCCAATAACCATTGTTTTTCTCAAACAACGATTATAAAAAATGGAAAAAAGATAATCAAAACGACTCAAAATGGTCATACAACCATAAAAGAAATAGATATGAGAGATAATTTTATCAATAATCAATGATAATCCCTTCATCATTTTTTTGCATCAATAGTTGACCTTGTTTATATCCATCGATATCTATTTCTTTTTGTGCTTTCCTTTTAAATCGTGGTTTTTGACCTGTCATATAACTGGATGATTGAGCATCACTATAACTAAATGATTGGTAATGAGGTTGTGGGGAAACACGAAGGTTTAATCTTCTCTTAGGTCTTTGGCGAAGTGTTATAATAGGTTTTTTATATTTACTTCTCTTAGGTCTTTGTTTCTGATGTTTACGTGGTTTTCTAAATTTTAACTTGGAAAACATCTTAGTTAAATTCTTAGGTTTATATATGTTACGTTTTTTCTTTTTCTTTCCACTTTTAAATGTTCTCTTGTATTTAGGCATTATTCTATTAATTAGATTTTTTTTTTAACCCATTTCTTTTTAACTGATTTCTTCTTGTTAGATGTTTTCTTCTTGTTAGATGTTTTCTTTTTTTTAACACATTTATAGGCTTTGTGTATACCATAGGCACATGCACCTGTAGCACCTAAAACTAAACCAATCGGATTAGACGCAGCAGCTGCTACACATGGAACACAAGCAGCCACCCCCCCCCTCTGTCGTTTACCTCCCCTCAATTGATTACCTCCCTCGAATTGATTTCCTCCATATACTGTTCTTAATTCTGAACTGGTATCACTTTTTTCATACCATTTATCGGGTGATTTCCAACTACCACCGCTTTCCCATAATTTAATCCCATAAGAGTTTTTATATTTACGACAAGGAAATTCCGTCCATAACGTAGGTTTCATTTTAAGGGTTCTTCGTTTAGTCTTTTTATTACCCGAACATTTAGGTTTACTGGATTTACGTAAATGATGATCTTCTTTATCTGTCCAAGGTAATATATATGGATAAAATGTATTAGCTGGTAAGATATGAAACTTATCTTTTTTTATATTTATAACAGATCGGAGCGCCCAAGGACCTGTTTCTTCATCGACTTCTGGATTATATAAATCTATTTTGTGTAAAAATTGTTTTGTTAACAACCTTCCTATAACAGTAGATTTAGGTATAGATCCAATAAATGAGTTGGAAATTATATCAGATTCTTTTAAATTTGTCCCTAATTCATTACATAATAGTAAGGGTTCGGGTCTATTAAATAACTTGGTTATATCTTTGAGTAAATACATATTACAATCAAAATAGTAACCACCTTCATTATATAAAATTTCATAACGCATTAAATCAGATATTTGAGCAAACTTAGAATAGGTATAAGGATCTTTATTAGTTTTATAAATTGTTTTAGATTGTTTATAATTTTTCATATTTACTCCATGAATCTTCCTTACTTGTTGAATTGTAGAATATGTTTTCGGGAAATTTTTTTTTGAGATATCTTTCTCCCCCCATAAATGTATGGTATAACCAGGGGCATAGGTCTCAAATGTTTTCATAAATTTTTTAAGATAAGGGGGTTTCTTATTTCCTAACCAAATGAAATGGATTTTTTTAGGTATAGGAGATATATTTTGTTTGTTAATATTTCTTTTCATATTATATGTAATATTTTAAAGATATAATATTAAAGGTGTATTGCTTCTTCTAACATTTTTTCCATAACCGATTTCTTGACTTTGTTCGTTTTTTTTAAATTATATTTAGTTATAAGACTTTCTATATGCTGTGATTGTTTATGTTGTAAACGATTCGTTAATACATTCCGTAATTTAGGTATATGAACATCAATCATTTCTTCATAAGAGTCTTCTTCATCTGAAGATTGGATATCTATAACATCTGGTTGAGTTTCTTTAAGTGATACCTGAGAATGTAATTTATCAATAGTTATTTTTAATTGTTTATTGTCTAATTTTAATTGAGTATATTCTTTTGTGATAGATTCTAATTCAGATATTTGATTTTTCAATTTGAGAATTGTATCTTTTAATTTAGAGATTTCTTCATCTTTTTCATAAACAAAACTCATTTTATGTTTCATGGTAACAATTTCCTCTTGAAGAGATTTTATAATCGTGTTATTTTCTTCATACCTCGTCCGTCCATTAATCAAAGCATCTGTTTGAAACCGATCATTCTGATTTTTAACAGGGACTAAATCTTTAGCTGAAATAGAGGGGCGAGTAAAATCACCCGAATCATCAAAGATATTTAATGTAGAACTATATTTTTTCATAATATAGTGAAATATAAATTATTATAAAAGAGACAACGTAATTAATTAGCCGTTATTTGTATATCAGTGTATTTAGGTGATTTTTTAGGAGTTTTTTTAGGATATTTTTTAGGAGTTTTTTTAGGAGATTTTTTTTTCCGTTTTTTAGTTCGTTTATTCCTTTTATGTTTAGTTAGTTTATTTATTTTTTGAAGTATATCCTGAATTGATTCAGGGGTTCCATCATATTCTTTTAAAATTTTATTAATACGTTTTTTCTGTTCTGGACGAATTTTTCTATGTTTTAATTGATGAATATGTTTTTTTATACTTGCTTGTATACTATTTAATTCATCTTCTTTATGTTTGATATATTTCATTTTTTCTGTCGAATTTTTTTCAAATTGATCACTTAATAATTTTATTCGTCTTTCTTGACTGTCATATATTTCTTGTTTTACTCTTTCTTTATATTCCATTTTTTTTAATATTCCAGATAATTGTTTTGTAATATTTTGTTTAGTTCTCGCTATAGTTAATTTATCTTTTTTCATTTGTGTTTCTAACTTTTTGTATCTTCGTAATTGACCTTCTTCTATTTTAAATAAACGATCATCAGAAGGGACATATTTTCCCTTTTCAGATTTACCAAATAATGTTTCATAAATACCTTTTGTATCTTTAACCTCTTTAACCTCTTTAACCTCTTTAACCTCTTTAGTCTCCTTTTTAGCTTCTTCTTTTAATTCTTTAACTTCTTTTTTTTCTTGTTTATCTATTTGTTCTTTCATTTTTTTTAATTCTTGTTCTTGTTGTTTATCTTGTTTATCGGCTTCTTCCCTTAATTTTAAAATTCGTTCTTTTTCTTTAGCCTCTTCTTGAGAACGCTTTTGTTTCTTTTCTTCACTTTGTTTTTTCCGTGCTTCTCTTCTTTCTTTACTATCTTTTGCTTGTTTATCTTTTTTTTCTTTTTCTTCTTTATATTCTTCATTTAATACCTTAATAGCACGTTCTAAATTTTGTATAGATGATTTTGTTCTACCTTTAACAACTATTTTTTTTGCCTCAGATCTATCCGGATCATTTAAACCAGCTAAACTTTTTAGAACAGGCATGGTTCCTCTGACTTGCTCGGACTCTAATACTTGTATAAATTCTTCGCATTGATGATCTTTTAACCATTGTTTATAGTCTTCTTTTTTATCAAATACACCTACTTTAGATAATACGCCTTTTGCTTTATTTGCTATTTGTTCAAGTGCTCCTATATTTGATCTTACCAATTGATCTATTTTTCTAATTGTATTAATTCGTTTTAATAACAATAATTTAATTACATTATAAAAATAAATAAATCTAAGATAATAATAAAAAATAGCTGTATCCGTTATAGTATAATAATAAGCAGTAGTATCAGCACGTTTATATTCTCTAAGTATTTCTGATTTATCAGTTTCCCAGTCTGGTTTATCATAACGTTTCATTTTAAACTGAATAGATCCATTAAATGTAGCCGTAAATTCTATTTCGGTTTTGGTTGGGTCATTAGGTATATTCGGTAATTCGATTTTAAGCCTACCCGGGGGATTGTCCCCCCTTGTTACTATAGAATGAATACTTTCTTTATAGATATTATTTTGATCAGTTGGAAATTTAGCTATAAAAATTTTCTTAATTATATCTAAAAATTGTTTCGAACTAATATCTATAGTTTTGGTGTTATCTACTTTCTCGTATACATGCCCACAAAAACTTTCAAATTGAGTTTCATATTCAGCAACTAATACATCTATATTTTTTGTTTTCTTTTTTTTATTTTTCAAAGTAGGTAATTGTTGTATGCGTTTTTTATAACTCTCCTTTAATTCATCTAAATATTTATTATACCTTTCTATATCATCCTCTATAGATTTAATAGAAGCATTGATTTCCGTTGCAAATCTAGGAGGATACTGAATCAGGGTTCCAGCTTGAGTTCGTGTTACAGTGCTTACAGTACTAAGTAAGCTATTAAATAGAGCTTTCATTTGATTTAGAGTAAATATCTGAGGGACACCAGGAGCAGCACCAGCAACAACACCAGCAACAACACCCGCACCACGACCACCCGGACGAGCAGCACCACGACGAGGAGCAGCACCATCAGCAGCACCACGACGAGGAGCAGCACCATCAGCAACACCACGACGAGCAGCAGCACGACGACGAGGAGCAGCATCAATAGGAGGAGGATCACGACCACCCGGACCAGGAATAGCAGGAGCACCACCAAGATGAGGAGCAGCAAGATGAGGAGCAGCACGATGAGGAGCAGCAAGAGGAGCAGCACGATGAGGAGCAGCATGACGAGGAGCAGCAAGAGGAGGAGCAGCAAGAGGAGCAGCAACAACACCACCAGGAACCGCACCTTGAAAATTCTGATAATAAGAATCAACTGCTTTATTTATTTGATCAAATATAGAAAAATACATATTATTATTAGTATCATCATATAAACGATTCAACTCTTGCATTAATGTATGTAACCTACCTTGATCCTCATTCGTAAGTTCATTCTTTAAATCATCAACACTTTTTCCGAATATAATAGAAAACGCATCCTGGGGAGATATATCTACTTTTTTATTTCCTTGTAATTGTCTATATTTAGATCTTAAATTTTGTAAAATATTATTAACTATTTTAAATTTTTCTTTTTTTTCATCAAAGGGTTTTTTGGATGTATACCAATCTGAAAAATATTTTTCAAATAATAATAAATCATTACCATTGATATCTTTCTGAACATAAAAATCTTCTTTAAATTCAAAATATCTCTTTGTTTCCATGCAATAATTAATTTCATCGGGGGATAGTTTTCGATATATTGTATCAATACTTTTATTATGAAGAGCTTTTAATAATGCAGGTTTACCATAAACATATCCAATAATTAATATTGGTAGTAAATAAGGAGTAAAAGAAGCCGTGGCTGCAGAAGCTAAAAAAGTTAAAATACTTCCTATACTACTAATAAATGTGCTTAACACTAACCCACCCTGTGCTACAAAAGAGAACCATTCCATAATTCCTCTAGCCATCTTTGTTTTATTACCAACACTACTTGTATCTAGTAATTTAGTGAGTATTTTATAACCTTTTCCTCTTTTCATTTTCTCGTCAATATTCCAAGTCGTGTCTTTATCATATGTATCACTAAACCTTTCACTTTCCTCAATTGGTTTTAAAACTATATCCCCTTTAACATTTATACCAAATTTCTCCGCATGTTCCTTACTTTTGACCTCAAATAACCCACCTGGGTTATCCTCGTATGTAAAAAAATTGTTTGTATATTCATTAAGCAAATTAATTCCCGGTGTCCAACCCGCGTATTGTCCTGGATTACTCAGAACAGCGACACTTATAGGGATGAGATTTCCCCGCTCTGGGGAACCAGGCACGCTGGTGAACTCCATGAGAGACCCGGTTCCAGCAACCCTGGTTGCAAAATCTACAATACAAACATCGCAGGGTGTGGGTTCTCCAAAATTAGATGGGAATCGATGCATATCTACATAAGGAGCAATGCGAGGATCAATTGGCAGCCCAGGCAGCGCAGGTGGTATATTATCTAAATCAAAATAAAAATTTTTAACCTCAAATAACCCATTCTTTCGTGAATCAAACACGGCTGGTTTCGGTGTAAACATCGAATAAGAATCTACAACATATTGCCACATTTGAGTTAAAGCTAAATCAGTTTCAGTATTTTCTTTAAAAAGTTCTTCCGTTTCTTGTTCTATAGTCATCAGTGATGTGTCTATTTTAGGTTCTTGTCCCTGTGGATTAGCCTGTTGTGGTTGTGGCTGTTGTGGATTAGCCTGTTGTGGCTGTTGTGGTTGTTGTGCTAACATATATATTGTATTATAAATTAATTTACAGATATAAATCTTTTATGAATTATAGACCATATATTTCTATTATCAGATAAAGTGATATAATAATTATTATTTTTGACTGTTTCATAGTCACTATTATAACATATTTCATTTGAAGAATTATAAAATATCATGATTAATTTATGTTTGAATAATTGAAGTTTCCCTTTATTGTGAAAATGAATCGATGTATCTTTTTCACAATAATTAGCGGTTAATTGTAATTCATTCGCTATATCTAATAGTTGTTTTCCATATATACGTTCTTTATCTTTATCAACTACTCTATTTATATGATAATTTAATTGATCATAAGAATCAATCAACAATTCTGAATCTTTATGTAATTCATTTAATTGATCGTCTAATTTATATAACATAGAATTGATCGATGTTTTGGTTTGAATCGCATCAGAAAGTAATTTTGTAAATAATTTTGTATTTTTTTCCATACATTCTTTAATAGAATTAATATGTTGACTATGAGTTTGATTTATCACAAATAATTGTTCATAAACATTTTGGAATTCAGTTAATGTTTGATTCTGAATTAATTGAGATGATTGATTTGATAGAAGTAACGTATTACATTCATATAATCGGAGTAAATATTCAATTGCCATTTGAATCATTAAAAAATTCATTTCACAACAGGTCAAAAAAACGATAAGTTTTCCATTATGTATTTCATAATCTATATATTTTTTACGAGATACTTTACTATGATAGGATATAAATAACCCATAATCAATATTTTGAGTCTCCATATCTTTGATTAATTTGTGAACTTCTTCGGAAGAAACAGGAGTTACATAATTTTTGTAATCAATCATAATTTTACCGATTTTATGATTCTTAATTTCTAAAATAGCGTCTCCTGATTTAGGTATTTTTGATGTATCGATATAAACTATATTCGGACAACACTTCGTAAAATGTTCAGAAGCAAATAATTCACCAATTTTACCATTTTTTGAAGAATTACCCCCTGTTATAAATGTATCAATTAAAAGATCTAATTTATCATTATGAATTACAGGTATCACAGAATTTAGTAAATAACATGAAAAATCTATATATTTCATAAAATCTTCAGGAGATTGATTATAAAGTTGTTTTATTTTTTCATTTTCAATAATCTGTTCTTTATTTGTCTCAGTATCAATAAGCTTTAATACCATCACTACCTATAAAATCCAGGTATATGTTTAAATAGTAATATTATTAACGAAAATAAAATAATTAGATAGTATATATGGATCTACAATGTAATATAAAGAAAGTTCCTCCTGGATATAAAGAAATATATTGCTCTAGCGGTAAATCAGATGAGAGAGCTTTTGTATGTGATACGGGATATTCAAATGGTATTAATGGTCCCAATGATACTATAATTATAAAAAATAAAGCAAACCCTACATGCAATTTTAAAGATCTAAAAAAGAAAGAATGTACGTCACAACCATTTACTATCCCTACTTTATTACGCTCGGGTAATAGTGAAAATTATGAGTGCACTACAAAAGAATCTACAACCAATCCAACAGACTATTTAGACAAATTACGTGAATGTTTAAAACATAATCGTTCCCGAGAATATTCTATTAAAGATATTTGTGAAGCAGATAAAAAGAATAAATGTTCTTATGAAAAATATAAAGGAGATTATTTAGTAACGCGTGAAACATACCCAAAAACAGGTTCTAGAACTAAACCCGATAATACTTCCTATCAATATATATCAAATACAGAAGCTCAATTACTTTATCCAAACAATCTTACATCAAAAGACCCAATAAACCGGTTTTGTTATCTGGATAGTGGTAAACCATCATTAACTAATACTAATATAAATGAAGTTAAAACGAATCCCTCTATTACTGTTGGTAGTCAAAAAGATGAATGTATTACCTTAGAACATTATGATTATAAAAAAATCCCTAACAAATTAAATGAAATTGAGAGAGGTCAAAATATACACCCTAAGAAAGATGGTGCCTATATGGGATATACACTAATCAACAAAGACAATCATTTTGTAGGAACTACGAGTGAAGGGTTACTACATAAAATATCAAAAAAAGACGATCCAAATAATTATTATCCAGGAAAACAAGTTATTCCTATTCCTAATAATAATACATTAGATCAATTTTCTGTAGAATGTAATCAGAAATCATTTTTCCATACCAAGAAAAATTCATATATGTCTATACCTCAATCAAAAACACCACAATTGATACAATTAGGGGGATGTGAAATGAATATGTGTAAAAAAGATAATACATCACCTTTTGAAACAATTTATAGTTACTATAAAGCGAATAAAGCGAATAAAACAAATAAAAAGGATAAGATGTGTGGTGGTGATCAAGAAATGTTCCATGATTATTTTGATCTTACTAAAAAGGATCAAGGTCTTGGTAAAGGTCAATTAACTAATGATAAGATAACTAATTTACATAATTCATTACAATGTAATTACTGTGGAACCATAGATACAGAAAAAGAATGTGATAAGAGTGATAAATGTTATTGGTATCAATCAGCCGGAGAAGATGTATCCAAATGTAAAAATAAATGTGAATCAAGACAAACACTAGGACAATGCGAACAATTTTATACAGGTGATCAAGGTGTAATATCTGATACAATTTATAATTTTGATGGAAAAGATCATAAATGTCAATGGATACCTACCTATTTTAATAGTGATAAAAGTATAGGGTCTACAGATGGGAAATGTAGAGATGTAGATTCTCCTTGTTTTCCTGAAACGCAAGATACTACCAAATGTACCATCAAGATTAGTGGGAAGAATATACCTATACCAGGAACTGTAAAAAAAGGAAAACATAATAAAAACTATTGTTTCCCAAATGTAAATATTTTAAAAGATACTTATTGTAATTATAATTATATAAATTCAAAAGAAGAAACTTGTATTCAACATGATGTAACTAATTGTTCAGATGATTGTATAATCAACTCTACGGATTATAAATGTGTTTCAGATGGTAAATTATTTGTTGATTTACAAACCGGTAAAAAAAGATATAAAACCGATGAGGAGTGTAGTCGTTTTAATAAAGATCCAACATCAGTATGTAAACAGGAACCAGGTTGTTTAGCTGTTCCAAGCAAAAAGATATGCGAAGCAAAAAGTATAAATGATTTGATGAATAATAAGGATTATTCACAAATGACTACATTATGTAAACCATTGAAAGCTCAAATACCCACTGGATATGATGTTAATTTAGTAGAAGAAGAAGGGGTAGATTTAAGTAGTTATTCAGAAAAACACAATAAAGATCCACCTTACGTAACTTCAAAATATTTATGTGATATATGCACTATCCGCGATAAAGATATTAAAAAGAGGAACAAAAATACAGATCCATTTTATGATATAAATACAATTAATGAAGATGACCAAAAATTTTGTGAGAAACCAATAGATAAATATGATACAATTAATCCTAGGAAACCGTGTGTATGGTTACCCGGAAAAGGGGTAGAAAAGGGTCAATGTATAAGTCGTTGTAAAGAACCTTTTTTGAAAAATCCAATTCAATTATCCAAAGCGGGAATGGGTGAAGCCAAGAAAAGGTGTTCACAAACACTCCAATATTCTAAAACAGAACGAAGAAATATTCTTTTCCCGAATATCGATGCATCTACCGGAAATGATATCACAAAAGATTATTATAAAGATATGTATTGCACATGGGATGGTTTTGAATGTCATAATTCAATTCCGTGTAAAGATGCTCAGAGAACACGGTGCGAAGATTTAGGTTATGACTGGTATGAAGGGACTGCTTTAAACGCATCAGAACAAAATAAAGACACTGATAAACTATCTAAAGTATATCCTATAAAAAAAAAGGGAGATGGTAAACCTATTATAGGAGATAGGCAAGGTATATGTGTATTCCCTAATATAAGTAAAACATTTATCGGATCTTCTTCCGAATATACTATACGAACTCCTTATATAGGAAATCACGGAATCGTTTTATTATGGCGTGAATATGGAACCGATTGGAAAAAAGATTTTAGTTTATTTCGTAGAAAATTTACAAAAGATACAACTACATCAACTAAGATGTCAGATATTAGAAGCAAGATAAAGAAATTACAAGAAGAATTTTTAGGTGAACATGTCTTATATATCCCTTACAATATCCAAGGGAGTGAAACACCGCCAGATATAAAAAGAATTATAAATACTGCATTACAAACATATCAATATTTCACTATGAATGGTGAATACCCTGTTTGGGCAGAAACAATTTTTACATGGGCTACTAAAACCGATAATGCTGATTTAACTAATTATACAAAATTATGGTATCATAAAAAAGGAGATGTAAAGGTGTTAAAGGAAATAAGCGGTGCAGATGCAGAGGATGATTATATCACTTATTTTGGTGGTTATAATTATTATAAATACAAAAAAGTAGTAGTAAACTCAGGCGAAGTAAATGGTGATGCGGCTAAATCTACTGACAATGATGTTATCATGTGTAATGTAATTTACGATTTACGTGGAATTATCCCAATGTTACCCGTTATAAATAATAAATGTAAATTAGAAATTACTGAATTTAATATAAATCCTAATAATGGAGAAGTTTATTTTCAGATGTATTCAACTTATGATGCAGATAATCGTTTCGAGTTTGTTAAATTTATAGGACCGGAAGATACAAAGGGAAGTGAAAGTGGTAATATAAATAAAACAGCTGCTGCTAATATTTTACACGTATACCGTAGACGCAGCAACAAGGATATTTCAGACCCATTAAGAATTCCATCAGATATTTCTCAAGGATATGGAAGTTTATATGAACCATTTATGCAACAAGGTTATATACATTATGATCCTTCCCTATCTTATATAGATTTGGCTAAAGCTTCAAAAGGAGCAGCGTTACCACAGTTGAATGGTGGTATAAATTTCTCAGCATTAAAACTATTACTAAAAACTATAAATGAAAAAGGTAAAAATAATAAAAATGTAAGTGAAAAATTTAAATATCATTATGCATTTTATGATAGATATACCTACTTAAAAACAGAAATAGAAGCTGCGAAGAATAATGATATACCATCAAAATTAAATCTGAAGCCAACTGATAAAGTATTAAAGACACCTAAAATAAATCCACTATTGAGACCTACATTTAAATATGATAATGATATTATACAATTTGGTAGTGGATCAATTGAAGGATGGAAAACTTATTTACTTTTATCCGGTGTTATAGTTCCTAACTATAATACAAAAATATCTTCTAAATCATTTGATAAGATTACGTGGACTGATCACCTCTTCTATAAATTATTAAATAGACCAAAACCAGCGGGTCAAAAAAAATTATTACCTAATGACATTCGGAAAGCAGCCCTTTGGTCCATGACTCGGAATGTTCATCCAGCCTTTGGTGACCTTATTTATGACCCAAATTATATAAAAAGTAGTAATGATCCCTCCAACCAACAAAATAATAAACTATATCAAAATTATTCACAATTCCCATTTATAAATACACTAGAACTTGGTTTTGTAAACGATAATAATGGTGTAAATGAATATAGGAAGCATTTATTAGATCCATTTGAAAATAAAACAAAATTAGATGATAAAATAGGTACAAACGAAATACCTATAGGAATGATTAAATGGTTTAATTTACTAAAATATACAGGGAAAAATTATAATAAATTAATCAGACATAAAGATTTACCGAACCCTAGTCCTACAAAAGGTTGGTTTAAAACAGGAGAAAACGATTGGAATCAAACTCTAATAACCATATTAAACAAAGCGAATGGTCACGGAAAAACAGAAGCTAAATCCGGATCATCATATTATAAAGATACCTATGTGGACTATATTGATTTAGCACCTAATAACACCTTATCTTCTAATAACTCAGATACGATAAATTTACGATTATTTTACTCTCAAACAGATATGAAGTTTCCTCCATCGAATTTTAATACATATAGAGAATATTATCATCCAGGGAAATGGTTAGTCCCAAAGAATAATAAATGGCCGACAGCAACTACCGGTCCAGGGCAATATGGTAAATGGGGTGATTCAAATGTGGTAAATAAACAAACCGGTCAAATAGTAGGAGAAACAAATGTAGAATTACAGAAGATCAAAGGATTAACCTATAATATGAAACAGTTAGATAAAATACAAAAATTTATAGAACAAACTGAAGGGGATGCTTCTACGGCTTGGCCTTTATCCCCAAAAGTGATTAAAGATTGTAGGAAAATTAATAAATGGTTACATAAACACAAACGGGTGGGCCAGGGGCTGCCGGGCATAGATTATAACTATAATTTCACCACCACTTTTAAAGAAATAACCACTAAGAAGGTGAAGAACCCGAAGTGGGTTGCGGCGTATAATTTGTGTCTGAAAATGTTAGGCCCAAAAGAGTGCAGGGTGTCAGTCTCAGCTACAAGCAATATATCGGAATATACGATGCAAAATCTTCCCTATATGAATAAATCGTTACCCGGAGCTTTCCCCATTAAATTAAAAGAATCTATTACATATTCAGATAATCTACTAGGAGAATGGAGCAATGGTGACACTAAATCAAGCAATATCAAAACCAAATCTGTTTTTTATAAAAATCCAAATGTGACATACACTAGTATTACTGATATTAATAATATTAATTCTATGAAATCTACCGATCTACCCAAGATAAAAGACTATTGGGTTAAGAATTGTAAGACAAACTATTTTTATGATGAAGAAAATTATGAACCATTTAAATATGTTTCTTCTACAAAAAATATACCAGATGGGTTTAATGATCTCCTTCTATTAAAGTCAAATATGAAGTTCAAAAAGGATCAATTAGATATATCATCAAATATATCATCAAGTGACCCTCAATATTTACCTAACAAAGATTACTATCTTAGAAGGTCTACAAAAAGTTATCCTAAGTGGATCAAAGATAGTAAACCGTATAGTATAATTCCGTTGTCTAAAGGTCTTAAAGACCGTAAATTTCAATCAATTTATAAGAATCTACAACCAAATAACCCATTGATACCTAAGGGTATCAAGGCAAAAGTTGACGCAATGGATGCCGCAGTCGCCAAGGCCAAGGCGCAAAAACCAGTTACAATTAATACATATAATAAATATAAAAGATTATTAGCTTATGTTCCAAATAAAGAAGAACATACTATCAGTAAAGTATCATTAGATAATTGTAGTTTACCTGTCCTGGATCTACCGATTTCTTCTAAATCCATAATAGAAGGAACCGGGAATGATGAAGATGATATTTTAAATACTCATAGATTATTTGAAAATACACAATCTCCTAAAACATTACGATATGTTATGCCTACAATATGTCAATCGCATCAATTCACAATATTACCCCCTATACCCTCTACCGAATATATGGTGCATAAGAGTGAGTTAAATAACTCAACGCAAAAGTATACAAAAAATACCTCCTTATGGATAAATGTGGTACCAGGGCACCCTATTTATAACAAAAAAAATATAAATATATTTACCTATTATGCAGTAAAATTACCTCCTCTATCTGGTAAAATTATAAATAATTTAATTACACTTGATGGACGAGAAACAATCCCTATATTAGCGATCCCATCTCAACTTAATTTACCACTTAGATTACCGCTAAACCCACCCAATATATGTAAGAATACAAAGGGTCTATGTAAGGATCGTAGTAATGATGTAAAGTTATTAAATATATCTGAATTAGTGAAAGATGAATCTAATTTTTCTTGTAAAACGGCCTTACACGAGGCATTGGGATCAGAATGTATTACAAAAACGGGGACATCATTAAAATCGTGTATGAATAAGAATTCTCAGATTAAAACACACTGTGGGTCCAAATATTTAACAAAGGTAGATGGTGTAATAGCAAAATATAATGATATGAAAGAGAGAATAGAACCGTGGTTATATCATGGACAAGAACAACAACCCATAAATTATGGATCTAATATAAAACCTAAAGCCCAAGAACTAAATCCCTATGGTTCAAAATTCAAAAATTGTAAACCAATTACACGTAGTATACAAGGAACAGAGGTAACATTTACCAGGATAGATCCGGCAAAGAAAATAGAATTTTTTAAACCTAGATTTGGTTCTCAAGGAGTTAATCATATATTTTCTAAGAAAGGAAAAGATGATAAAAATTCATATGGTTGTATAAGAGATGATATCATGAATGTAGATGAATCATTTTTTGATTTAAGTTGTAATACAAATACAGTCTATCCTATTGAAAGAAATAAGTTTGTATTAATCAATCGAATCATTCAAGAATCTATTAACAAGAATCCAAAATCACCTAAATTAAATATTAGTGATAGAACCAAATTAGTATTAATGGATGAAGAAGAACTCTTATACGAAGCCGCTCAATTAGGATTAGATATGAATCAATTAAATGAATATACGAAACCCCGATTAACCAGTCAAGTAAAAGATATATATGATCCAAAAAGTGGTCCTAATGGTTCTTATGAGATGTGGGATGATTTAGAAAAAGATTATTTAAATATCCAACCGAATCCACCTAATAAAAATTTACCTAAATTAGGAGTTAAAGAATGGTCTTTTGTGGGGTGTGGATTAGATTTTAATAATGTGGATAATACACGATCCTATCAAACGTGTAAAGATAAATATCCAGGTTTATGTCAGAGAAATGTTGCATTATGTAATTCATCTAATAGAATTATCAAAGAGGCTATTACCAAAGATTGTCCTGAAACGTGTAAAAGTCAATTTAATTCATTGAGTGAATTTGAAGATAAACAAATAGGTGATTTATCTATATGTAGTGAAAGAGGACGTTGTAAATGGTCTCGTGATCAAGATGATGCGAATTTATTACCCTTATGTGACGAAATAAGTGCACGTGTCTATGGTGATAACGATAAATGTAAGAATTTTAAAAATATAAAAGTGGGATCTTGCACAAAAAATAACAATTCATTAAATTGTATGAGAGAAAAATGTTATAGTTTAGAAGGATGTGAATTTAAAGCTGGAAATCCTCAAGATATTTGTTTAATCTCAAATAAAGTAAGGGATGATATGACAACCGAAGACTGTAATCATCATATGGGAACCTGGTCAGGAAAAACAGGTGAAAAAGGATCTTGTATAATTCCTTCTTATTATGATTCTAATTTAAATAAAGCACAATGTGATGCAATGCAAGGAACATTTATACCTAAACGTGATTCTACTTGTTTATTTAACTCCCACAACTGGACACCCTTAGAAGATCCGTGTCAAATGCCTCATAATGTAAATTTTAATGCATTAACTAAACAACAAAAACAACAATATCAAAATAAATTACAAAAATCAATAGATATTGTAGCGATTGAACCAGAATGTATAGGAACAAAAAAAGAGATCGAAGAATGTCAGAAAGGTAAAAAACACCCAGGAGGATTTAAAATAATCTTAAAAAATCCTATCACTAATTTATTAGAAGGAGATTATATTCACATAACAGCTGACAATTTGGGTGATGCGTGTAGTCCTTATTTAGTAGGATATTCCCGAGTATTAAATGTAATTAATAGCACTTCATTTATTATCAAAGGACCTAATGAGGCATACACATTAGAAAGAAATTTATTTAATCCTAAAAAATATGATATAGGTAGTTGTGTTGTAAACGAACAATTTCGTGTATTTACTACATCGAAACCAGATTCTAAAGAAGTATGTAATCAAAAAGCAAAATCTACTGGATCCTCATGCACCTATATAGATAGTGAAGACCCTCAAGTAGAAAGCAATGTATGTAAAAGTTGTTCTTTAATTAAATCAAGAGAGGAATGTGTGATAGATAATAGAACTTCAGCGTGTGGCTGGGGTGAAATACGAGATATATGTGAATCAATAGGAGATATAGGTGATTGTAATGATATGTATTCTGAAGGGTGTAAATGGGATCATGATAAACAAACTTGTTCATTAAATCAATATCGTAAAACCCAGGGGTGTATGAAATGTGGTGATTTAAAATATGAGCATACTTGTAATTCATTAACAAATTGTTTCTGGAAAAATAAACAATGTCAATCTTGTGGTGATGCTTATCCGGGAAGTGGTTCATCTATACAACAAACTAAGGATGATTGTAATAAAAAAACAGAGGGTAAATGTCAGTGGCGGAATGAACAAGGTGCAGGTGAATTTAGATGTCGTCCAGTAGATCCATATCCTCTTATTTATGAATGGATTTGGTATAATAAATGGTTATTATTATCTATTGTAGCCGTAATATATATATTCATACGATTACCTTTGGGAGCAAAAACTATAGGATTAGAAGGATCTATGATAGCAACTATAGTTATGTTTATTATCCGTATAATGATATTATTTGTGATTATACCCGGATTATTCATCGTTCCAGGAATTACACGAGCTGATGGAACAGAAGGTAGAAAATATTATATAGATCCTCCCCTCAATCCAAATAAACCTGGATATTTAGATTTCCTCCATGATGGTAGTAAAAAAGGAGCGTTATGGCCGGCTGTCATTTATGATAATCGTTGGGATGATAGAGTAATGGATGATACATTCTTAAAACCCTTAATAGATTTTGAGATACATCCAGAAGCATTAAATTGGTCAGAATATGTATTATGGACTCCAATACGGAAATGGAACAATTTCGTGAATTCAAATACAGGAAAAACAACAATCTTCTTCTTTTTCTTATTATTAGCAGGAATGATAGTGTTTTATTCAACATCCTTTTATAATTTAAGTAAAGTAACAACTCATTCTAAACGGACCTATGGTATAATAATAATTGCAATATCTATTTTATTATGGTTAGAATATCTGGAATCCACTTATCAACAAAGAAAAAAAAATGAAGATGAAAAAGCAGGTAAATCAAAATATTATGGTCGTCAGGTAGCTTCGTATCCACCTAAAAGCTTATTAGGTATATTGAGCACCGTTCCGACTCAAGATAATTCAGGAAAACCTATCCATGTATGCCCTGTAGGTTGTCGTTTATATACTGATAAAGTAATTGATAATAGTCCAAAAATAATCTCTAATCCTTCTACTAAATATCCTGAATGTGGGGATACAAGAAGTTTATTTTCATTTAAAGGTGACTTAGATCCCGATGCGAAAAAAATAATTAAGAAACCATATGATGTCAATGATGCAGAAAGTCTAAAAAAATGGAAAATCTATAGAGGAGATACGGGAGTCAATCATATATGTCCTGATAAACAAGATTATTATAAATGGCCTTACGATAAATTATGTAAAGATAAACATCATCAATGTTTAGCCGCACCAACTTACGGGGTAGCTATACCAACAAATTTAACACAACCTACAGATCCTACCCCTACAACGAAACAAGTAGGAAAACGAGGAGATAACTTTAAATCTAAATTAGATGAAATGTGTAGAAGCAATCATAGTAAATATGATCAATGTGAACCTTATAGTAAGAGTAAGTTATCCTTTAATGATAAATCAGATAAAACCGGAATAACAAGTAAAATCAATGTCAATTGTGAATTTAAAGACCAAGATGATAATTGGTTATCCTGTCCTTTCCCAGAAAATATTGTTCACTTAGATTATGTAAAAGGAAATCAACGATTACCTATTAAGGGATGGGAATATATGTGGGATAAGATAGCAGGAGTAACACCAAGAAGGTTAGGTAAAGCAGAAAAGATATCATGGCAAAATCAAGAAAGGTATGAAATAGTTGATCAAAACTATAAAGTTGATCATAAATTCTGATAAATAAAAATATAGGTTAATAATATGAGTTGTAAAAAAAATAGAGCTTATACAATACATATTAAGCATAATAGAGATCTTCTAAAATATAGAATTGATACCCCCAAAAATCCCGAAAATAATTCATTCTCACAAAAATGTGCTGAGTTGGGGTGGTCCGACCCCTTAAAAGATACACAGATAAAAAAATTTATAAATACAGATATGAATTCAAATAAATGTTTTACAAGTGATAAAAAGGGTAATCATAATATAAAAACATTTTATACTGGAGATAATAAATGTATTGTATCTAAATCTTGTAAAAATGGTGAGAAACATATAGACTATACTTGCTTAAATGTTCATTATAATGATAATTCATTAATAGCATTAAAAAGGGATACAGCTATACAACTGAAAGCTGCATCAGGTAAAAATTTAAATACACAAGCAGTTACATTATTACCCGGACATACTATTGATAATGTATTTATGAATAAACAACTTGATTTTACAAAAACGAGGGGATACCTTCGTTGTAAACAAGGATATGTAGCAAAACATATAGGACCTAAGCAGAAAGGAGAAAAAATAACATTAAAAGCTACTGTTGGTTGGAAAAAAAATACGGATGGTAGTTTATGGTGGGTTTATGAACAAGATAAAAATGAACCAGATAAAAATGAAATACCTACATACCATGATTGGTCAGGAGAATGTGTTCCTGATAAATGTGAAGATAGAACAATTCCAGATTCAAATCATACTTATGATCCATTACACGGTAGTCATACTGATAAGCCTATCAAAGTAAGGTGTAATGATGGATATATGTTTAATCATGATTTATTACATCAAGGTGGTTATGTCAAGTGTGATTATGAATTAATGGATAAAAAAGATAAATTAGAAGATAGAAATACAATGAAATGGTTTATTCATGATGATCGTTTAGAAAATAAATGTAATCAATTCAAAGATGAAAATACGTGTGAGGGTAAAAATGGATATCCAATTCCTACCTATGATCCTTATGAATATTTAGATACTGTATCAATGGAACGTAAGATGAGTTTATATAATATACAAAAAGATACAATGAAAGGATATGATAAAATTCCTATAGGATGTAAATGGTCTCCAGAAAAAAAAGGAAGTTTAATTAACACAAAAAAACCTGGTTCTTGTCATTTTCGTAAAGAAGTTAATTATCATAAAGATGAACCTATTTGTAAACCAATTTATTGTCCTGAGAAAATAGTTCCTCATTCTAATAGAAATGGAATTGGTTCAAATAATCCACTACCTGGACCTAAACAAGGGAAAACAAAAGGAGAATGTATAACAAATACTGGTGAAATATTATCCGATATAACTAATCCACAAGATTGTTTATGTCAGCAACATATGTCTTGTAATACCTGCACAAATGATAAAAATTGTCAATGGTGTGGGTCAGGAAAAAAACCAGGTTGCTATTATGTTCATACAAATGATCCTAAATGCAGCAAAAATCCGATTAGACAACACGCAGGAGGATCATGCACTTCTTCTGGAGGTGAAAGAAAACCTGGTTGGGATAAATTATCTAAAGCGGATCAAAATATATCTAATTGTGAAAAAGATTATCAATGTATTAATAAAAATACTGCACAACCGATTCCTCAGAATATAATTAAATCAAATCCTTCATTATTATCTATGGAAACAATCAGTAATAATTATCAAATAAATACAAAAACACAACCACCCAAAGGTAGAGAATTATGTTTATCTTATAATAATCAATGGGTAAATCAGAGTGTAAATACATATTCATCTAATGATGATTATTGTTATTTTGATAAAGTAATTACAAATCAGTATAATAGTCCAATAAATTTAATACCCATTGGATTATGGGCAGGTGACTCAGAGAAAATGAATACAATAAAATATGTAACCAATCCCAAAAATAACTATGGAACTTATTTAGCAACCACACCCTATTATTGTAAAAGTATGGATAATCCAAGTAACACCATTAAATTTGATAGTAAGCGTGAATGTATAAAACAAACAAGTGTAAATACTTGTGATAAGGCAAAAGGGTGTATATGGACTAAAAATGAATTAAGTGATGATAAAATAAATTGGAATTATTATCAAAAAAATCCAAATAAACATAATGATATAGTTAAAATAGGTCCATTAGATTCATCTAACAGTAAGTGTTATTTTTATGATAAACCATTACCTAACAGGAAAAACCATAGACCCACCTTACTAGGTAGTGAATGGTCCTCGGTTTGGGGTAATGATGGAAATGCACAGAAACCTGCATATAATATAAATAATAAATCTTCTACAGATTTATTATTTTATGTTGAAAAAGTGGATAATAATTCGGCTCAATTAATACCAATTAATCCTATAAAAACAAAAACAGGAATTTATAAAGGAGCAATACATATCCATCCAAGTGCTATGAAGGATTGTGGTATACAATA
>MDTG01323512.1_pt1 | contig 28036 bp, 27 predicted proteins | sample 811421 | NCBI WGS metagenome assembly MDTG01 (sample SAMN05326645, study PRJNA326480) | marine metagenome | isolation source: seawater | place: Pacific Ocean: South East | collected 2011
CTATACAAAAACTAAAGTAATTGATTTATTAAGGAAAAATAGAATAGAAAAAATACTTATTGTTGACAAAAAATTTCAATTAAAAGGTATGATTACATTTAGAGACATTCAGAAGTCCTCTACGTTTCCAAACGCATCAAAAGATCAATACGGAAGTCTACTTGTAGGCGCTGCTGTAAGTACCAGCAAAGAGTCAATCATAAGAATTGATGCTCTAGTTAGCGAAAATGTTGACATTATTACGATAGACACCGCTCATGGTCATTCTAAAGCTGTTATTGATACATTGAAATATATTAAAAAGAAATATCCACATCAACAAGTCGTAGTTGGGAACGTTGCTACCTCGGATGCAGCCGAAAATTTAATAAAAAATGGTGCAGATGCTATTAAAGTTGGAATAGGTCCTGGTTCAATATGTACCACAAGAATAGTAGCTGGAGTCGGAGTACCTCAGTTATCTGCTATTTATTATTGCTCACGTATTTCTAAAAAATACAAAATCCCTTTAATTGCTGATGGTGGTGTTAGATATTCGGGGGATATAGCTAAAGCTATCGCTGCTGGTGCAGATACTGTTATGTTAGGAGGATTATTAGCAGGTACAGATGAGGCTCCAGGCGACATAGAAATGTTTGAAGGAAGAACTTATAAATCTTATCGAGGTATGGGATCAATTGGAGCAATGCAAAGTGGATCAAAAGATCGATATTTCCAGGAAGACCAACATGAGAATAAAAAGCTTATTCCTGAAGGCATTGAAGGAAGAGTGCCTTATAAAGGAGCTATGAAGGCTATATTACATCAGCTAACTGGGGGGCTACGATCAAGTATGGGGTATTTAGGATGCAAAAATGTTAGACAAATGAAGACAAAAACTAATTTTATAAAGATTTCAAATTCTTCCAAGATAGAGAGTCATACACACGATGTCGCAATCGTAAAAGAGCCACCAAACTATCAGCCTAAATAATGAATCACGGAAAAGATTTAATACTTATATTGGACTTTGGCTCTCAATATACACAGCTCATAGCTCGTCGAGTCAGAGAATTAGGAATATATAGTATAGTAAAGCCCTATAATATTAATGCAAATGAAATAAAAAATTTAGGTCCAAACGGCATAATTTTAAGTGGAGGACCAAATTCTGTTAACTTTAAAAAGACGCTTAGACCATCCAGAAATATATACAAATTAAATATACCCATCTTAGGTATATGCTACGGCATGCAATTATTAGCAAAAGAGTTTGGTGGAAAAGTTATTGAATCAAGTAAAAAAGAATTTGGAAATTCAATATTTAAATTAAAAAGAAAATCTGAGCTATTCAAAAACATAAATAACAATAATAGTAATGTATGGATGAGTCACTCTGATAAGGTATCTAAATTACCAAAAGGGTTTGTATCATTGGGCGCGAGCACTAATTCTAGCATTGCAGCATTTCAGAATACTAATTTAAATATTTACGGCATTCAATTTCATCCAGAGGTAACGCATACATCTTTTGGAAAGAAATTGTTAAGGAACTTCATTAATATTTGTAATTGTAAAAAATCATGGACTCCAAAAAATATTTGTAAGGATATGATTGAAATGGTTAGAAATCATGTTGAAGATCATAAAGTTATATTAGCGTTATCAGGCGGTGTAGACTCTTCAGTAGTAGCAGCTATCTTAAATAAAGCTATTGGTAAAAAACTAGTTTGTATTTTTATTGATACTGGATTATTAAGAAAAAATGAGGCATTAGAAGTAGTGAATATAACTAAGGATCTTAAAATCAATTTGAAACTTGTAGATGCATCAAGAAAGTTCCTTTTGGCACTAAGGGGGGTTTCAGACCCAGAAAAAAAACGAAAAATAATTGGAAAATGTTTTATTGATACATTTAATAATGAAGCAAAAAAAATTAAAAATGTAAAGTATTTAGCTCAAGGTACAATATATCCTGATGTAATAGAATCATCTTCAAAAAATTCTAAATCAGATGTAATAAAATCTCATCATAACGTTGGTGGTCTACCTAAGAATATGAAACTCAAATTAGTAGAGCCCATAAGAGATTTATTTAAAGATGAAGTCCGTAAGGTAGGACATCAATTACATCTCCCATCATCCTTACTAAATAGGCATCCTTTTCCAGGTCCTGGATTAGCTGTAAGAATACTTGGAGAAATTAATCATGCAAAAATAAAGATATTGCAGGATGTAGATGAAATATTCTTACAGGAACTTTATTCAAATAAATTATATGATCATATAGACCAAGCACTTTCAGTTCTGATTCCATCAAAATCTGTCGGAGTAATGGGAGATCAGAGACAATATGGTTATGTAGTAGCATTAAGAGCTGTTAATACTACTGATTTTATGACGGCTACAGCAACACCTATTCCACATGATCTTTTAAATACTATTTCAACTAGAATAATTAATGAGGTTTCTGGTGTTGCTAGGGTAGTATATGACATAACATCTAAACCCCCTGGAACAATCGAATGGGAATAACACACACAGACATCCAAGAATCAAAAGTCTTGTAGTAATGAATTCACATATTCTAGGAAAAAAATATCTAATTCTAATTTATGATAGATGGCTTATCATAACAATAGCCTTATTGTTCCTTATACTTTTTTTATCCTTACATCCATTTAATACATCATCGAATCTAGCAGGTAATGATAAATTCCATCATCTAATCGCTTATGCTGCATTAAGTTTTCCTTCATCTCTTAAAAAACCCCCACATTATATTTCAATATGCTTATTTTTTATTTTATTTGGAGGAATTATTGAATTAGCTCAACCTTACTTTGATAGATATCAAGAATTTTCTGATTTTCTAACTAATGCTGTTGGTGTTATTTTGGGTATGATCCTTGGTTCTGTAATTAGAAAGAATAATTTTTAGAGATGTTTTATTATTGCTAATCAGTTGTATCTACAAAATATTTGATATATTATATATGAGAACTTAATGAGAACTTATGAAAAATCATTCTATATTAACTGATAAAGAACAAAAAGTTTATGAATTTATTGATAGATATTCAAAAAATTATGGAAGATATCCACTATTAGTAGAAATTGCAAAAGGTATTGGAATCAAGTCAAAAGGAGTAGCACATAGATATGTAAAGGCTTTAGAGAAAGCTGGTAAATTATCTAGGATTTCGAATAAGCATCGCGGCATCTTATTAAAGGAAAAAAAGCCACTTTTCTTAAAATCTCTTGGGAAAATTGCTGCTGGCGGCTCAATAGAAGCAATAACTGATCAGCAAAAAATTGAGCTTGAATATTTATTTACTAATAAAAAATCTTACGCACTAAAAGTTAAAGGCGATTCGATGATAAATGCTGGCATATATGATGGAGACTGGGTGATTATTGAAGAAAATGGTAAGTTTAGCAAATCAAAAGTCCATGTAATTTTAATAGATAATCAGGATGTAACATTGAAATATGTAGAAAAAATTAATCAAAAAGAAGTAAAACTAATTCCCGCAAATAATAAATATAAAGAAATGATTTACTCAATTGAAAGAATCTCTATTCAAGGATATGTAGTTGGACAAGTAAGAATATATTAATATGAATCAAAAAATATTTATTCATGTAGATATGAACGCTTTTTTTGCCTCTATAGAACAAAGAGATTTTCCAGAACTATCCGGTATGCCTGTAGCGGTGACAAATGGTAAACATGGATCTTGTATCATTACATGTTCATATGAAGCTAGAGCATTTGGAATTAAAACTGGTATGAGGATTTCTGAAGGAAAAAAAGTTTGTCCACATCTAATACAAAGGCCATCACGACCAAAGATTTATGCTGCTACATCTTCAAGAATTATGAATATATTACAAAGAATAACACCAGATATTCAAATATATTCAGTTGATGAAGCATTTTTAGAATTAACTAATTGTATGAAAATTTATAAAAAAATTGATAATGCTGTTTATAAAATTAAAGATTTGATTTATGAATCAGAAAATCTTAAGTGCTCAATAGGTATATCATATAGCAAGTCACTTGCTAAATATGCTTCTAAAATTAACAAGCCAGATGGAATAACTTTTATTAATAGGCAAAATCTTCATGAGTATCTAGATAATGCTCCAGTTGATAAATTATGTGGAGTTTCTCGAGGAATAAAAAATTTTTTAAACTATCATGGTGTGTATAAATGTTCTGATATGAATAAAATACCTATTAGTATACTTTCTAATAGATTTGGAAATATTGGAAAAAAAATATGGCTTATGGCAATTGGAAATGATTTTGAAGGCCTTGTATCGGATCCATTACATCCAAAAAGTCTAGGACACGGAAAGGTATTGATGCCAAATACAAAGGATAGGTATCTAGTAAAAAAAATATTCTTAAAAATTTCAACAAAACTATCATTGCGTTTACGAAAATCTAATTATCAATCAAATGTATTTCTTATTGGTATAAAGATTAAAGCTGGATGGCTCCAAAAAAAGATAAAATTAAAAAAACCAACATATAATCAGGCTGATATATTTAAAATTTGTAGAATGTACTTAAATATGCTTGATGCGAATATAGGAATTTATCAAATACAAGTTACAGCACTAAGCCCCAGTGAAAAAAACATACAAAATGATTTTTTTGAACAAAATAATGAAAATAATTTAATTTTAGAAAATGCACTTGACAATATTACCGATAGATTTGGGCAGGATGCTGTAAAATTGGCAAGGCTAAAAACTGAAGATATTGATAGTCCTGATGTTATAGCACCTGCATGGCGACCTATCGGTTATCGAAAATCTGTATAAAAAAAAGGCCGAAGGGGGTAGATTCGACCTTTTCATTAAAGGGGTGGGGATTCGACATGTTGTCTATATCCTGTCTAAAACATTATCTTAATAAAATAGACATGTCAATGTAAAAAGTGAACAAAAAGTATACAAATATATAAATTCATGTTATTGTCTGTGAATTAATAGACATAACTTTGACAAATGCAATGAATAATACGATAATTGGAAACAATGATAGTAATAAAGCTAATTACGAGCTACAAATGAAGGAAGATTTGTCAGCTAAACCTAGGCATTTAATACAGGTAGTCAATAGACGAACAGGCTTGAGTTCAGATGTCATAAGAGTATGGGAAAAAAGATACAAAGCTGTTGTTTCACACCGGAATGATACCAATAGAAGGCTTTATTCAGACAAAGATATTGATAAATTAACTTTATTGAGAAGAGCGATTCAAGCAGGGAGACGTATCGGTGACATAGCAGCATTATCGTACGACGATCTTTTTGAGCTTGTAATGGGTGATGAATCAGAGGCTTCTGTTGGTTATAAAAGACCAAGTACAGGAACGATTATGGAGCTATTTGATGAGTCTGTTTCCTGCATAAAAGAAATGAACAGCTGGAAACTTGATAATGTTTTATCGAATGCTGTAGCTATATTGAATACGAACGATTTTCTGATTGAGTTTATTAAGCCGTTAGAAAATTATATTAATGATGAATGTTCTAGGGGGAATATTAGATATGCTCAGGAAAAAATGTCAAAATTATGTATTAGGACATGTCTTAACAATTTATATTTAAGACTAAGATCATCTAAAGAGGATTGTCCAAGACTGGTTATTGCATCTTTACTGTCCGAACATGAGTCCTTAGATACCATAATGCATTTAATTATTGCACAAAATGTGGGTTGGGATATTACATATATTGGTAATGGTGTTCCACATGATGAAATTACATTTACTGCATCTACAGTAAAAGCACAGTTAGTAGTATTAGCAATTAATAATCCAAGAGATATAGCCAGAAAAATTTACGAAATTAAACATATTAGAAAAAATGCTAATAAGACCGAGGATATTATTCTAGTTGGTTCACAAAGCAATGAGTTCAAACAACTTACAAACGATTTCAATATAAATATTTCTAATGATTTGACTGGATTTCGTCTATCGCTAGAGAGACTATATAGTTTAATTAGATAATGTGACTCTCAAATTCTCAAGAGATAGAATATCATTTTCAATTTTTTTCTTATTTGCAATATTTTGATTAATAATCTCACTAGGTGCTCTCTCAATGAAACTCTTGTTGTTTAATTTGAGGTTAACTTTGTTAAGAATATTTTTCATTTGAGAGATTTTTTTTTCTATTTTTGATAACTCACTTCTAACATCAATCATACTCTTTAAGTATAGATATAACGTATATTTATCATCAATAAGATCAATAAAGTCTTTTTTAGAATCCTGTTCTTCTTTAATTATTGTAATTTGAATATTTGATAAAGAATTAATCAATTTCGAATTATCTATTATGTCATCGCAAAAATTTTTATCTTTTATATAAATCTGAGTATTTATTATTTCTTTTGGGTGTATTCCAAGCTCTGTTCTAATTTTCCTAATTTTTCTAATAATATCTCTGAGTAAATCAACTCTTAAATTTATATCATCTTCTTTTGATATCCTTATTTGAGAAGGAAAATTACTATTAATTAAATCTTTCTCATTTACAAAGCCTTTTTTATACAACTCACTCCATATCTCTTCAGTAATAAACGGTATGATAGGGTGGCATAGCTTAATTATTCTGATGATGGAATAAATTAAAAAACTTTTTGTTGTCTCATTAACATTATTTTTTGTGATTTCAAGATACCAATCACAATATTCATTCCAAACAAATTCATATATACTGTTTGCCATGAGATCAAATCTGTAGTTTGTCGTATACTTCTTGAAATCATTAACAACGTTATCAAGTTTATACATTATCCATTTATCAAATATCGTAGCATCATGTGTATTCAGGTTTTCTGTATACTTATATCCATCACAAGTCATGAGTATAAATCTAGAGGCATTCCAAAGTTTATTGCAAAAGTTTCTATAACCTTCGATTCTATTTAAGTCAAAGTTAATATCTCTGCCCGTAGATGCCATTGCACAAAAATTAAATCTTAAAGCATCTGCTCCATATTCCTTTATACCATCTGGAAAGTATTTTTTTGTTTTATTAATGATATTATTTTTTTGTTTTTCATTAATAAGACTAGATGTCCTCTTATCAATAAGGTTTTCAAGTGAAATCCCTTCTATTACATCAAGAGGGTCTATAATATTACCAACTGATTTTGACATTTTTTTCCCCTCCGAATCTCTCACTAAACCATGAATATATATCTTGTTAAAAGGAATATTATCTGTAAATTTTAAGCTCATCATAATCATTCTAGCCACCCAAAAAAAGATAATGTCAAATCCTGTAACTAACAGATTTGTAGGAAAATATTTTTCAAATACACCATCTTTTTCTTTCCAACCAAGTGTTGAAAATGGCCAAAGAGACGATGAAAACCATGTATCTAAAACATCATTATCTTGAGATAACTTAGTGCTAGCTTTTAGATTATATTTTTTCCTAACCTCATCTTCATCTTTTCCTACAAAAACATTTTCATTTTCGTCGTACCATGCGGGTATTCTATGCCCCCACAATATTTGTCTACTGATACACCAATCTTCAATATTCTCTAACCAGTTAAAGTAAATCTTTTCCCAGTGATCTGGCACGAAGTTCACTTTTTTACTTTTAACAACATCTATACCATCTCTAGCAAGACTTTCCATATTCATAAACCACTGATTAGTTAGCAATGGCTCTATGACTTCACTTGTCCTTTCTCCGATAGGTACGGTAATTTTGTATTTTGTTTTTTTCTCATAGGCATCTACATTCTCTAAATCATTTATTACTTGCTCTCTTACACTATGAATATTCTTACCAACATAATTCTTATGAACATTGCTATTCAATGTCCCATCTTTGTTCAAAATATTTATAAATTGTAGTTTATGTTTTTTTCCTATTTTGTAGTCATTAAAATCATGTGCAGGAGTAATTTTTAGACACCCTGTACCAAAACCCATATCTACATAGTCGTCTCCAATTATAGGTATTTTTCTGTCAATCATAGGCAAGGTAATCTCTTTACCTATTAAATGGTTATATCGTGAATCACTTGGGTTAACGCATACAGCTGTATCACCAAAAAATGTTTCTGGTCTGGTAGTTGCTACTGTAAGGCTTTCAGATGTATTGACTACATCATATTTCAGATAGTACAAGTAACCATCTTTTTCTTCATTTATTACCTCTAAATCTGATATAGCTGTCTGTAGCTTTATGTCCCAATTTACTAATCTATTGCCTCTATAAATTAATCCTTCATTATACAGATCAATAAAAATTCTTCTTACAGTTTCAGATAAGCCTTCATCCATTGTAAATCTATTTCTTGACCAATCTGCAGAGGAACCTAACCTTTTAGTTTGATTTATAATTGTATTTCCAGATAGCTCTTTCCACTTCCAAACTTCTTCTATAAACTCTTCTCTATCAAATGCTTTTATATCTTTACCTGCATTCATAATTCTATTTTCCACAACTAATTGTGTTGCTATACCTGCATGATCAGTACCGGGCTGCCACAGGACACTCTTGCCTAGCATGCGATGATATCTTACCAAAACATCTATGATTGTGTGTTGAAATGCATGTCCCATATGAAGTGTACCTGTCACATTTGGTGGCGGGAGGACTATAGAAAATTTAGATGTTGAGTCTTTAGGGGAAAAACAATTCTCTTTTTCCCAAGATTCATAAATTCTTTGTTCAATATCTTTAGGTTTATATTGTTTGTTCATTATATTTTCTATGACTCACATTAAAATTATTATTTTTATATTGTGTATATTTACTTCTACTAACTATCTTATCGTTCTCATTATTTGAGACAAACTCATGAATACTAGTAAAGATTTTATGTTCAATTAAAGGTATCTCGCAGTTATTAATAATCTCTGAATAATTTTTATATAACTCCAGTTTATTAATATTTTGGCATGAGACAAGTATTATCGGAGTATCCATCACATCATCCTCAAAAAGTATTTTATGAGGCAAGAAAGTATTCTGCTCAAAGGACCAGAGAAGCTTATCAAATTTTGTAAGATTATCATCATTATCCATAATCATGACATTTTTATTTTCCTTATATAGCTTTCTTACTATGTTACACACAGACAAATCTATATTATCTTTTTTTTCTAGTGAGTAGAAATTTACAATTGATTTCAATTTATTTATTGGATGAGACAAAGTCGGTGAGTAGCTTAACTGGTCTTCCAGTAGAACCTTTATCATTTCCATTTTCCCATGCTGTGCCTGCAATGTCTAAGTGGGCCCATTTCTCATCTTTAGTAAAATTAGCTAAAAATGCTGCGGCTGTGATCGCACCACCATACCTTCCACCTATATTTTGAATATCTGCAAAGTTGGTTTTAAGTTCTTCAAAGTAATCATCGTAAAGAGGAAGTTGCCACACACGATCACCTGTTCTGTCTGCAGATTTTTTTATCTTATTACTCAAATCGTTATCATTTGAAAATAATCCTGATGGATATTTACCAAGTCCGACTAGACATGCTCCTGTAAGTGTTGCCATATCAAGGATACACTTTGGTTTATATTTTTTTGAAAATGTTAGAGCATCACAAAGCACAAGGCGTCCCTCTGCATCTGTGTTTAATATTTCTATTGTAATACCTGACATGCTAGTAACCACATCACCTGGTCGTGTAGCAGTACTGCTCGGCATATTTTCTGCACAAGCAAGTATTCCAATTACATTATTTTTTAAATTCATTTCAGCGCATGCTTGCATAGTTCCTATCACAGATCCAGCTCCAGACATATCGTATTTCATTTCATCCATATTTGGTGAGGGCTTGAGTGAAATGCCACCAGTATCAAATGTAATACCCTTACCAACTAAAACGATAGGCTGTTTTTTCTTAATTGGCATGTATTTTATTATCACTAACTTGGCAGGCTGTTTGCTACCTTGAGAGACTGATAACAGAGATCCCATTTTAAGTGATTGCATTTTCTTTTCATCAAGTATCTCAACTTTTAGATATTTATTTATTTTCTCTAATTTCTTAGCTTCTTTCGCTAGAAAAGTGGGATGACATATATTAGATGGAGTATCGCCAAGCCTTCGGGCAGTATTTAGTCCATTTGAAATTGCCACAGATTCAGCTACTAAATTATTTAGCTCTCTATTTGTAATAGTATTTGAAACTTTTAGTAAACATTGTTTTAATGTAAATTTTTTAGGCTCCCTAAAATTATATTGAGCCTTTTCTATTTCTATTACAGAACCCTTTATATGATCATAATTCTTGATATTTATGTTTGTCAGATCTATTGATATCGAAGAAATGTTATATCCCTTAATTGTTTTTAGAGCACCACAAAGACATTTTTCGAATACTTGTATATTAAGCTTATTTTTTTCCCCTAGTCCTATAAAAAAATAATTATTTTTATAGCTATTACTTGAAAATATATTTGATGACCCAGCCTTACCAGTTACTAGTTTTTGAGCTATTCCCGATTTAAAATCATCTTGAAGAATCCCTTTTTCTATGATTTTATAGGTACTTGAAAGCCTGTCCTCATATATGAATATCAAATTATAATCAGATTTTGAGTTCTTGCTGTTTCTTATGTATTTCATGCTATTTCCCTATAATAAAGTTATACTAAATCTATTGATTTAGATTAACATTTTTATGAGACCTTGTAATTATTACTTTGAATATAATTAGTCAATATATTTATAAAAAATGCACTTACGCAGTATTTTCTATTTTTGTTATTATTTTATTAATATTGCTAGCCAATACGAGTTTGAGATTGATGGAAGATGTCAATGAGGGAAGTGTTCCATCAATATTCCTCATACAACTTCTGGCGTTGAAGATGATCCAGTATTCCTCTCTACTAATTCCTATTAGTCTCTTTTTTGGAATTATAGTTACATTAAGTAGGCTGAATGCATCAAATGAAATGGTAATAATGAGAAGTGGAGGATATTCAAGTAAGAAAATAGCAAAAGTTTTGTCAAAACTCATTATTGGCGCATCTGCTATAGTTATGATTTTTAATTTTTTTATCACACCATTAGTCTTAGATTATAGATTACAGTTGCAACATCAAATTATTCATGAACAAAAAGTATATTCACTTAAAGAAAAGAACTTTAGTACCAGTAATGATAAATCTAAAGTAGTTTATATTAGTAACAAAAATAAGTCTAAACCTGCAAATATTTTTATAAAGTCGCAAGAGGCTAATTCTTCCCGTATAGAAATAGCCTCTGGAATGAAAATAAATGAATCTAATAATAATTTAATTGAGCTTAGCGATGGCTCATCTTATGTATTTAATATAGATGGAAGCATCAGCGTTACTGAATATATAAATCAAGAAATATTATTGCAAAATAAAATTCCTCCTCTAATTAATAATGATATTGAATCTAAATCCATTCTTGACCTCTATAGTATGAACAATAAATCATCACTATCAGAATTGCTTAGAAGATTATCAATGATAATAGCTACGATAATCCTTGGATATCTTGCGATACCTATAAGTCAAACAAAACATTTTGATGATAAATATAGAAATATCTTCTTATCGACATTGTTATATTTTAGTTATATTGTTTTTATAAACTTCATATCTAAGGCGTTCGATACATTTAGTATTGTATCCCTAAGTTTTTTTACTTTGCATGCTATTTATGTACTTATCGCCTATAGATTCTATTCAAAGTCTGAGACCATAAATAACTAGCATGAATAGAATAACCATATACATGTTTAAAAAATATATTATTGGTTTTCTATTGGCTTCTATTATCTTGATAAGTATAAATTTACTTTTAGTATTTATCTCTGAATTAAAAAATTTAGGTGCTCATCAATATTCATTATCAATATTATCTCAATATATAATCTATTTAATACCTCAAAATTTTTTAGATACGTTCCCATATGCGTTATTAGTAGGTAGTATGATTGCGTTTGGGTCAATGGCATTTCATTCTGAAATTGTTGCAATGAACTCTCATGGCATAGGTATTAAAAGAACCGTATTTATTATTGTATTACAGACATTTATTTTATCCTTATTTTTCACTATCCTCACAAATAGTTTCGCTCCAAGTTTATCGAATAAAGCCCAAATAATTAAAAACACTGCTCTGAACAAGAGCTCCAACAATATTGACATATGGTTTAAAACACATGATTCAATCATCAATGTCGAACAAGTGATCACTGATAAAAAACTTAAAAATATAAGTATATATAATCTGAATAAAGATCAACTGTCATTAAAACTTACTGCTAAACAGGCATTATTTACTGATAAGTGGTATTTAGATCAAGTAAGAATATTAGATATTAATAATAATAAAATCATTAATAAAGAAAAATATATTATTCCCATTGATAAATTTATTCCCTCAGAAATATTAAGTAGTAAATTAAATAAAAAAAGGTATAACTCAATACAAGATTTATATCGTAATATACAATTTCATGATAATAGGAATATTTATTATGAGGATCATAAAGTAATTTTCTGGCAGAAAGTTTTATTACCTTTTTCTTGTTGTATTATAGTTTTTATTGGTTTACCCTTTTTGTTTACTAGAGTAAGATCAACAAATCAGACTCAAAAAATTATCTATGGAATACTTTTTGGTATAACTTATTTTGTTATTTCGAATATAATTATAAATATTACTTTAATATTGAATATACCGGCATTGTTAGCAGTTTTTGCGTCTATGGGAATATTCATATTATTCGGAATGTATTTATTTGAGAGGATTGTTAAGAGTAATATTCCAATCTAGTTTATATTTTCAAGGTATGTATTTGATATTTTATCTTGCAGCGATTCTGAGCTAAACAACAAAAGAAGATGGCCACCAATCAAGCTAAATATTATTCTATTCAACGATTGTAAATATGTAACCTCTCCAGAGTATTTACTGTAGATTTTGACTTTCCAAATTTTCATCCCTAATGTCTGATTATACTTCTTCCAAAACCAAGCATAGTATAGATAAATTATTGCTATAAGGTATATTTGATAAATAATATTATTTATAATAGCATTGCCATCTGTAATAAAAATAACAGGGATAGTAAAAAAATACATCACTGCAAAGAGTAGAATTAAGTCATAAAAATTAATTAATAATCTTTTTATTAGCCCAACATTATTATTCATAGTGTTCACTCTCGAGTGTAAAAGGAATTATTTTAACATATGTTCCTTTTTCAACTTTATCAATAGACTCATCAAGCACAATATAACAATTTGCATTTTTCAATGATGAGAGAATATTAGAACCTTGAGATGCGAGACATCTAACAGAAAGATTGCCATTGTTGACTTTAAGTAATCCTCTTTTATACTCTTTTCTACCCTTTCGTTTCTTGATGCTTGATTCTAGTCGAGCCTCTAGCAATAATCTATTGTCGATAGTCTGACCTATAATTTTCCTTATAGCAGCGTTAACAAATAAATTAAATGTAACAACTACTGAAACTGGATTACCTGGTAATCCAAAAAATAAACACTTATTAATTTTTCCATATGCAAGTGGCCGTCCAGGTTTGACAGCAATTTTCCAGAAATTGATTTTCCCAAGCTTATCAAGCGCATCTTTGACAAAATCTGCATCTCCTACAGATACTCCACCCGTTGTTAATAGCAAATCACACTCAGAAGATGCTTTTTTTAGTTTCCTCGTTATAGACGTCAGATTATCTTTAGCTACGCCGTAATCTTTTATTTTAACAGGATACTTCTGTAATAATCCATGCAGAAGATATCTGTTACTATCATAGACTTGTGATTTTTTGATTAATTTTCCCACGCTTATTAATTCATCTCCTGTTGAAAAAAATCCAATAACTGGCTTCGAGTATACACAAACATCTGATTGGCCTAATGAAGCTAGTATACCAATATCGATCTCATCTATTTCTTTGCCTTTTGAAAAGACAGAATCATTTTTTTTAATATCCTCTCCGGGAAATCTAATATTCTGATTAGTAGCTATTTTTGATTTTATTAAAATCATATTTTCTCTCTCATGAACTAATTCTTTCATTACAACAGCATTGCAGCTATCTGGTACAAGAGCTCCAGTCATTACTTTCACGGCCTCATTAGTTTTAACTTTTCCTTTGTAAGGATGTCCAGCAAATGATTCACCAATACAATCAAAAATATATTCATCTTTAGAAAAATCTTTGATATTTATTGCGTACCCATCCATTGCTGAATTTTTATAGTTAGGTATATTGTTCTTAGCTTTGATATCTTTGGCTAATATTCTTCTGAATGAGTCCTTTAACTTAACTGATTCATAAGATTTCTTTGTTTTTATAGATTTTAATATCTTAATTAATGCATTTTCCACATCAAGTGCATTAGGATCGTATTCATTGAAACAACTATCTTTCATATTTTTTTAAACCTATACTATGTATATTAATTATATCAAATATTATGTCGATATCAGATAATTCAATTGAATATGAGTATATAGATAATTTTTGTAATTACATATCTTTCAAAAATGGACTATCAGACAATACTATATTGGCTTATAAATCTGATTTGAAGATATTTCTTAGATGGCTCGAAGCCAATAACTCATCATTTTCTTCTGTCGACAGAATAATGATAAATAATTACCTTGCATCAAGACTGGAAAATGGCTCATCTGTAAGTACAATTCAAAGGATAATCACTTGTATTAAATCATTTTATTCGTTTCTTATTGAGAAGAAAGTAATTAGCAAAAATCCTGCTCATTTAATAGATAATCCTAAAAAAAGAAGAAAACTTCCTACTATTATTTCCGAGAATGAAGTAGATAAACTCTTAAACGCACCTGATACTAAAACACCTCGCGGTCTAAGAGATAAGTGTATATTAGAACTTCTGTATTCAGCCGGTTTAAGAATAAGTGAATTATTAAATATCAAAGTAAATCAAATATCAAAAAATAAACCTTTTTTGAAAATTAAAGGAAAAGGAGGCAAAGAACGAATCGTTCCTATTGGATCACCAGCAATGAATCTATTATTGTCTTATATAGACACTTTTAGAGCCAATATAAAAATAGGCAATAATCAGGATATGCTTTTTATAAAAAAAGATGGAAATATTATCAGTAGGCAGGCATGCTGGGATATGATTCAAAAATATGCATCAAACTCTCTAATTAATAAAAAAATATCACCTCATAACCTTAGACATGCTTTTGCAACACACCTTTTGAATAATGGCGCAGATCTGAGGTCTGTACAGATGTTACTTGGGCATGCTAGTCTTTCAACTACTCAGATATACACACATATTGCAAAGGAGAGATTAGTAAAATTTCATCAAAAATATCACCCAAGAGGTTAACTATGAAAAAATTATATCTTATTTTGACGTTATTGTTTTTAACATCATGTGCACAGACAGAACAAGGCCAGCAACTTGATTTAGAAAAGATTGTTTTGGATGCATATCCAAATGTTGATATTAAAGAGATTAATAGAATTGATGATAATTTTCATGAAGTAATTATTAATAATCAAATTTATTATGCTACTAATGATGGTAAATATTTGCTCATAGGAAGTCTTATTGATCTTAAAACAAAGGAAAGCATTACAGAAAATACGAAGATGAAACAAAGATTATCTGTAATAAATTCTATTAAAAAAGATAACTTCATAACCTATAAACCAAACCAGACAAAACATATACTTACTATTTTTACGGATACATCATGTCCATATTGTCAAAAATTACATAATGAAATTCCAGATTTATTAGAAAATGATATAGAAGTAAGGTATGTTCTCTTCTCAAGAAATGGAAATGAAGTAGACACCTACAACCAACTGGTTTTTGCATGGTGCTCCAAAAACAAAGTCGAATCAATAGAAAGATTATTTCAGGGTGATATACTTAATGACGAAAAGAGTTGCGTAAACCCATTGGATAAAAACTTTGAATATGCTGGTTTGTTATCTGTGGAAGGGACACCTACAATATTCCTTGAAGATGGCAGAATCATTCCAGGATATCAAAATTATAAAAATATAATATCTTTTATTAATAATTAGGTAATCTAGAGGAACTTATTTTCAATTTTATTTAAATAATTTTCAATATTCTTAATTTCTTTGTGCATTTCTGAAAATCTTTCATCATCATTCGCTTTTTTCAAATCATTTCTTGCTTTAATGAGTGAAGTCCATCTAATCTTTTCCTCATCAGTAGATATTTTATTCATTATATATTCTTTATGCTTATTAATGAATTCCTTAGGAAGTAAATCTATATTTTCTGAGTACATTTTTCTTTTATACAGTTCTACTAATCTTTTATCTTCAAGAGTATTCAATTTGGTGAGTATATCATTGGTATTTTTCAGACTATCTAGTTGTTTTATTGTTTGCCAATCACTTGGGCCAGTAAAACCACTATATAATAACTCATCTACATGCTCTGAGGCTTGCATATAATCCCTGTTATCAACTTGATAATCTGCTAACTGATCAACGAGAAACTGATTTATGTTCATCACGAAATTACTCGATGTGATAATAAGCTTAGCTCTTTCTTCATATAATCTTTTCTTCTCTCTAAATTCTCTTTGACCGCTTTCATCCAAATGATTTTCTTTAAGTAATATTGGGTAGTCATTACTTTTAATTTTTTTTAACACTTTGTTCTTCAATAAAGCTCCTATACTTCTAGTTCGCGAGTTTAATATATCCTCATTGATTTCTTCATCTAGATTATAAAAGATCATTTCTTTCGCATTATCTGGGTTACTTGTTACATAGCATGCTGGCGTATATTTTCCTGTAGCATTAGTTGGAGGAATTATTATTATGTTATTTTCTTGGACAAAATCAGTAACATTTTTATGATTTCTAAATAAAATCATATACTCCCATAAATCAGGTTCATTTTCCTTTATGATATTTGCTAAATCTACTGTGGCATTTACATCACTCATTGCATCGTGAGCAAATTCATGTTTTATTTTGTTGTTTATGGCAAGCTTTTCCAGCTTTAGACTTTTTCTTCCATTTTCAATATCAATAGGAATATTGAGATATTTTTTATTTAAATTACACACTGCTAAGATCATTTTGAATAAATCTACTCTTGAATTACTATTTGTATTAGTTAGGTACGGAGCATAAAGTGATTGATAGAGACTAGATCTTAGAAATTTTTCATCAAAATTAATATTATTATATCCTATAAATATAGCAGGGGACCATGAAGATAACTTTTCATGTGTTTTATCCATAAACTTATAAAATGATTGCTCAGCATCTAAATCTTCAAGGTTCGTCTTTGTGATTAACATCGCAAAAGGAGATGGAATAACACCATCCCTTAGTCGACACTTCTCATCAAATTCATCAATCGTATTAAAATTACTATCGACTAGTTTTGCAGCTAACTGGATAGGTTGATCAAAATAAGGATCTAATCCTGAAGTTTCAAAATCATAAAAAACATAATTCATTTATTTTGCATGTGGGATAGTATATTCTTATTATACACAACAATGGTTAAAAAAACATACACTGCATCAGATATCGAAATACTTAAAGGCATCGAGCCAGTTCAAAAAAGACCTGGTATGTATACTGACACATCAAATCCCAATCACTTACTTCAAGAGGTAATAGATAATTGTGTGGACGAATGTATTGCGGGATTTTGTAATAATATTGATATTCAAATTAATACTGATGGAAGCTATACCATTAGTGATGATGGAAGAGGCATGCCTGTAGACATTCATCCTGAATATAAAAAGTCAGGTGTAGAGGTTATCATGACTAATCTTCACTCCGGTGCCAAATTTAGTAATAAAAATTATAAATTCTCCGGTGGCCTTCATGGTGTTGGTGTATCTGTGGTGAGTGCTTTATCAGAATCACTAAAAATAGATATAGAAAGAAAAGGCGATACTAATAAATATCAAATTAGTTTTAAAAATGGAGCCGTTTCGAAGAAACTAAAAAACATCTCAAAATGCTCAAAAAACTCTCATGGAACAAGTATCACATTTAAGCCTAATTCAAAATATTTTGACAATGAAAAAATTGATATTGCTAGATTACATAAACTCACAGAAGCTAAATCTATACTTAAGCCTGGATTAAAAATAGCAATTGAAGATAATAAATACGATTCTGGAAAAAAAGTATACTGCCATACTGGTTCATTAGATGCATATTTGAAAAACAACTTATCTTCTGACTTGTTGCCAGTAAACCCGATACTCTTTGAAATTGAAAATGAATTATTTGAAGTTTCTGCAGCTATTTGTTGGCATGTAAATTCAGATGAGGTCATACAAGACAGTTATGTTAATTTAATTCCAACCTCTGATGGAGGTACTCACGTAAATTCTCTTAAATCAGCAATTACAGAATCTCTAAAAAACTTTATGAACTCGCATAAGATCATACCTAAGAATCTAAAAATAGTGCCTGATGATATTTGGAAGAATACATCATACTTGTTATCTATAAAAATCTCGGATCCACAGTTTGTAGGACAGACTAAGAATAAGCTACAATCGACAGCAATTGGAGCTAATTTATCACTACAACTTAAAGACAGATTAGAGTTATGGCTAAATAATCACTCTGATACTGCTGAAGAAATTTCTAATATTGCTATCCAAAATGCTATACAAAGAGTTTCAGACAATTCATCTAAAAAGACAAAAAAATCCTCAAAGACTAATATTTTGCCTAGTAGACTATCTGACTGTTCTAGCAAAGATAATGAAAATAACGAACTCTTTCTAGTAGAGGGTGATTCAGCTGGTGGTTCGGCAAAACAAGCCAGGGATAGAAACTTTCAAGCTATTCTGCCCTTAAGAGGTAAAATACTTAATACATGGGAGCTTACATCATCAAAAATTCTTGAATCTAGGGAGGTTCAAGATATTTCTACCGCTATAGGAGTTCAACCAGGAACTAATGATTTGACTAGTTTGAGATATGGAAAGATATGTATTTTAGCCGATGCTGATTCTGATGGATTACACATAGCCACATTACTTATAGCTTTGTTTGTAAAACATTTCCCATGTCTAGTCGAAAGGGAACATATATACATAGCACTTCCTCCCCTTTATCGTTTAGATTTTAAGAATAGAATATATTATGCAATATCAGATGAACAATTAGCTGAAATTCAGAAAACTAATAGTATAAAACCCTCTGATCCTAACCTAAGCATAACTAGATTTAAGGGCTTAGGAGAGATGAACCCATCACAATTAAGAGAGACCACATTAAATACAAATTCTCGAAAGCTTATTTTACTGTCTCTTGATAATAAGACAAAAAATATAAAAACCTTAAATATGATGCTATCAAAGAAAACAGCCTCTGATCGAAAGTCATGGTTAGAGAAAAAAGGTAACTTAGCACAGACAAATTAATGAAAAATAACAAAGATTTATTTTCATCATCAATTCAAAAGGTTTCAATAGGAGACTTTAGCGAGGACGCTTATTTAAATTACTCTATGTATGTAATATTAGATCGTGCTTTACCAAGCTTACTTGATGGTCTTAAGCCGGTTCAAAGAAGGATAATTTATGCAATGAGTGAACTTGGATTGAAACACTCATCGAAGCATAAAAAATCTGCAAGAACTGTAGGAGATGTTCTAGGTAAATTTCACCCTCATGGAGATACCGCATGCTATGAAGCTATGGTTATTATGGCTCAGTCTTTTGCATACAATATGCCTTTAATAAATGGACAAGGTAATTGGGGAACTCAAGATGATCCAAAGTCTTTTGCTGCCATGAGGTATACAGAGTCAAAACTTACAGAATACTCCGAATTATTACTTCAAGATATAAAGAGTGGAACATCTGACTGGATACCAAATTTTGATGGAACACTCAATGAGCCAAAATTTTTTCCATCACAAGTTCCAAACATACTAGTTAATGGAAGCTCAGGAATAGCTGTTGGTATGTCAACTGATATACCACCACACAATCTTGGTGAAATCATATTGGCTGTTCAACATATAATAAAAAATCCTAAATGTAATATTGACGACCTTAGAGAATTTATACCTGCACCTGATTACCCAACTGGTGGAAATCTACTTTTAAACGAATCAGATATCGATTCAATTTATAATGAAGGGACTGGAAATATAAAATTACGTGCAGAGTATAAGGCAAGGGGGAAATATATTGAAATTTATTCACTGCCTTATCAAGCATCGACAACAAAAATCATAGATCAAATTAATTCTCAACTTCTAGATAAAAAAATCTCTTTCATTAGTTCTATTGAGGATCAGTCTGATGAGAAGAACCCTGTAAAAATAATTATTAAAATAAAAGGTACAGCTCAAAGTGACAAAGATGTTATGAATCATCTTTATTTTACTACTGATCTAGAAAGAACATATCGAGTAAATTTGAACATGATCACTGCTGACGGTAAACCAAAAGTTATGAATCTAAAAGAAATTCTGTCTGAATGGACCTCATTCAGAATCAAGACTTATAAAAGAAAACTCAACTATGAGAATGAAATTATACTGGATAGGCTACACATACTTGAAGGTTTTCTAATTGTTTATAAAAACTTAGATAAAATAATATTAATTTTAAGAAATGAAGATAACCCCAAGCCAAAAATTCTAAAAATTGGAAAATTCTCTGAAAAGCAATATGAAGCTATTATAAATATGAGACTTAGAAATATTGCAAGACTAGAGGAAAATAAAATCAAGGATGAATACAAAAAACTAGACCAAAGAAATAAAGAAATTGATCTAATATTAAAATCAAAGACTAAGCTCAATAAACTTATCATCGATGATTTAGATATATTAAGTAATCAATTTTCTAAAGATAGAAAAACTAATATTGTCAAAAACTTAGAATCATCAAAACAAATTATCAGAAAAGCAAAAGTTTCTGACGAACTTGTCTCTATCGTTTTATCAACAAATGGCTGGATTAAAGCGTTCAAAGATTTTGATATTTATTCAAAAAGTGTTTCTTACAAATCAGGTGATACATATCAAGATCATCTTGAGATTAATAATAACAAAGAAGTGTCTTTCTTTGATCAAAAAGGATTCTTATATTCAATGAATGTTTGTGACATCCCAACTGGAAGAGGTTACGGTGAGTCATTGAAAAAATATTTTAATATTGATGATGGAATAAGCGTCACTGGTTTAATTGATTCTTCAAGTAAAACACAAACACTACTTCTCTCAGAATCAGGGTACGGGTTTATATGTTCAAATGAAAATCTCAAATCCTTTAACAAAAATGGAAAATCAATTATTAAAAATAAAGATTCAAGTATTCTTAAACCAGCTGCGGTCAACTTAAATGAATATGAATACTATATCTTAATTACGAGTAAAAATTACCTATTAGTCGGCCAACTATCTGATATTCCTCAAATGTCTAAAGGAAAAGGAGTTAAATTAATCAATATTCCTAAGTCTGATAGCACTGAAAAGGTTGTTTTTTCTGGGGTAATTAACCAAGAGCAGAGACTAGAAATAATGGCTAAAAATAAAAGAAGTAAATATATTGAATTTTCAGATCTTCAGCCATATATTATGTCTAGGAGTAGACGTGGTAAGAAAATTGAGCAAAAATTTATCCACAAGAAAATGAAAATAAACTATAATATAATTGTAGGGAAAAAATGAAACGTATTTTTTATTTCATAATTGTAAACATAGCAATTCTTTTTGTATTAAGTATTTTCTTATCACTTACAGGATTTACTGGTATTCTCCAGGCAAATGGTGTGGATTTAGATTATGATTCTTTAATGTTATTTTCCCTTGTCTTTGGTATGGGCGGATCGTTCATTTCGTTGTATATGTCTAAATGGATGGCCAAATCAATGGCTGGAGTTAAAATCATTAATAGCCCAACAAATGAATTTGAAAAATGGTACTTGGATACTGTCAAGAAACAGGCTGAACAGCTAAATCTTAAAATGCCAGAAATAGGGACGTTTAATTCGCCTCAGCCTAATGCTTTCGCTACTGGCGCATCTAGAAATAGTTCTCTAGTTGCACTTAGTACTGGTTTAGTTAGTGCTATGACAAAAGATGAAATTGAAGCTGTAATAGGTCATGAGATGAGCCATATTGCTAACGGAGATATGGTAACGCTTACGTTAATTCAAGGCATCGTAAATGCATTTGTAATTTTCTTCTCACGCGTAATTGGACATTTTGTCGATCGTGTTATTTTAAAAAATGATCGAGGATATGGTATTGGTTACTTCTTCACAGTAATCTTTGCGCAAGTCGTTCTAGGTATCCTTGCGTCTACAATAGTTTGCTGGTTCTCAAGAATAAGAGAATTTAAAGCTGATATTGGTGGCGCAGAACTTACATCAAAAACTAAAATGATTAATGCACTTAAGGCTCTTGAAAGACAGGTAGCTGCACCACTTCCAGATCAAATGTTAGCTTTTGGCATATCTAATAAGGGTAACACAAGCACTATTCAAAAACTTTTTTCAACTCATCCACCGCTTAGAAAAAGAATTGAGGCTCTAGAAAATCTAGACTTGCAAACTACATCACAAGAACAGATTTACTAATGGTAGATCATTCTCTTTTAAAAAATGGCAATAAAGTTCTTGTTGATAATCAACCTTACTTAATAATTGACACTGATTTTGTAAATCCAGGAAAAGGCCAAGCCTTTACTAAAATTAAAATAAAAAATCTTCTTAATAAAAAGACTGTTGAGAAAACTATAAAGATAGGTGAAGAGTTAGATGAAGCCGATGTGACGAATACATCTATGCAATACTTATATCAAGAATCTAATAACTTATTCTTTATGAACCTTGAGAATTATGAGCAGTTAGAACTTAGCGTATCTTCTATAGATTTTGATCCGAGGTGGCTAAATGATGGGGATGAGTGTAACGTAACATTATGGAATAATTCCATTATTGACGTCGAACTCCCTAACTTTGTTATCTGTACAGTTACTACTACTGACAGTGTTTCTAAAGGAGATACTGTATCGACAACATTAAAAGATGCAGAACTCGACAATGGAATTTCGATAAAGGTCCCAGCATTTATTAAACAAGATGAGCAAGTAAGAATTAATCCGAGTACAGGCGAGTATTCATCTAGGGCAAAAAATGAGTAAGGCACAAGATAGAAAAAGAGCAGTTCAACAAGCAATTCAAGAGCATAAAGTTAAAAAAAATAAATATATTATAGCTTCTGTTTTCTGGTTCTTATCAAGCTTATACATATACTCAAATGATTCTGGGTTTTCTGATGTTTACTCACTGAAGCCATTTATCTATTTTATTGTTGGCCCTGTGTTTGCAGCTATTGTTTTTGGAAATATTATGTTTTATCTTCAAAAAATAATTGAAAAAGGAGTAATTGGGTTTCTAGGAAAAACCTCAGAAAATCTTGTCTTGCCAGTAATATCATTTATATTCTTTTGTACTTTAGTAGCTATATTTTTGGCTATTTTTAAATTTGCAGAGCTTTTGCAAACCATTATTTAATTTTTTAGACAAATCATTATATATTCATGTATGATATCAAGATGCTATCATTTATGAGAGATGTTTTTTTACCAGTCTTGATATCTAGTGTATTTTGGTTATCTTTTTTCTCCGGAATCCTTCTTAAAAACTTATTCATTTTTGTAATAATTTCTATAATTTATGTTTATTACTGTAAATGGGTAAACGGAAACTTTGAGCATATGTTCAGAGAGGAAACAATTGATGAAAAGTTAAAAGATATGAATCCAGTATCTAGAAACTTGATAACAACTATATGGGTATCTCATTTTGCCTTCTTTTTCTTTGGAGGAATCAGTCTCGGCGTATCAGTACCATTCATGATTTACTTCAGCATTTAAGTTTAATATCTTACTATTTTAAAAAACTACGCATAATAGATGTTACAATTGTATTATGGAGTCATACGAAACTGCATTACAAAAATTAAATAATTTTATTAGCAACAATATTTTATTTTACTCAGATAATAGAAATTATGATTATGGGGTATCAAAAAGAGATAATGTATCTATGCTATCAAAATATATTACTCATAGGGTAATCTCAGAGTATGATGTTATCAGTCAAGCACTTTCTAAAAAATCATACACCTCTATCGAAAAATATATTCAAGAAGTATTTTGGAGAATTTACTGGAAAGGTTGGTTAGAGCACCGACCATCAGTTTGGGATGACTATTATAATTATAAATATAATAATTTTGATTCGGAAAGTCTGAAGAATGCAGAAAGTTCAAATACAGATATCGACTGTTTTAATTACTGGATGGATGAGCTTAAGAGTTCAAACTATTTACATAATCATGCAAGGATGTGGTTCGCAAGTATCTGGATATTTACTTTGAAACTACCATGGCAATTAGGCGCTAATCTATTTATGAAATATTTATATGATGGAGATGCTGCATCAAATACATTGAGTTGGAGATGGGTTGCGGGTTTGCAAACTGTTGGAAAGCATTATGTTGCAACATCACAAAATATTGCTAAATACACTAATAAGAAATTTAATCCTTTGAATTTGAATACGAATACCAGACCTCTTGATATTGATAAGATTTACAACATCGAGGATTTAAAATACTTTAACTCTAGTCCATTGAATGACACTTTGATAATCTTTGATAGTAATCTTGATTTCAATAATAATAATGAATTATTAGAAAATTATAAAAAAATCTACATCATATGCCTAGATAATGATGATCGAAAATTAAAGCTTTCTCATGATGTGCTATCATTTAAATATTCATTAATACAAGACTATTCAAAAAGTATTTCTAACTCAAAAATAATATCATCTAGTGAATTGCTCAAATATGCAGATAATGACCAGGGTTTTGACATTTTATACCCTTGTGTAGGAGAAAATCTTAGTTTTTTACAGAAGCTTAATTTTAATAAAGAACCAAACTATATATGTAATCAAAAGGATATCTTTTGCTGGAAATATGCAAAAAAAGGTTTTTTTAATTTTAAAAAAAATATACCCCTTATCATAAAAAAAACTATATCTTAAAATCCTTATCTTTTTTATTTTTATTTAAAAATGACTGTAAGTAGTACACCTACAACCATGACAAAAAACAAAGATAGCAATACTGGCAATTTTTTCATAACCCCTTTTCTCCAAAAATCAGGTTCTTTGCGCCAAGTATCAGTCTCTTTCCAAAACTCTTTATCTTTATTAATCTTATTCATATGATCTTAAAACTAACTATCCCCCTCTTTTACAAAAATACCATCAATCATCTTTCCCTTTCTGTCTTTTATATCATCATAGGCTTGAGCTAAACATTCAGTCATAGTTAATTTATTTCTAACCATTATGTTAATAAGTACAACCATGATATCACCAATATCATCTCGTATATCTTTCCCCTTACATAAGCTATCAGATAGTTCCCCAGCCTCTTGAATTAGTTTCATATATTGATCCTTATCTGTACTTCCATCGATAAGATTTCGATCATGATGCCATTGAGCTATCAACTTCTCATAGTTATTTTCTGCCATAATTATTCTCTTGTTTATTTATTATATTATATCTAATTAGTTTAGAATTCTTCTAAAGATTAATAACTCAGCCAAATACACTTAATCTCATACTATTGAGGAGTGATGCACTTTAATTTTAAGTTTATCATCAGTACATTTTAGAACAAAAGTAAATGCGACTTTAGTAACTTCATGTGTGTTAGATAAAGTGAATTTAAAAACCCCCATTGCTATAATAAGATTATTCTCCAGCAGATGACTTACTTCACTAATATCTATTTTTTCCCATGGCTTTATAGCAAATCCTGTATCTTCTGGTATTGAGCCACCTACAAAATATGATAGCGCACTATCTAAGTCGTTCCTGAATAAAATACTTTTTGTCATTGTAGGTTTAAATAATACATTCTCTACATCAAACAAATAATGACTTCGGATAAATTTTAAAGCCTTTTTTTGATAACTATCTTTATCAATATAGCTCTTGCTAATATTTAATATTCCATCTTTCCAAGAAGTAAGAAAATCTAAAACTTGTTTTTCCATGCACATATTCGCTCATAATTAAAAAATTATTTTTACCATATTATAGCAAAATTCATTTATAGTTATAAAAACATTAATATATTATTAGAGACATGTACAAAAAAATAATACTCTTTGCTGCGATATCTTATATGTGTATGCCCCTCAGCTTTGCTGTAGAGCCATATGTAGCTGAGTATAAATTCACTAAAAATGCAATTAAATTTGCAAAATCTCAACATATTCTCAGAAAGCATGATCTTGGATGGACAATCAATACATCAACTGAACCAGCAGGAATTTTGAACCTCATTTATAAAAAAAGTACAGAAAATTCCTTTTTTACTTTTAACAATGATATTTTCAAAACAATTGAATATTCATTCTTGAATTATAAGTCCTCTGAGTATGAGAAAGTTATCACAAGGTCGAATAACGATAGCTATATTTCTACGATCAATGATGTTACCAAAAAAGAGCACTCTAAAGGGTATTTGGTAGACAGACTTGTCGTACAATTATTTGGGTATAAATTTGTTGATGTAGAATCTGTTCAAGTGATTGATAAAGGTAGAGAAAGAAATTATACATTTAGGCATATTAAAGTTGAGAATATCTCAACTATTTTTGGTGATACAAAAACCATTGTTGTTGAAAAAAATATATTAGGAAGCAAAAGGAAAACACTAACCTGGTATGCTGTTGATTATAACTACTTACCTGTAAAAATTGAGCAATATCGTTTAGCTAAATTAAAGTTTTCAGCTCATATAACGGACTATACAAATAATTGAAATTCATCTAGTGATTTTTTCTCTATAATATTGATGTCATAAGAAAAATTAATCCGACAACAAAAAGAAAAGCTAGTATTCCAGATAATAGATAGCTAGTTCCAGTATCAATAAATCTATTATTGAGTAATAAAACTGCACTGATAAATATAGAAAGAACAATAATTGTATTCATAAATTGTATATAGATAGCATGAAAGATTTTTATTAAATTATACAGATTACATCATTTTTCTAAATGTCTGTATTATCATCAAATAAAACCATTATTATTGCAAAAATAAAAGACCCTAACAAAAAAGATAGTATAAAGTAGCCGTTAACCATCAGAATATGGTAGCATTTTTATGGAATAATCATTATAAAATATATCGTTGTTGAATGAGAATCTAATTGATATGATGTAAATACTTCTGAAATTCTAGAAATATTGAGAATTATGCCAGATAACAAAATAAAGCAATCAAGAATAGATCTCATAAATAAGGTCAGTTCAATCACATGTGAGGAATATCACAGTAATTCTAATCGTACAAATTTAGATATAATACTGAGTTTATATTTAGAGTTTTTAGAACTTCAGGTTGAAATTCCTAAGTGTATTAATAGCATTGTAAATAATGCTATCAAACAGGGAAATATTGTGAAAACTCTCAAAGTAAAACGAGGAAGAGAAATGGACTTAGATCAGCAATTTAACATTCTGATGTGTCTATTAATTATTCAAACATTGGAAGGAAAATCTAAATTGAATAAATATAATGAAAATGGACTCTCTCTTGAAGAATGCATAGAAAAAACAGCGAATGATTGTGATACTAGTATATCAAACGTTAATAAATGTATAAAAAAGTATGGAAACTCATTTAAATTTTACATTAATAGTACTTCGCCAGAGATTAGTTTTATTTTTAATCGCGATACTGATGAAGAATCATCTGTAACCTTGAAAGAAGAGAATCAGCCAATTTCAGACATGATAAGTGAGGCTATTGATATCTTATTTGCACAAAGTTAATCGATTCCTCCCCGCCCGGACTCGAACCAGGAACTAAACCTTAGGAGGGTCTTGTTATATCCAGTTTAACTACGGGGAGAATATTTTTTATAATATAGTATA
>MDTG01411830.1_pt1 | contig 28036 bp, 22 predicted proteins | sample 811421 | NCBI WGS metagenome assembly MDTG01 (sample SAMN05326645, study PRJNA326480) | marine metagenome | isolation source: seawater | place: Pacific Ocean: South East | collected 2011
ACCAGCGCCGCCCAGGCCGCCGCCGCCGCGGTCAAGGTCCCCGTGATCTTCAGCCTCTCGCTGATCACCTGCTTCCCGGCCTTCTTCATCTTCGGCCTGCTCCAGGGCTCCAAGCTGCAGCTCAAGACCGGCCTCCGCCTCTTCGCGGCCGGCATGGGCATGCGCGGGGCCGTCCTGGCCGGACTTGCCCCCTTGCTCCTCTTCTTCTCCAGCGTCGGCACCCCCTACGCGGGGCTCCTGATCGGCGCCCTCTGCGCCTTCGGGCTGGCCGAGTTCGGCTTCCTGTCCGTGATCGAGAAGGGCGTGCGAACCCTGCGCGACGAGCAAGGTGACGCCTTCAAGCCCTGGCTGGTGCGCGCCTGGACCATGGTCTACCTGGGAGTGACCAGCCAGCTGGCCTGGTCCATGCGCCCTTTGATCCGCCACCCGAGCGTGACCGAGTTCCAGCTCTTCGGCGGCGCGGGCCAGAACGAGAACATGTTCTTCTACTTCGTCGAGCAGGCGACGCGCTTGTTCGGCGCTTGAGCCGGGCTCAGCTGCGGTAGGTCAGCGCCATCTTGTAGAGGAGCCAGCCGAAGTAGCCCGCGCCTGCGAGCCCGGCGAGCGCGAGCACGAGCCGAAACAAGGAAGCGAGCGCGCCCCGCTTCGCCTTGGGCGCTCGGGGGCGGCGCGGGACCTCGGGCGGCGCCTCGGTGAACCCGGTCAGGGTGATCTGGCTGCCCGAGATGTCGGCGCCCTCCGAGCGCCGCAGGCGACCGACCTCGGTGAACTCCCCCAGCTCGACCGCCCCGCCCGCGCGCTGGAACACGGCCGCCAGGGCGTCCTCCAGGCTGGGGAAGGGGTCGAGCTCGAGCTCCTCGTCGAAGGCGTCGCCCATGGACGAGACCTGCACCTGGCCGTCCTCGATTCTGGAGAGGTAGGCCAGCTGCGCGCCCGCGTCGTCGGCGACCATGTAGCTCTCGGGGAGGGTCGTGTCGCACAAGAAGCCCAACGGCCCCTGCGGTCCGCTCACCAGCCGCCCCAGCGCGGGCAGGCGCTCCGAGTCCTTCCGCTGGCGGGACCTGGCCTCCTCCGCGGCGCGATTGCGCGCCTCGGCCAGCGCCTTGGCCCGGGCCCGCTCTTCGGCGGCGGCCTGTCGCGCGGCCTCACGCTTCTGCTCGAGCTCCTCCTTGGAGCTGCGCCAGTTCGGGACCTGGGGGTCGAGGCGGAGCGGATCCTCGACCTCGAGCGCCCCGCACACCACCTCGTGCAAGGTCGCCGCGCGCCAGCAGGGCAGCGAGCCCTTGCTGACGGACTTGGCGTGGACCGCGAAGCCCTCGGCGTCGACCGCAGCGACCACGCGGCGCTTGCCCGCCGCATCGAACACGGACCAGGTCCGCCGCGACTTGCCGTGGGGAACCACGAAGCCGACGAGGGTCTGTTCCTGGAACAGGCAAGAGCCCGCCTCGGCGGTCAGGAAGGGACGCAGCGAGCGGTCGGCGTCGCTCTCCTCGTTGAAGCGCACCCCGAGGGTCGTGCGCCTGCCCTTGGGCTCGGTCCACATCACCTCGCCATGGAGCTGGATCGAGCTCGGCAGCTGGGGATGGGCCAGCTCGACCTTGAGCTGATCCCCCCGTCCTGGCACCTGCCCGGGCGACTCCAGCTCGAGGCACGCGCCCATGGTCGAGAGGTTGCGGAGGGTCACTCCCCCGCCCAGCTCGGGCAGCGCCGCCAAGGTCGCGGAGGTGGGCAGACGTGGGTTCGCCCCCCGACGCGGGCGCTCCCTGCCGCTCTCCTCCCCCGATTCGACGCTCACAGGAGCTTTGTATCACCCCCACGCGAGGCGGACAGCCCACCAGGGTCCCTCAGCTACGTTGCTCCAGCCGTGACCCCACGACCTCGAAGCGGGTCGAGCGGATCACCCGCCCCGCGGGGCTGTGGATCGTCCACTCCAGGTCGATTCGCTCCACGTCGCGGATGGCGACCTCGCCCGGGAGCTCGAAGCGGAGCCCCGTGCGCAGGGTCCGCCCCGGGCGCACGCTCCGCTCGCCGGCGGTGTCGGGGGTCGGCTCTCGCCGCAGCCGCTCGCCGGCGTGGGTGTAGACGACCAGCGCCAGGTCCGTGAGGGTCAGCCCCTCCGCGTCGTGGTTGTCGACGCGCACGTAGAGCCGGACGCGCGTCGGCTCCGCGCCGGTCACGTCGCTCGTGATCCCGCCCGACCACACCTTGATCGTGCCCAAGCTGCGCCCCGGGACCTCGAGCGCCTGCGCCGCGCCCTCTTCGCCGCTGGCCTCGAGGTCGCGCGTCACGGTGCAGCCGAGGGAGCAGGCGAGCGCGAGGACCAGGGTCAGCCGGAGGAGGAGCATCACCCTCTCACGATAGGCAGCGCGAACGCGATTGAACAGCAGAAGGGGCGACGCCCGCCATCGCGCGAGCTCGGCGGCGAAACCCGGGCGAGGACCTTGACGAGTTCACTTAGCAGTGCCATCACTGTCGCATGAAGAGATCCATTGCCCTACTGACGCTGGCAGCCCTCTTTTTCCAGGGCTGCGAGCCAGATTCCGACGTTGGAGTAGGAGTCGAGGATCCCCTCGGGTCGACTGAGGTTGGGACAGACGGGGTCAAGCGGACATTCCGCACGCCGGGTCCTGTGTATGTCTATCAAACGACGACCATCAAGCCAAAGAAGGATAGGTCGACCGATACCTCTACTACTTCTCCAGGTCGCCAGAGGACGCTCCGCCATAGGGTCGTTCAGCGTCAACCTGCGAGCACGAGCGTCCAGCAGGCCCGACAGCCAGCTGCGGTTAGACCCTCGCCAAGGCCGCAAGTTGACGCTCCGAGTGGACCATCTCAGAGCGAGCTCCGAGAGATTCAGGCTCAACGAAGGGCACTCGAGAGGGAGCGACTTGCGCTCGCCATGGAACGCGAGCGCCGTGAGAGACAGAGAGAAGAGGCGCTGGAATGGCGGCAGCGCCAGGAGGCACTAGCGATCGAGGCCGAGCGTCGAAGACTGCAGGCTGAGCAGCGCGCGTTGGCAAGAGAGTTGGAGGGACTTGGATCTTCTTCTTCCAGTGGTGCAGCCACGGCGAGGTCCAGGCGTGCCCTCGACTCCTTTGAGGCGCGTCACCGAAGATGAGGAAGTGCCTCATTGTCGCGGTCCTCCTGATCGCTAGTGTCGGCTGTTCCTTTCATGGCAGCTACCTCCTTCCGCGCTACAGGGACTTTGTGCATAAGTGCCCCGGCGACGTTCGGCACAGCATGGTCTGGTTTAAGGGCTCTCCGCCAGCGACGGAGGACTGTCATATCGATCGGGCGATGGCGATCGGGGGAGCATTGCTTGGAGTCGGGCTGATTCCTCTGGCCTTCGACCTGGTGTTCCTTCCTGCCGACGTGCTTGTAATGCTCGTAAACAGGGCGCTTGGCCCTGAGCCGGGGACTCCAGGGCCTGGGACCTTCCAGCCGAACTATGCACCCGAGGCGGTGATTGAGGGTAGTCAGCAGATTCACGGCAGCCTTCCCAGTCATCACCCTTCCAGGCCGGCGTTCGATCGATTCGAGCGGTCTATCATCAGGCATGGTGTCCCAGCCGACGCGAGAGCTGCTCTGGAGCGGCGCGAGGCCGAGGAGAGACGACTGGAGCAGGCTCGAGTAGAGCAGGAGCGTCAGGAGCTGAGGCGACGGGCAGCCGAGTTGCAGAGGCGGCAGCGGGAGCTGGATCGCCGGCAGCGTGAACTGAATCGAGCGCGCGCTGGATCCAGGGGTTGGAACTGAAGCTTCAGAAGCCGTGAGGTTCGTAGGCTCTGGAGTCGGGTCCGTCTCCTTACGTTGGATTCCGTTAGGAGGGGCGATCATCGACAGGGAGGTGGGAATAGACTCGGCCCATGAACCGACCCCGCTTCGAGATCCTCGACCACGTGGCGACCCCCTGGGGGACGCTCTATCTACGCCGCCGCGAGCTCCTCGGTCGCCCCGGCACGATCGTGACCGAGGTCATGGTCGAGCACGACCTCCTGATGAGCAGCCTCAACACGCGCTCGGAGGAGGAGCTCGCCACGCGCGCCATCGCCTGGCGCGGCGGAGACCAGCCGCTCCGCGTGCTGGTCGGCGGCCTGGGGCTGGGTTACACGGCGCACGCCGCGCTCGCGGATCCGCGCGTGAGCGAGGTCCTGGTGATCGAGCAGGAGGACGCCGTCCTGCGCTGGACTCAGGAGGGGCTCACGCCGCTCGGCGCTGAGCTCTCCGCCGAGCCGCGCCTGCGCGCCGAGAAGGGCGACGTCTACGCGCGCCTGCTCGGCCCCGCCGAGGAGACCTGGGACCTGATCCTGATCGACGTCGACCACACGCCCACCGAGCGCCTGGCCGAGTCGAGCGCGCCCTTCTACACGGTCGAGGGCCTGCGCACGGTCGCCGAGCACCTCGCCCCCGAGGGGGTGCTCGCGGTGTGGTCCGCAGGCGACGACGACGCCTTCGCGGCGACCCTGGCCGAGGCCTTCCCTCGGAGCGAGCGGGAGCGGGTGCGCTGGGTCAACGAGCTCCTCGACGACGGCGAAGAGATCGAGGACGTCGTGTTCCTCGCCGCTCGCCCCCCCGGCTGAGCTCGCGAGCGGTGATCCGACGCGCGAAGCGCGCGCCAGGTCGAGTAAACCCTTGCACTCGCTGACTCGAATTGCTATACTTAGCTCATTCGGCGCACGCTCCGGCGTGTTGAAGGGCTTCGCGCTCTTCCCGAACGCCTCGATGCCCCCTCCCGTCGTCCTGTCTGACGATCCTGTCTGACGAGATTCGCCCCAATGCACTAGCTGGTGGCGTCTCTCGGCTGTTTTGACGCAGAGGACCAGGGAGGCGCGCGAGGCCCGTGCATGGCTGCCAGCGCCCCTCGTCGGCGCCGGCTCGCTCGGCCCTTGGCGCCCTGAGTAGGGTCCCGAGGCCCGATTGCACAACCATATTGGACAGATACCCGCAGGCTGCCGGCCTCGGACCACCCCTCTGCTGGGAGGACTCCCACGCTCGTACCCGCCCGTTCGCACTCGCACCCGACCCCTCGAGGAGGCCCCATGTATTCCCCCCCTACCCCGCCCCTGCGACCCGCCGCCCCGCCCGCTCCCCGCCCTGCGCTGCCCCACAGCACGACCTACTCCGCGGAGAGCTTCGACGACCAGGTGGCGTGGTTCCTCGACCGCTACTCCGGCGGCTTCCAGGCGCCGCTCTGGGAGGGAGACATGCGCGGCGTAGGCGCCAAGTCGCGCCTGAAGCGGCACCGCGACGCCGCGGTCGAGCAGGCCCAGAAGCTGCTCTCGGAGGACCGGCTGCGCTTCCAGCTGACCCTCGGCAACACCGAGCAGATCGTGACGGACCTGAGCACCGTCCTCTCGAAGACGACGCTCGTGCCCATCGGCCAGGTCAAGCAGCTCGATCGCCTCGACGTGCAGCAGCGAGCGGCGCTCGCCAGGGCGCTGGTCGAGCACCTCTACCCGCGCGAGAGCGAGGGCTCCTTCGCGGGCCTGATCAAGGCGCTCTCTCCGGCGCTCTCCAACCTGCGCGGGAGCTGGGCCTTCGTCACGGCGCTGCGCGGGCTGGTGTTCCCCAAGGAGCACGCCTGCGTTCAGCCGGGCAAGTTCGCGCTCCAGGCGCGGATCATGCACCGCGAGCTGCCCGACGCCGGCAAGCCGAGCGAGCGCGACTATCACGCCTACCGCGCCCTGGCGCGCGAGGTCGAGCGCGAGCTGCGCCAGCGCGGCCTCGCCCCGCGGGACCTGCTCGACGTGCTCGACTTCATGCGCACGACCCTCTCGCCCCGGGCGCGCGCGACCCTGGCCGGCGCCGCCGGCCGTCGCCGGATGCGCCTCGGCGGCGACCTGAACGCGCGAGGTGTCGCTTGAGCAGACAGCAACGGGACCTCGGCAGCGAGGTCGGCGTCGTCTATCGACGCGGCGAGAAGCTCTTCCTCTGCCTCGGGATGGGGGAGCTGCTCCACGGGCGCGACGGCGACCTGAGCACGGTCCACGTGCGCGAAGGCGACGTGCTGGCCAAGCGCGCCAGCGTGGGCGACCTCTGCGAGCAGTGGGGCGTCGAGCCGAGGGAGGTCGACGACTTCGTCCGCCCCTACCTCGTCCGCCCTGAGCCCTCCCGAAAGCGCACCAGTCGCCGGCGGACCAGCGCCGAGCGGGAGCACGTATGGGAGCAGCTGCGCCTGCAGCGGATCCGCACTGGATAGCGAGCGCTACTCGCTCGAGCCGAACACCAGCTCGCCCGCGTAGAGGTGGGTCCGACCGACCTGGCCGGCCAGCCAGGGCAGGTCGGGCCCCTCGCGCGGGCTGCTGTAGTTGACCAGCCACCAGCGGTTCTCCCCGAGCCGGACCGCGCCCGCGAAGGCCGTGTCTCCCCGAGAGGGCAGGTCGAAGAGCGGCGTCGGCGCCCGCCGCTCGAGGTCGAGCCGGTAGAGGCAGGTCCGCTTGCGGGTGAGCGAGTAGCGCGCCAGCGACCAGGCGCGCCGCAGCGCCGCGGGGGCGGCGTCCGGGCCGCGATAGAAGGCCCCCGCCACGTTGCGCCGCGCGACCGCGTAGACCTCGCCGCCCTGCTGGAGCAGGAGCGGCGAGTCGTACTTGTGCCGGCTGTAGGTCTGCTCCCAGGTGCCCAGGGCCGCGGGCTTCGCGGTGCACACCAGCGAGCCCTGCACCTCGAGCCGGACCAGGGCCACCAGCCCGCCCTGCTCGTCGAACACGAAGTCGCACTCCGACGCGCCGACCCGCGAGACTTGGGGCTCTGGCGTGATCGGCTCCCACGTGAGGCCGTCGCTCGAGACCAGCAGCCGGACCTCGCCGGGCCGATCGCTGGTCGTGTAGAGCCCCTCACCGCGGTAGACGCTCATGTAGGCCTGGCCCTCGTGCTCGCGCACGCGCCACACCACGTAGCCCGGGCGGAAGATCGCGCGCGGCTCGCTCCAGTCGCCGGGGCCGCGGCGCTCGCTCACGTAGATCGAGCGCGGCTCGAAGGCCAGGGGATCGGTCCCGGCTTTGAAGAAGTAGAAGAGCAGGCGCCCAGCGAACGAGAAGAAGCGCGGCTCGCGCAGGTCCCCGCCGGGGAGGTCGAAGGTGCGCTCGAGCTCCCAGCTGACCCGGTCGGCGCTGCTGAGCACGAACACCTGCGTCTGGTCGGAGGCGAAGTGGTGCGGGCCGCTGCGGACCGAGAGGTAGGTCCGGCCCTCGTGGAGGACGGCGTCGCAGTTGTTGTTGGCCGCCTGGAGGGGCAGGTCGGCGGGGATCCCCTCGCCGGGCAGGAGCTGCTGCCAGCCGACCAGCTCGATCCCTCGCGCGGCCTGCTCGTCGAAGGCAACGGGGTCCTCGCTGCGGGCCAGGTAGAGCAGGAGCAGCAGCAGGGAGATCACCCCCGCCAGCGCGAGCGCGCCGAGCCGCTTGAGGCGACGGCGCCAGCGCGAAGCCGGCTTGGATTGGGCCGCGGAGGCGTCTTGGTTCACCCGCTGAGCGTAGCAAGCTCCGACGCGGGCTCTGGCGCCGCGAGCGGGGGCGCCGCGCTGAGGCGAGCGTAGACGAAGGGCACGGTGAGCTGAGCCAGGTAGCCCTCGGGCCAGGTGACCCCCTCGACGCCATAGGCCGCGGGCCGCGCGCCGGCGAGCCGGGTGCCGAACACCCAATCCCACACGATCAGGTTGTTGCCGAAGTTGGTGTTGCTCTCCTCGAGGACGACCGAGTGGTGGGTGCGATGGAGATCCGGCGTCGCGAACACGCCGTTGAGCCACTCGGTGGCGAGGTCCGCGTTGCAGTGCTGGAGCAGCCCGACCACGGCCGTCAGCAGCGAGAAGCCCGCGATCACCTCGGGCCCCGCGCCGAGCAGCACGACCGGAGCCATCTGGGAGAAGTGGACGAGGGCCGCGTTGAAGGGATGCGTCCGCGCCGAGGCGACGATGTAGAGGTGCGGCGGGCTGTGGTGCAGCGCGTGGATCCGCCACAGGGCCTCGTAGCGGTGCATGAGCCGGTGCGCGGTGTAGGCGCCCAGCTCGCCGATCACCGCGGCCAGCGCCAGCTGGACGGGCCAGGGCCAGGCGCTCGGCCAGAGGCCGAAGCCCAGGCGCTGCGCGAGGAGGGCGCCGAGGGCAGCCAGACCGCCGAAGCTGAGCGCGCGGACCAGCATGCTCACGCCGCTCCCGCTGAGCAGGACGTGCAGCAGGTCGGTCCGCAGGGTGCGCCAGCTGACCTCTCCCTCGCGGTCGGGGAGGAGCAGCTCCAGCAGCGCGACCGCGAGCGCGCTGGCGAGGGCCAGCGCGCTGGTCAGGGCGCCCAGGGGCGCCTCGCTGAAGCGCGCGCCGACCCACAGGACGCCGAGGCTCCCGAACACCAGCAGGGGGTAGGCGGCGTAGCGGAGGAGGGTTCGCAGGCTGGCGCTCATGAGGTCGCTCCCAGGCCCGCGATCAGGCTGCGGGCCACGAACACGAGGTGGTCTTCGACGGCGGCCTCGAGGGCGCTCGAGTCTTCGGTCTCGCGCCCCAGGGCGAGCGCCAGCTCGGCGCCGTCGGTCAGCGCGTAGCGCACGACGAGGTAGCTGACGCTGCGCAAGGTCAGCCGCAGGGGCTCGAGCGGCGCGCCCGTCAAGGCGCTCAGCAGCTCGGCCCCTTCGCTCAGGCCGGGGATGAGCAGCCCCGCCTGGCGGGCCGGGTCGATGCTCCCCGAGTCGATCGCGGCCCGGGTCGTCAGCCGCACGCCCGCGCGGTGCTCGAGCGCGAAGCGGTAGCAGCGGCGCACGGCCGCTTCGATCAGCTCAGGGAGCGCGGAGCCGCTGGCCGGGAGCGTCGCGAGCTCGGCCCGCAGGCCCGCGAAGGCTTGGTCCATGGCCGCGACGCAGGCGTCGTGCAGGCCCTGCTTCGAGCCGAAGTGGTAGTGCACGGTCGCCAGGCTGACTCCGGCCTCCCGGGCGACCTCTCGGGAGGAGGCCTTGGCGCCCTCGTCGCCGAAGCGTCGGGTCGCGATCGCGAGGATCCGCGCTCGTGTCTGGTCGGGGTTTGCGTTCACGGGTCGCGCCATGGCCGGAAGGATAGCAAACTTATCTAGCGAACGGTAAGTTTTCTTCAGGCCTCTCGAAGGGAAGCACTTGGGGCGATCGCTGGCGCAACCTTTCCGACAGCAATGTCCCCAGCTCTGGGTGCAGCGAATTGCACCCCGGGCGCAGATCCTTGCACCCCATGAGCGCCTCCCCTCGACCCCGACCCCCGACCCGACTCGCGCTAGGCGCGGCGCGGCCCTTGCTGCGGGGACGCTTCGTGAAGCGTGGCAGTCTGACGAGGAGCTTCCTGGCAGCCGGGGCGCTGGGCGGCGTCGTGTTGGCCCTCGTCTTGGCGCTCTTGACCGGACACGAGGCTCACAGCGAGCTCTTCGAGGAGCGCGAGCGCGTGCTGCTCCTCGTCGAGCGAGAGCTGGCCAGGCGCGGCGCAGACGCGGCCTCGCTCTCGCAGCACCTGCCGGGGCTGCGGGCGGCCTTTGGGCTGGAGTCGCTGGTCGTCTTCGACCAGGAGGGGCGGACCCTGGGCCAGGATCCGCCCAGGAGCGCGCCAGCCCATGTCCAGGCTCGCGCCGCCATCGCGGGCGCCTCCGGGCCGGGGGAAGAGCACCTGATCGGCGGCCTCGACCCGCCTCGCTACTCCGAGCTCTTCGGGGTCGGCCAAGCGCGGGAGGGCGAGCTGCTGCGCACGACGGTCCCTCTGCGCCTCGTCGGGCGCCCGAGCGCGTTCCTGATGGGATCCCAACGCGTCGACGACCTCTTACCTGAGGCCATCGGCGCCGGCGCGGAGGTGGCCCTCTACGCGCTCCTGGGAGTGGGGCTCCTGCTCGGCACGCTCACGCTCTGGGTGCGCGCGGCCGAGCGGATCATCGCCCAGCGGACCGATGCGCTGACGCGTCAAGGCGACGAGCTGGCGCTGGCCAACGCGCAGCTGAGCCAGCTGGCGCAGAACCTGGAGGTCCTCGTCGACGACCGGACGCGCCGGCTGCTCCAGGCCGAGACTCTGGCTCGCCTGGGTCGCCTCAGCGCCGGGGTCGCGCACGAGATCAACAACCCGCTCGCGGCGATCTCGACCTCGGCCGAGATGCTGCTGCGCGACCTCGACGATCCGGCGCTCTCCCCCGAAGACCCCGAGCTGCAAGCGGCCCTGCGCGAGTATCTGGCCCTGATCCGGGACGAGGCCTTCCGGGTGGAGGGGATCGCGCGGGACCTGCTCGACTTCAGCCGGAGCAGCACGAAGCGCCGCGTGGAGACCGGGCCGCTGGACGCGCGCGCGCTGCTCGCTGGCACCGAGCGGCTCCTGCGTCATCGCGCCAACCAGGAGGGCAAGTCCCTCGAGCTGGTCGGACCCGAGCAGCTCGAGGTGCTCGGGGACTCCGACACGCTCCGCCAGCTGACGCTCAACTTGACCTTGAACGCGCTGCAGGCGACTCCCCCAGGGGGGCGAATCCGCTGGCGCCTCGAGCGCGTCGGCAGCGAGCGAGTCGCGCTCAGCTGCGAGGACGAGGGCCCAGGCTTCTCCCCCGAGGCGCTCGAGCACGCCCTCGACCCCTTCTACACGGAGCAGGAGGTCGGCCGGGGCACGGGCCTGGGGCTCTCGATCGTGTACGGGATCGTGCAAGAACACGGGGGCGCGCTGCGCCTCGAGAACCGCGCGGAGGGCGGCGCGCGCGTGATCGTGGAGCTGCCCGCGCCGAGCCAGCACGGCTGTGAGGAGGTGGCCGCGTGAAGGCTCGCTTGCTGATCGTCGACGACGAGGCGCCGCTGCGGCGCGCCCTCGCGCGCAGTCTGCGCCGGGAGGGCTATGAGGTCAACGAGGCCGAGGACGGTGAGCGCGCGCTGCTCCTGCTGGAGCAAGGCGAATACGAGGTCGTGCTCCTCGACCTGCGCATGCCGGGGCGCCCGGGGCTCGAGGTCCTGCGCGAGATCAAGCAACGCTGGCCGCTGACCGAAGTGATCGTGCTCACCGGACACGGCTCGATCGACGCCGCCATCGAGGCGATCAAGCAAGGGGCCTGCGACTTCCAGCAGAAGCCCTTCCGCCTCGAGGTGGTCGAGGCTGCCCTCGAGCAGGCGCTGCGCTCACGTCGCCTGGCGCAGCGCACGCAGGCCTTCGCCGAGCCCGAGCTGCGGGGAATGGAGTGGGGCAGCAGCAGCGCCATGCGAGCCGTCCAGCGGGACCTCGAGCGGGTGGCTCCGACCCCGGTCAGCGTGTTGATCCTGGGGGAGAGCGGGGTCGGCAAGGAGCTCCTCGCCCGCGAGCTACATCAGCGGAGCGCGCGCGCTGGGGGACCCTTCGTCCCGATCAACTGCGCCGCGATCCCCAGCAACCTGGCCGAGAGCATCCTGTTCGGGCACGAGCGCGGGGCCTTCAGCGGCGCCACTCGGCGCAAGCTGGGCCTGGCCGAGGTCGCCCACGGCGGGACCCTCTTCCTCGACGAGCTCGGCGAGCTGCCCTACGAGTGCCAGACCAAGCTGCTCCGCTTCCTGCAGTTCGGCGAAGTGCTCCGGGTCGGCGCCACCGAGCCCGCCCGCGTCGACGCGCGCATCGTGGCCGCGACCAACCGCGACATCGATGCCGCCGTCGCCGAGGGGGACTTCCGCGACGACCTCCTGCACCGCGTGGACACGGTCCGGCTGACCTTGCCCCCGCTGCGCGAGCGTCCAGGCGACATCGAGCGGCTGGTGCGACGCTTCCTGCTCGAGCTGGCCCCCGGGCGCGAGGTGTCCTGCGAGCCCGCGGCGCTGGAGCTCCTGAGCGCTCACCTCTGGCCTGGCAACGTGCGCGAGCTGCGCAAGGTGATCCAGCGGCTGCTGATCCTCGGCGAGGGCGACCAGATCCGCGCGGCGGAGGTGCGACGACACCTGAAGCCACCGAGCGCGACAACGTCGAACCCGCGTTCGCGAGGGGTGCGCAGCCTCAAGGACGCCGAGCGCGACGCGGTGGCGGCGGCGATCGCTGCCAGCGAGACCCGCGCGGACGCGGCCGAGTCCTTGGGTGTCTCCCTGCGCACGCTCTACAACAAGATCCGGGCCTACGGGCTGGAGTAGCTGCACGCTGCCCTGCAGCTCCTTGCACTCCGACGGGTGCAGCCGCTGGCGCTAAACGAGTTAGCCCTGGCCCTCGGCTTGTTCTGGGTCCTCCAGCAAGGAGGACTCGAATGACTCGAAGCGTCGCGCTCACGCTCGGCCTGGTGCCGCTCTTGGCAATCGTGTTCGCAGCCCCAGCCAGCGCGCAGGGCGAGGCGAAGGAGCAAGACGACTGGCAGCTGGAGTTCAAGCTCAGCGCTGGGATCAACACGCTGCTCCAGGGAGACATCGACCTCGAGACGCCGGGGATCGGGCGGCGACGGGGGATCGGTCGCTACGAGAGCGGGTTGGCCTACAGCGGGGCGGTCGGAGTCCGCTTCCTCGGCGACTTCTCGGCCGAGATCGAGCTGACCTACCGGCGCACGACCCTCTCGCGCTACCGCTCGGGCAATCAGCTCTCCGCAGACGAAGGGGACTTCGCCTCGCTGATCTTCATGGCCAACATCTACTACCGCTTCGACACGGGGGGGCCGCTGCGGCCCTACGTAGGCTTCGGCCTGGGCTTCGTCGAGGAGATCGACCTCGACCTCGAGCTGACCCCCGGCGTCGAGAGCGGCTTCGACGACAACGGCTTCGCCTATCAGGCGATGGTCGGCGTCGAGTATGCCTTCGACTTCGGGCTCTTCCTCTTCGCCGAAGGACGATTCTTCCGCGCGACGGCCTTCGAGCTGCGAGGAGAGAACGGCAGCGGTAGCGGAGCCACCCGAGTCATGGCGGACTACACCGGCTTCGAGGCTCGCCTTGGTCTGGGCTTCCGCTTCTGAATCCTGTCCCTCACGGGCCACCTTGCGCTCGCCTCGAGAGCGGCTACTCTGCCGCCCAAGGAGGCGCCTGTGAGCGACGAGGTCGACCGCGAGGGACAGAAGCGGGTCTACCGCCTGCTGAGCTTCATGGCCTGGTGCGACGACGAGCTCGCCGACCAGGAGCGAGAGGTCCTCGACCGCTACCGGGAGGACTTCGGCCTCAGCGAGCTGGACGCCGCGACCCTCGAGACCCAGGGCCGTGAGGTCGAGGGCATGGAGCTAGGCGACTCGGACGCCGAGGCGATCCTGCTGATCGACGGCCTGATCGACGTGGCCGTCGCGGACGGCAAGCTCGTCCTGGAGGAGCAGGCGCGCCTGCACCGGCTCGCCAAGCTGCTGGGCCGGCCTCAGCTGGTCGACCGCATGGTGCGCCGGATCAGCGAGCGGGACGTCCCGCTCAAGATCGAGCGCTGGGAGGACCCGCCCGTCTAGACGGGTCCCCGGGTCTGTTCGCTGGTCGCGGCTAGCCCGCGATCCGAGTCAGCTGCTGACCGACGTCGGTCAACGCGGTCCGCACGGCCGCGAGGGCGACCTCGTGCATGGGCCGCTCGTGCTCACTGACGCGCTTGCGCTGCAGGTCGCTCAAGCGCACCCGCAAGACCCGCGCTGACTCTTCTAGACGCTTCCGCTGCTCACCCATCACTCCGCTCCAATCGAGCACTTCGCTCACTTCGAGTCCTGCCCGCTCACTCACCCACGGGCAGGGCTCCCCCGCTTCTTCTCCTCGGCGCGTCGGGGTCCATCCCTTTAGCCCCTGCCCCAAGAATCTGGAGCGTGGTCAAGGGGTCCGACACCCACCGCCGTCAAGGTTCACCCGAGTGACCCCGCTGTCGAGGGATGCTGTCGAGACGGACGGGCTCGCCGGCACTTCGATTCGCCTATGCTTCCTGGGTGCGCGAGATCGGGCCCTATCGAGTGGAGCGAGAGCTCGGACGCGGGGGAATGGGCGTCGTCTACGAGGCCTTCGACCCGCGCCTGGGGCGGCGGATCGCGCTCAAGCAGGTCCTGGCGGGGCCTGGTCAGGGCGAGGCCCTGCTCCGCTTCGCCCGCGAAGCCGAGCTCCTCGCCCGAGTTCGCCACCCGAACCTGATCGAGATCCACGAGCTGGGCCACTCCGAGGCCGGTCCCTACCTCGTGACGGAGCTAGTCGAGGGCGAGTCCCTCGCTGAGCGCCTGCGCCGCGGACCTCTGCCGGCGGCGGAGGCGCGTCGGCTGCTGCGGGAGCTCAGCGCGGGCGTCGCGGCGCTCCACGCGGCGGGCGTCGTCCACCGCGACCTCAAGCCTGAGAACGTCCTGCTGCGCGACGGGGTCACCCCCGTCTTGCTGGACTTCGGGCTCGCTCGCGAGCTGGACGCCAAGTCCCTGACCGAGACCGGCGCGATCCTCGGCACCCCGGCCTACATGGCCCCTGAGCAGGCGCGCGGCGAGAAGCCCCTGGGACCCGAGACCGATGTCTACGGCCTGGGCGCGTTGCTCTACGCCTGCCTGCACGGTCACGCGCCCTATCAGGGAGCCACCGCCCTGGCGATCCTGGCGGCCGTCAACGAGGGGCCGCCGGAGTGGTCCGCGCGCTCGGATCCTGAGCTGGAGCGGATCGGGCGCAGCTGCTTGCAGCGAGAGCGCCCCCTGAGACCCACCGCCGCTGCCTTGGCGGAGGCTCTGGGTCACGAGGCTCTGGGTCAGAGAACTCCGGGTCAGGGGGCATGGGGTCAGGAGTCTCCGAGCGAGCGGCCGAGCTGGCCCCCCTTCGCAGCGCTGGTCTTGCTGGCGGCCATCGCGCTGCTGGGACCGCAGAGCGGCCCTGCAGCGGACCTGTCAGCGAGCCCTTCGCCTTCGCCCTCGCCCCAGCGCGCTCCCGCGGGGACGCCTCGGGCCGCCCCCAGCACGCGCGCTCCCAGCGCCGCCCTGAGGCTCACGCTCGACGACGAGCTCTATCACTTCGAGCTCGCCCAGGATCAGGATGTCGCGGAAGTGTTCGGCGTTCCTGGAGGGCTCCTGGGCTATCTCAGGACCGGTCAACTGGTCCTGCTCCGCAGCGGTCAGCCGCCGCGCCGCCTCCTCGGCGAGCCCAAGCTGGGCCTGCGCCACGCGAGGTTCGACGCCCGCGGAGGGCGCGCCGTCGTGCCCTCCTACGTCGACGGCGAACCGGCGAGCGCCATCGATCCCGAGACCGGCCGGAGCAGCAAGCAGCCCAGCATCATTGGCCAGGTCTTCGCGCTCGCAGGGGAGAGGGTCCTCGTCGCGAAGGGCTCTCGCCTGCTCCTCTCCCGGCTCGACGCGGCCTGGGGGGAGCCGGTCCTGCGTGCGCGCGACATCGGCGCTCATGTGGACGCGATCCTGCGGACCCGCCGCGGGTGGGTCATCGCGATCCGGGAGACGACGCTGCAGACCAGGACCCAGCTCGTCCTGCTCGATTTGGAGAGCCTCGCCGGGCGAGCGACCCTCGACTTGCCAGCCTCGAGGGTGGTCTGCTCCCTCTCGCTCCCCGACGATCGCGTGGTCCTGGGACTGGGGGACGGCTGCCTGATTCGCGTCGCGCCCGACCTCGGGGAGTTCCGCTACTTCGACCCGGCGACGCCCCTCCCCACGCGCTTGACCGGGTTCGCGCAGGCCAGCCCCCGGCGAGCTCACCGCCACGGCGTGGGCGCGCTGGCCTTGCTCCCTGGGGGTCGCCTGGTCAGCCTCGCGGGGGCGCGAGAGGACGTGGCCGAGTTGGGGCTGTGGGACCTCGAGGCGCTGAGCGAGCTGACTCGCCTCGAGCTCTTCCCGGGAACCGGCCTCGCCGCCGTGCGCATGGCCCCCTGGGACGGGACCTCGGTGGCCGTCGGTCGCTACGGCGGTGGCATCTACCGCGTCCGGGTCGAGGCGCGCAGCCCCTGAGGCGACTATGCTTGCCCCGTGAAGCAGATCGGCCCCTACACGCTGGAGCGCGAGCTGGGCCGCGGCGGAATGGGGGTCGTCTATCAGGCTCTGGACACGCGCCTGGGTCGGCGGGTCGCGCTCAAGCAGGTCCTGGCCGGCGCCGCCGACGGCGAAGCCCTGCTGCGCTTCGGACGTGAGGCCGAGCTCCTGGCGCGCGTCCGGCAGCGCAACGTGATCGAGATCCACGAGCTGGGCCGCTCTGATGCGGGCCCCTACCTGGTGATGGAGCTCATCGAGGGCGAGTCCCTGGCAGACCGGCTGCGCCTTGGTCCGCTCGCCCCCGCCGCAGCGGTCGAGGTCGTCTCGGGCGTCGCGGCCGGCGTGGCTGCCTTGCACGAGGCCGGGATCGTGCACCGCGACCTGAAGCCCGAGAACGTGCTCCTCCGCGACGGGGGCACCCCGGTGCTCCTCGACTTCGGCCTCGCGCGTGAGCTCGACGCCCGCTCGTTGACCGAGACGGGTGCCTTGTTGGGGACGCCGGCCTACATGGCGCCCGAGCAGGCGCTGGGGGAGAAGGCCTCGCCGGCGACCGACCTCTACGCGCTGGGGGCCCTCCTCTTCGCCTGCCTGCACGGTCGGCCACCCCATGAGGGCGCCTCCGCGCTGGCGGTCCTCCACCAGGTCGTCGAGGAGGAGGCGCGCTGGAGCGCGAGCCTCCCTGGTCCCCTGGTCGGAGTCGGGCGCAGCCTGATGGCGCGGGATCCCGCGCTGCGCCGCCCGCCGGCTTCAGCCCTGGGCGAGGCGCTCCTCGCCGCGCTGCGCGCGCCGGCCCCTTCGCGCACCTGGCCGCTCGCCGCAGCGGGCGGCGCGCTCTTGGTCGCCCTGGCGGGAGGCGCGCTCCTCGCCTGGCCCAGCGCAGGCCCGCACCCTGCTGCGAACCCCTCACCTACCCCAACGAGGTCGCCCGCCAGCCCCAAGTCGAGCCCCGCGCCGTCCGCGGCGGGCTACACCTGGGGCGAGGAGCAGGTGTTGCGGATGCCGGAGGCCTACACCTCCGACCACTATCGACGGCTCATCGCCCGCGGCGCCGAACTCCTCTGCCTCGACCCCAAGCGATACCGAGCGCTCACTGCTGAGGGCACCATCGGGCCGCCCCACCCCTTCCCGGTTGCGGTGTGGGCCCGCCGCGCCGAGCTCTCCGAGGACGGGCGCCGCCTCGCGGTCCCCACCAAGCGCGAAGGAGAGCCGCACGATCCCGGCGAGGCGCTCTGCCTCGACCTCGAGACCCATGACCTCCTCCACGACTTCCAGGCGCCGGGCGGGACCCTCGCATGGCGAGGGGGCTACCTCTTCAGCGGGAGCTTGCGCAAGGCCTCGGTCTACGACACATCGGTGAAGAAGATCACCGCCAGGCGTTCGCTGACCGGCGGCGTCGAGGCGCTGGCCTTCCGCGAGGACGAGGTCGTCCTGATCGAGTCCCGCTCGAACCGCACCTGGCTGACCCGCCTGGCCTGGCCCTCGCTCGAGCCGAGAGGGTCCGTGGAGCACGTGCCGCGCGCGCGCGTCCTCTTGGCCTTGCCTGATGGCGGGCTGCTCGTCGGGGACACCGCCGGACGCATCCGCCGCTACGACCCAGGGGGGCGCCTGACGGACTGGCAGCTCCGCGCCGAGGGGACCTTCCAGCCCTTCGCCGCGCGAATCCCAGGCGAAGAGGCGGCGCATGTCCACACCATCGCTGCCATGGCCCTGCTACCCGGGGGACGAGAGCTCGTCAGCCTCAGCTCGTCGCGCTCCAACGAGGAGGGCTCGCTGCGGCTGTGGAGCCTCGAGACGCGGCAGCTCATCGCTCCGATCCGCCCCTATCGCAAGGGACCCGGCCGCTCCTTCCCGGCGGCCATGGTGCTCCTCCAGAGCGAGCCGCCGCAGGTGGCCTTGAGCTGCTACGGCAACGAGGTGCGCCTGCTCCCCCTCAGACGGCGCTGAGCGCCCCGATGCCCGAGCCATTTCGCTTCGAATCCCGCACCTCGCGGGGGGGTCGAGGGTTGCGAGCATCGGGAGCCACCCCTACGATTCGCCGCTTCGCGGTCAGGACGCATGTACAAGTTCTTCCTCACCTGGCGCTACATGTCGCGCCGGATCCTCTCCTTCGTCGCCGTGCTCGTGTTGGGCGCGGCGGTGGCTGCCCTCGTGGTGGCCCCCTCGATCATGTCGGGGTTCCAGGAGGAGTTTCACAAGCGCTTGCGCGGAACCCTCAGCGACCTCGTCTATTACGGGTCGATCCCCTTCTCGGTCGCTGACGACGACCGGATCCGGGAGGCCCTCGAGGGCCTGGACAACGTCGAGGCGGCGGCGCCCTACCTCGAGAACCCCGCGATCGACAAGCACCTCAAGAAGATGGACTACTGCTTCCTGCGCGGGATCATCCCCGAGCAGGAGGAGCGCGTCTCCAAGCTGCGCGAGTTCTTCATCTCCGAGCGCGAGGCCTACAAGCTCTGCAACGACTACCGGCTCGGGACCGCGGAGCAGAAGGAAGAGATCGACCTCGTCGCCAACGAGATGAGCGACGACCCCAACACCGACGAGGTGCTCAAGAAGCTCGTCGACGGGGACCCCGAGGACCCCGACCTGCCCACCTGCGTGGTGGGGATCTACTACATGAAGCGCTGGAAGCTCTTCGTGGGGGACACGATCCGGCTCACGACCGCCAGCGACGAGGGCGAGGTCGAGCAGGACAAGAAGTTCAAGGTCGTGGGCGTGTTCAAGTCGGGGCACCACCAGACCGACCGCCGGCTGATCGTGACCGGGCTGCGGACGCTCCAGGAGTTCATCAAGGTCCCCGGCCGGGTCACCGGCTGGTCGATGCGCCTCAAGGACTACAAGCAGGCGGAGCAGACCAAGAAGGACGTGATCGGCGAGATCCAGTACGGACCCTTGCGCAAGATCGCGCTCCGCGACGAGGCGACGGGCTTCTTCATCCTGACCTGGGAGGAGCGCAACCAGAACCTGCTCAAGGCCGTCAAGATGGAGCGCCTGCTGATCAAGCTGATGACGATCCTGATCGTCGTCGCGGCCTCGGCCTCGATCTTCCTGGTCCTGTTCATGACCGTGCACAGCAAGGTGCGCGAGCTGGGGATCTTGAGAGCCGTGGGAGCGAGCCGCACAGGGGTGCTCCTGCTCTTCGTCGGCCAGGGCTTCCTGATCGCGCTCCTGGGCATGCTCTTGGGGCTGGTGTTCGGCTACTGGTTCGGCGCCAACATCAACGAGATCGCCGACTACCTGCACTACTACACGGGCTGGCACCCCTTCCCGCCCGAGGTCTATCACCTCGACCGGATCCCGGTCCGCTTCTCGCTCGAGGAGAACCTGGTCAACTTCGGGATCACGCTCCTGCTCGGCAGCGCGGCCGCGATCGTTCCGGGCCTGCTCGCCGCGCTCAAGCCCCCCCTCAAGGCGATCCGCTATGAGTAAGCAGGTGCTGATGCGGGTGCGGGGGCTCGAGAAGAACTACCCCCGCCAGCGGGTCAAGCCGCCGATCCACGCCCGCCTGGCGGGCCGGCTCTGGGGCTGGACGGGCGCGCTCGACGAGTGGGACGCCCTCAACGAGGGCCTCCCGGTCCTGCGCGGCGTCGACCTCGACATCCACCGGGACGAGACGCTCGCGATCGTGGGCGAGTCGGGCGCGGGCAAGTCGACCCTGCTGCACCTGATCGGCGCCCTCGACCGGCCGACCAAGGGCGCGGTCCTCTACCAGGACACCGACCTCGCGAGCATGAAGCCGCGTCAGGTGGACCGTTGGCGGAACACGACCGTCGGCTTCGTGTTCCAGTTCTATCACCTCTTCCCGGACCTCGACGCGCTCGACAACGTGCTCCTGCCGGCGATGGTCGCCCACTCGGCGCTCGGCTACTGGTCCAAGCAGAAGATGTTCAAGGACCGCGCCCGCCACCTGCTCGACCAGGTCGGCCTCGGCGACCGGACCCACCACCGCCCCAGCCAGCTCTCGGGCGGCGAGCAGCAGCGCGTGGCCATCGCCCGGGCCCTGATCCTCGAGCCGACCCTCCTGCTCTGCGACGAGCCGACGGGCAACCTCGACCGCAAGACGGGCGAGGCGATCCTGGAGCTGCTCTGGAAGCTAAAGGCCGAGCAGGGACAGACCTACGTGATCGTGACCCACGACGACCGGCTCGCGATGCGCGCCGACCGGGTGGTGCGCATGCTCGATGGCAAGATCACGGGCGTCGAGGTGATGGACGGCTCCGAAGCCACGGCCAAAGCCGCTCTGGAGCCCGAGGCTGCCGCGGCGCCCCAGCCCGCAAAGGAGGCGCCCGTCGAGGTCAGCGACGAGCCGGCGGCCCCCGCGGCCGAGGCCGACGAGAGCCCCGCCGAGGAGCCCGCGCGAACCGAGGGATGACCTCAAGGGGCGCCTGAGGTTAAGCTCTCCCCCCTCACGGAGGCGGTATGCCGATCCTCAGGGTCAAGAACGGGCCCCAGCGTGGGCTCGAGATCGAGCTCAAGGACGACAACCTGATCATCGGTCGGGACGAGAGCCCGGGCGGGCTGCAGATCCTCGATCAGGGGATCTCGCGGCGTCACGCCGAGATCTTCCGGATCGGCGAGATGTACTTCATTCGCGACCTGGGCTCGCGCAACGGCAGCTTCGTGAACGAGGAGCGGATCACCGAGGAGCTGCTCCGCTTCGGCGACGAGATCAAGATCGGCTCGACGGTGTGCGCCTTCGAGGACCGCCGCCCCAGCGGACGCGCGCAGGCCAAGGCGGTCCCCGGCAACCTGGACCAGATCGCCGCCACGACCACGATCCAGCTCGACCTGATGGACGACCTCGCGGCGGACCCCGTCGAGGAGGGGCACGAGTCGCGCGACCTGCAGGTGCTCTACAAGGTCGCCAAGACGATCGCGAGCGAGCGCGACATCAAGGGCCTGGCCAAGAAGGTCGTCAAGCTGGCAGCCACCGCCGTCGGCGCCGCCCAGGGCTACATGTTCATCAAGCACCCGGACCGCGGTGAGCTGACCCTGGCCGCGTCCTGGGAGAAGGACGGCAAGGGCAAGGACGCCCCGATGGTCAGCCGCGCGATCATCAAGCGCGTGCTGAAGTTCAACCGCGGCGTGCTGACCAGCGACGCCTCGACCGACGACCGCTTCAAGAACCGCGGCAGCGTGGTGATGAAGGGGATCCGCTCGGTGATCTGCGCCCCTCTGGTCGCGATGGACCAGATCTGCGGCGTGATCTACCTCACGACCGCCAAGATCAGCCAGGCCTTCAGCACCGAGGACCTCGAGCTGGTGACCACCGTCGGCATTCAGGCCGGCATGGCGGTCCAGGGCATCACGCTCTCGCTGGCCCAGGAGAAGAACTACCTCGAGCTGGTCTCGGCCCTGGTCCGCGCGATCGAGGTCCGCGACCCCGTCTCGCGCGGCCACTCGGAGCGGGTCGCCACCTACTGCGCCGGGCTGGCCCAGGCCCTCGGCCTCTCGCGCGCCCGCAACCGGCGCGTGCAGCTGGCCGCCCTCCTGCACAACATCGGCCTGCTCTTCCTGGACCCCGCCGAGGCGGCGGCCGCCAACGAGGACGCCGAGATCGACGCCAAGCGGATCGAGCTGGCCTGCGAGCTGCTCGACAAGATCCAAGGGATGTCCTTCCTGGTCCCTGCCGTGCGCCACCACCGCGAGCGCTGGGACGGCGCCGGATACCCCGACGAGCTGCGCGGCGAGGACATCCCCCTCGAGGCGCGGATCATCTCGGTCGCCAACGACTTCGACCTCCTGATCGAGGAGTCCGCCAGCCGCGGCGAAGACCTCGCCACCAAGGAGGCGGTCAACCTGCTCACCCAGCGGGACCCCGACTCCTACGACCCGCAGGTGCTCGAGGCGCTGCTGACCGCCCACCGCGAGGGCTGGCTCTACAAGCCGCAGGAGCGAGTCAAGGTCAGCTAGCGAGGCTCGCGGGCGGGGAGCGCGGCGTCGATGGCGCTCAGGTTCTGGCGGAGATCGTCCCTCTTCTTGCCCGGCGGCAGGTCTTCGATCAACTCGAGCAGGAGCTCGCGCTCCTGCTCGTAGCGGCGCCAGTTCTCAGGCGTCGCCGCGAAGTCGACGAGAGCGTTCCGCAGCGCGCTCAGGAACGCGACCTGGTCCCAGACGTCCACCCCGCGGGCCAGCCGGCAGAGTTCGAACTCGCCCACGAAGCGTTGATCCTCCTGCTGGAGCCAGAGCGATGAGCTGAGCCTCCGCGCCGGGAGCACACAGGGGTCGAGCGCGAACACCCGCTCGAGCTCGGCGCGAGCCGGGCCAGCCCGCCCTGCTCGCGCGAGGAGCCGTGCGCGAAGGTAGTGCCCCCGCGCCCAGCTCACGCGCTTCAGCACCCGGTCCAGCGCAGCTTCCAGCTCCGCCAGCCGACGCGCCAGTCCCTTGGGCTCGCTCACCTCCAGGAGCTTCGCGATTGGGGGGATCCAGCGCGCCTCGGCCACCCGCTGCAGCTCCCCGGCCACGATCCGCTGCTCCCGCCCGGTCAGCTCCCGGTCGTCGAGGGCGTGGCAGTACGCCTCTAGCGACGCCTCGAGCTGCTCCGCCTGGAGCTTTCGCCGCGCGAGCCTCCAGGGCTCGTTGCTCGGCACGGGCCAGAGCTGATCGAAGGCCTTGCGCCAGAGACCGCCGATCCCTCTGAATCCAATCTCTTGCTTGGCGGTGAGCCCTTCCACGAGCGTCCACAAGTCCAGCGTGTCAGCCAGCGACTCGAACTCCGAGTGCAGCTCCGACACCGGCCCAGCGCTTCGCCCGAGGGGCGCCCTGGCGAGTGAGTGCAGGGCCTCACGCATACCCGTCAGGACCAGGAGCTCCAGCAGGATCTGCCGCCCAGGCTCGTCGTCCCGGAGCTCCTCGACGGCCCAGGTGGCGTAGCCAAGCTCGAGCAAGGAGAGCGAAGCTGCCCGGTTGGCCGCTCGCTCCGACCTGAGGCTGCGCTGGGCCAAGTCCACCAGCGCCCGGGGAGGCTTGCCCGAGAGCTCCTTTCGACGCTGGCCGCTCACCTGGAGCAAGGCCGGCCGCTCACCTGGTGGGAGCTGCTCCGCTGCCTGCAGGAGCTCTCGCAGGATCGTGACCGAGCTGAGGACGATCGGGTCCCGAGCGGTCAGGGGCTTGCCGGAGGAGGGCGCTTGGCCCTCGCTCGCAGCGGCCGCTGGGGTCGAGGCCTGGGTGGAGCGGGAGCTCTCCCCGGAGCGCGAGCTGGCGAGCCACAGGAGACCTGCTAGCAAGAGCCCCCCCAGCGCGAGCGCGGCGAGCGGCGTCCGACGCGCAGTCGGCGCGCAGTCCTCGCTCAGCAAGGACGTCGCCAGCTCGCTCGCGCGCGGCCGCTCACGGGGATCCTTGCTCAGGGCACGGGCGACCAGCTCAGAGACCTCCGCCGGGACAGCGGGGCGAAGGGAGTCGAGGCGCGGCGGCACATCGTCTTGCAGTCGCGCCAGCGTGGCCAGCACGCTCCCGCTGCTCTCGAGGGGAGGGCGCCCGAGGAGCGCGAAGAACAAGCTCGCCGCGAGGCCGTAGACGTCCGCGGCCGCCGTCGTGGCCTCTGCCCGCGCCTGCTCCGGCGCCATGTAGAGGGGGGTCCCCAGCAGGGTGCCGGTCTGGGTCAGGCGCGTCGCGTGGCTGATGCGAGCGAGGCCGAAGTCGGCGAGCTTGAGCGCGCCATCGGCCGTGAAGAGCAGGTTCTCCGGCTTGATGTCGCGGTGGACGATCCCGGCTGCGTGCAGGGCGGCCAGGCCCTCAGCCGCGCGAGCGAAGCGCCGCCGCGCCTCGTCGACCTCGAGCGGGGCGCGAGCGGCCCGCTCCTGCAGGCTCCCCCCGGCGGCATACTCCAGGACGAGGTAGGGCCGGCCCCCGTGTTCGCCCGCCTGGTGCACCTGCAGCAGGCTGGGGTGACTGACCCGGGCCAGCGCCTGGCCTTCGCGCAGCAGGCGCTGGCGCTCCTCGGGCTCGGCGCCTGCGTCGAGGGTCTTGAGCGCGCGGCGCGCGCCGGTCGCCAGGTGACGCACCTCGTAGACGGCCCCCATGCCGCCGCGCCCGAGGAGGCGGACGACCTCGTGGCCCTCCACCCGGCTCCCAGGGACGAGCTCGCTCACGCCCCTCGCTTCAGGCCGCGGCCTTGCGGAGCGCGAGCGCGATTCCGGCAGCGGCCGCGCCCATCACGACCAGGGCCAGCAGCAGCCAGAGCAGCACACGCCCGGTCCCCGGGGAGCTCCCTCCGGCAGGGGCGAGCGGCTGGGGGGCGATCGGCGCGGGCCCTGCCACGGGCAGGGTCTCCTCCGCCATGGGGGGCAGCGAGGGCTTTCCGTCCTTGCCCGCGGGCAGGACCATCTTGACGGTCGGCTCGGCGAGCGCAGAAGCGGGCGTCGGATCGCTGGCGCCCATGGGCGGGTGCCCGGCCAGGACGAGCTCGAAGTCGCGCAGGGCCGCGCCGGCCGAAGCGTAGCGCTGGTCGGGCTCGCGGGCCGTCAGACCGCGCACGACTTGCGCTGCGCCGTCGCCGACCTGGGGGTTGGACAGGCGCGGGTCCTGGAGGTCCTCTTGCAGGTGGCGCACGATGATCTCGAGCGCGGGGGCGTCGTCCTCGGCGAAGGGCCGCTTGCCCGTGAGCATTTGATAGAGGCAGAGCCCGAGCGAGTAGAGGTCCGTCCGGTGGTCGACGGGCTTGCCGGTCGCCTGCTCGGGCGCGATGTAGAGGGGCGTGCCGACCACGACGCCCGTGGCGGTGATCTGGGTCTCTTCGCCCAGGTCCTTGGCCATGCCGAGGTCGCTCAGCTTGGCCTTGCCGTCCCGGCCGAGGAGCACGTTGTGCGGCTTGATGTCGCGATGAATGATCCCGGCCTGGCTCGTGACCTCGAGCGCCTTGCACACGTCGCGGCCGATCTCGAGCGCGCGTCGCTCGGTCAGGACCGGGGTGTGCTCGAGCAGGTCGCCCAGCGAGCCGCAGTCGAGGTATTCCATGCCCAGGTAGTGCAGCCCGAGGGCCTCGTCGCGGCCCCCTTCGATCACCCGGACCAGGTAGGGGCTCAAGAGCTTGGAGGCCGCCCGGACCTCCTGCTCGAAGCGCTTGAGGAACTCGGCGTCCCGCGCGCTCGCGGGGCGGAGGACCTTGATCGCGGCCCGCTCTCCGCTCTCGCTGTGGCGCCCAAGGAACACCCGCCCCACCGAGCCTTCGCCCAGGGTCCGCTCCAGCTCGAAGGGTCCGATCTGGCGGAAGGCCAGCCCCGGCTCGTCCTCAGCGGAGCCCGAGCCGACTGCGCTCTGGCTGACGCCCGCCGAGCTCGCAGGCGAGCGGCTCAGCTTGGGCCGCAGCCCGGCCACGGCAGGCTGGTCGTCACCCGAGTCTGCGTTGAGCAGGTCCTCGAAGGCGAACTGAGTCTCCTCCTCCGAGCGCGGCGAGAGCTCCTGCGAGCCGGGCAGCGCGATCACGTCGCGGAAGTGCATCGTCCCTTCGGCCGGCGCGGGCATCGGCGCGACCAGGCGCTCGTCGAAGGTCCCGCCCTCCGAGCCTTCCCCGGGCAGCGGGAGCACCTGGCCGAAGGGCTGGGTCTCCTCGGCCACGCTGGGCTCGGCCCGCTTCGCGAAGGGCGCGAAGGGCAGCATGGGCGTCTGGCACTCGGGGCAGGGGTATTCGCGTCGCCGCGGCATGTCCTCTTGGGGAACCCGGCAGCCGCAGTAGTCGCAGCGAACGGCCAGGAGCCGCGCGCCGGTGCGGAGCAGGCGGCGCAGGTCCCGCGACGCGATCCCGCCCGCGACCAGCATTCGCCCAAAGGAGATCGGACGTCCGCTCTTGATGCGGCTGCTCTGGTAGCCCCGCAGCGACTGGCACTGCTCACGGGAGATCAGCTTGGCGTGGACCGCCAGCTGCCCCAAGCTCGCGGACCTCGGGCCTCGGCTCATGCCCGAGGAGATTACCAGCCCAGCAAACGGACCGGGGTGCGATGCAGGGCTAGTTTCGGCCCCTTGGCCTACTGCAGCTGCCAGACCTCGATGCGATCCCCTTCGGTCGCGACGTAGAGCCGCCGCGCCTCGGCGTCGAGGGCCCCGACGCGGGACAGCTTGGGGAGCTTGACCTGCCAGGTCCGCTCGTAGCTCGGGTCGAAGGCGTCGATCCAGGCCCCGTCCACCTGCTGGTCCGAGCTGATCACGTAGAGCTTCCCGCCGCGGCCGTAGCCGACCCAGCGCACACTCGACTTCGTGCTGACGGGGAAGGTCGCGCCGCGGTCGGAGCTCGGGATGACCTTCACGAGCCCGTCGGGCGGCGTGAAGAGCACGAGCAGGTTGATCGTGCTCCCGATCGCCGCCTCGGCCCTGCTCGGGTGCGGGGTCAGCGCCCACACGCCGCCCGGCTGACCGACCTTGAAGGCGGGCACGAGCTCGCTCTTCGACTTCTGCCAGCCGGCGAGCTGCTGGCTCGACCACCACTGGAAGAGGGAGGCGCCTGCCTTGAAGGCCCCCTGACCTCGGCGGATCGCGATCAGGCTTCCGTCGGCGAGGAACGCGATCCGGGCGCCGATCTCGAGCGGACCGCCGCCCTTGACCAGGCGACGCAGGCGCTTGGTCTCGAGGTGGTAGAGGAACACTCCACCCTTCGCGCTGAAGATCGCCATCGTCTCGCCTCGCGGAGCCAAGGCGAAGATCGACACCCTCTTGAGCTTGACCTCGAAGCCCCGCGAGCCGTCCGGCTCGAGCCGCCACAGGCGCGAGCCGACGCCCAGCCAGAGCCTCCCCGCTCCGCTCGAGGCCATGGCTGCGCGCTGCTTGGTCAGCCGCTCGAAGCGCGGCTTCTTCGCCTCCGGGTCGAGGTTCAGCGCGCGGGTGCCGCTGTCGCTCATGGCCACCAGGCGCTTCCCCCACCACTCGAGCTCGGTCACGATCCCGGCTTTCAGCTTGGGGTAGCGGAGGATCTGCCGCGGCGCGCCCCGCAGCGTCTCGTCCCACAGCTCCCCGGCCCGCTCGCTCTGGGGGTGGCTGGGGTAGCGCCTGCGCCAGCGCGCCAGGTCGGCGAGCCGCTCTCGCGCCGATCTGCGCGCCAGCTCCCGCAGCTCGTCGGAGGCGAGGCGCTCTTCTTCGGGCGTGAGCTGCGCGAGCGAAGGCGTCGCGGCAGGGGTCGGCGGGCTCGCGCCCGGCGTGGACGTGGGCGTGGGGGCGAGCGCCTGGCCCTCGGCGCCGGAGCGCAGGAGCGCGAAGGCGAGGAGCGCGCACGAGCCCGCCAGCGCGAGCAAGCCGATCCCCAGCGGCGCGCGCCGGGGCGGGGTCAGCTCGAGCTCCTGCAGCGCCGCCGCCAGCTGCGCCGCGTCCGCGAAGCGCTCCTCCGGGGCGGGAGCGCAGGCCCGCGCCAGGAGCCGATCCAGGGCAGGCGGGAGGCTGGCGTCGATCCGGCGGGTGCGGACGTCGATCCCCTGCGAGATCTGCTCGGCCAGCTTGGCGACCGTGGTGTCCGACTGAAGAGCGGCGCGTCCGGTGAAGAGCTCGTAGATCACGAGCCCCAGCGCGTAGACGTCGGTGTGCGGGCCGACCGCGTCGCGCGAGGCCGTGAGCTGCTCGGGCGCCATGTAATGGAGCGTCCCGACCAGCGCCCCGGTCTGGGTCAGCCGCTCGACCTCGCCCTCGTCGAGCGCGATCCCGAAGTCGATCAGCACCGGCGAGCCGTCCGGCCGCACGATCACGTTCTCGGGCTTGAGGTCGCGGTGGACCAGGCCCTGAGCGTGGAGGGCCGCGACGGCTTCGGCCAGGGAGCGCGAGAGCTCGAGCGCGCGCTCGGGCGGCAGGGCTCCTCGCCGCAGCAGGGTCGCCAGGGGCTCGCCCTCGACGAGGTCCATCACGAAGTAGAAGCCCTGCGGGTCGAGCCCGGCCTCGTTGATCCGCACCACGCCAGGGTGCTGGATCCGGGCCAAGGTCATGGCCTCTCGCTCGAAGCGCGCCGCGCGGCGGGAGACCCAGGTGCCGCTCAGCAGCTTGAGCGCGCGCTCGACGCCCAGCTCGCGGTGGCGAACGCGGAACACCACGCCCATGCCGCCGCGCCCCAGGACGTCGAGCACGTCGTAGGGGCCGATCTGCATGGCCGGGATCCTACCTAGTTCCTGAGCGAGAACTGGCATGGTGCTTCGTGCCCGTGCCCGGGCCCGGGCACGAAAGGAAGAGCAAAGGTGCTGAGGCGGATCGAGGACTTCCTCCGCTAAGGGGACCGACGCGATCGGTGAGCGGCGTAGCGGAGGCGTGAAGACGGTCGTTTTCACCGCAGAGACGCAGAGGAC
>MDTG01122901.1_pt1 | contig 28035 bp, 25 predicted proteins | sample 811421 | NCBI WGS metagenome assembly MDTG01 (sample SAMN05326645, study PRJNA326480) | marine metagenome | isolation source: seawater | place: Pacific Ocean: South East | collected 2011
CCTGTTTCTTTAACAACTGCGATTGGTGCTGAAGCTGCTGCTGGTCATACTATCGCTGGTGACTTTATAGATCTTACTGCTGAGTTAGCTCTAGTGGAAGCTGAATAAGTATTTGTTCAGATAAATAATAAAAAAACGTTAATAAACAGTTTTTTATTTATACAAAAAGCCCTCTATTTTAGAGGGCTTTTTTTATATTTACATATCACATATTTTTTCATATTTTAATGAGTAAGTTGATAAATTCAAGGCTTTCATTTATTCCATATATATTATTAATACTCTATGTCTGCACTGGATTATTAACATCTTTTGGTGCAATTGATATATTAGGACCCCAATGGGTATATTTTGGAAGTATTAATATATTGACTTGTACTTATTTTTTGTTTGCAAAAGGGGATACTGCTCTTATTGTAAAAGATTTATTATCAACCTTTTATTTTTGGGCCTATTCCTTGCTTATGATTTGGGCTCTTGGCTCTTATTTTTATGCGATAAATTCTGTTGAGACTTTAATTAATTTCCCTAGATACTTTAATGTTTATATAGCTACAATTTTTTCTTTCATATTAATATCTAAAATTAAAAACCCTCTAGTTTTTGTCTCATATTTATTATCTGGATTTCTTTTTATAGAGCTTATGTCTTATTATAATGACTATGTACAATTTTTCTCAAATAATGACTATTTCGATCCTGTAAGGGTAAAAGGGGTTAGTGGTAATAAGAATATTACTGCAGCATCCATTGCAATTAAGATTCCCTTTATTCTTTACTTAATGAATATTTCTAAATCAAGAATAATTAAATTTCTTAGTTTTAGTATTCTAATTGTATCTTATTATGCATTATCAGTAATAGTTGCTAGGGCTGCTATTTTAAGTTCATTAATATGTGTTTTTATATATTTATTATTTGTTTTTTATTCTTTTATTATTCGTGAACGTAACTATACTTCTTTTTTAAAGAAATCTTCATATGTTATCATTCCATATTTTTTTGCTTTTTGTATCAATTTTTTTGTCAATTATACTTCTAAAAAAACGGACCTACTAGTTGATACAGTTGCACAAATTGAGTTTACGGAAGAATCTTCAAATGGTCGATTTCTCTATTGGTCAGATGCTCTTAATCAAATTTCCGATAATCCTTTTCTTGGATGTGGATTGGGGAATTGGAAAATTGCATCGATAAAGTATGGTAAAAGACATATAAACGGCTACACAGTTCCATATCATGCCCATAACGATTTTCTTCAGTTTTTTGCTGAATTAGGAATTTTAGGAGGTTTATTATATTCAGGGTTATTTATTTTTTTATTTGTTAAACTTATCCTTTTTTTTACAGGAAGTAAAAAATATGAAGACCAATTATTGTCATGTATGCTCTTTTTGGCCTTGGTAGCGTACAGTATTGATGCAGGATTAAATTTTCCAATCGCCAGGCCTCTTATGCAGTCCTCATTTTCAATAATTGTTGGGTTAATTGTTTATTTCACATTAAATGAAAATAAATATAATTTCAAAATTTCAAGTCTAAAGTCTAAGATATTTTTTATTTCATTATTTATAATTATTATTCCATGTACTGTAATACATTTTATTTCCTATAAATCTTTAACAAAACAAGGGCGACTACTCTATGAATTCAACAATAACAGTTTTAAATTGAGCTTGAGTGAATTAGATGAAATATCAGATGATTTTCCTAATCTAACTGAAACAGCCTTACCAATTAAAACAATGAAAGCCAAATATTTTTATTTAAATAATCAAAAAGATAAAGCTCATGAATATGCAATGCTAGGAGCTAAAGCCAATCCCTATGTTTATTATAGTGAAAATTTAAAAAGTCAATTTTTTCTTGCTGAACAAAATATTGATAGTGCTTACTATTACAGTAAGTTAGCCTTTGAAAATATTCCAAGAAATAAACCTCATTATGATGTATATCTTAGAACTCTTACTAGCAGAAGGGAAATTGAAAAAATTAATAGTACATTCGAATTAGCTAAAAGCGCTTTTGGGAATGATAAAACAATATGGCAGCTTTATCTTCAGGCTTTAGCCCAAACCAGAAGTATTGGAGATCCTTTTGCAATGGGCAAAGCCTCTGAGGCTTATAATTTATTTCCTGAAAATAAAGATATTTTTACCTTGTATAGATGGCTGACTTATGGTCAAGAAAGAGTTAATAGAGCATCTCAGGCTTCTGCAAAAGCAAATGAATTATATAATAATGGGAATTATCAGGAGGCATCCTTGCAATTTGCAGAAGCTATGGATTTAGATCCTTTAGAATCTGGTTATGGATTAAATGCTGGATTGTCTCATTTTCAAGCTAAAGATTATAAGACTGCGATTAAGTATTTTAATATAGTAATACCATCAAAAAACAAAGAAAATAGTTTGAGGGCAATGAGATTTAAAGCACTGTCGCTTTACAGTTTAAATCAAAAAGTTGAGGCTTGTAAAGTATTTGACGAGCTTCGATTAAAGGGAAAAAAAAGAATGTATCAGCAGGAATTTACAAAATTTTGTAAATAAATTTAAAAATAAGTACAATAATTAAAAATAAATAAGTACTTTTGGTACTAGATTTAACATATTTTTAGTGCTTAATAAACTAATTACCTCTAAAACCCGCCTTCGCCTATTAATCAAATTCTTTATTAATCAGGCGAATCGCGGGTATTTAAATGGCCTAGCATCTGAATTTAATGAATCTACCAATTCAATAAGGAAAGAACTTAATCATCTGTCCGAGGCTGGATATCTCAACAAATACAAGGACAATAATAAAGTTGGTTATAAAGCTAATATCAATCATCCTCTTTTTGAAGTACTTCAAAAAGTTGTATTTAAGCATTTGGGTATAGAAGAGATAGTAGAAAGAGTATTGGAAAGAATGGGTGCAGTAAATCAAATTTATATCATTGGAGATTACGCCAAAGGATTAGATACTGGTAGAATTGAGGTTTTATTGATAGGGGATCAATTAAACACTGAATATATACAAGGCTTACAATCCAAAATAAAAGATTTAATCAGCAGGGAAGTATCTTTTTATTTAGCATCAAGGTTTGAAAATAATCAGCCATATATTTTAATTTATGAAAATAAATAAGATTTGTTGTATTGGGGCCGGTTATGTTGGAGGACCTACTATGGCTGTTATAGCTCTTAAGTGTCCGGATATCAAAGTAATAGTAGTTGATAATAATTCTCAAAAAATTGACTTGTGGAATGATAAAAGTTTAGATAATTTACCAATTTTTGAACCTGGCTTAAAAGAAATTATTTCACAAACTAGAGGTAAAAATCTTTTTTTTTCAAAAAATATAGATAGTGCCATAGATGAATCTCAAATGATATTTATGGCCGTTAATACACCAACAAAACAGAGTGGGGAAGGCAAAGGATTTGCAGCAGATTTAACATTTGTTGAAAGCTGTGCAAGCAATATAGCTAGAGTATCTAAAACTAATAAAATTGTTGTCGAAAAATCTACATTACCAGTAAGAACAGCTGAAAAAATTAAAAATGTTTTAAATGGAAATAATAGTAGTGTAAAATTTGAAGTTATTTCTAATCCTGAATTTTTGGCTGAAGGGACAGCTATTCAAGACCTTTTTAAGTCGGACAGAGTTTTGATAGGTGGAGACAATACAAATTCAGGTAAAATGGCTGTAAATTCACTAGTGAAGATATATGAAAAATGGATTCCTAAAAATAAGATTTTAACTACAAATGTCTGGTCTTCTGAATTATCTAAATTAGCCTCAAATGCAATGCTTGCTCAGAGAATTTCGTCGATTAACAGTCTCTCTGCTTTGTGTGAATCGACGGGAGCTGATATAAATGAGGTTTCTCTTGCAATTGGAATGGATTCCAGGATTGGGAAAAAGTTTTTAAATCCTTCAGCCGGTTTTGGAGGATCTTGTTTTAAAAAAGATATTTTAAATCTGGTTTATTTAAGTAAGTTCTATGGTTTGGATGAAGTAGCTGAGTATTGGCATCAAGTGATTAAAATTAATGATTATCAAAAAGATAGGTTCGCTGAAATTATAATTCAAGCACTTGATAATAATATTAAAAATAAAAAGATTTCAATACTAGGGTGGGCTTTTAAAAAAGACACAAATGACAGTCGTGAGTCATCAGCCATAGCAGTAAGTGGTAAGCTCATTGATTTTGGTGCTAATATACATGTTTATGATCCACAGGTAGGTTCTAAAAGGATTGTCTCAGATTTAATTGAATTTTGGAAAAATAATGGTGAATCTGAATCTAATATCAATTTTAAAATAAAAAATATTATAGTAGATAATTCTTACAAGGATTCAATTAAAGATAGTTATGCAATAGCAATTATGACCGAATGGGAAGTCTTTAAAAGATATGACTGGAAAAAAATTCAAAATGAAATGCAAAATAAACCTCTAATTTTTGATTCAAGAAATATTATTAATAAAAAAATGATTGACAAAGATAAAGGTGTTTTTTATCAACTTGGAACTTCTCAAAAATGAAAAAGATTAATAAAGTATATGATTTAATTATTGTTGGATCGGGAATTGTGGGGCTTTCAACTGCTTACGAATACTTAAAAGTAAACCCTAAAAGATCAATCTTAGTAATTGATAAAGAATCAGAGGTGGCAAAACATCAAACAGGAAATAATAGTGGAGTTTTACATTCAGGTATTTATTATAAGCCAGGAAGTCTTAAAGCTCAAAATTGTAAAAAAGGTTATGACTTGATGGTGAATTTTGCAAAAGAAAATAACATAAGTTATGATATTTGCGGTAAACTTATTGTTGCTTCAAATAAAAATGAATTGGAGATATTAAATAATATTTTTGAAAATGGAAAAAAAAATGGACTAAAAGGCTTGACTTATTTAAATCCATCACAAATAGTTGAAAAAGAACCCTACTGTAGAGGTATTGCTGCAGTCCACGTACCTCAAACAGGAATTATAAATTATAAACAAATTTGTAAAGTACTTTTTAAATTATTAGATAATTCTGGGGCAGAAGTAAAATTTAATCAAGAGTTAATTGATCTGAGAGAAACAAATCCTATTACTGTAATTACAAAATCTGATATTTTTTATTCTAAGGCAATAGTTAATTGTGCTGGTTTACATTCGGATAGAGTTTTTAGAATGACAAATAAAAATTCTGAATATAGAATTATTCCGTTTAGAGGAGAATATTATAGGTTAATTGATAAAAAATTTGTTAAAAATTTAATTTACCCAGTCCCTAATCCTTCTTTCCCATTTCTTGGAGTTCACTTTACAAGAACAATTAATGAAGAAATTGAGGCTGGTCCAAATGCCGTTCTTGCTTTTAAAAGGGAAGGTTATAAATTTTGGGATTTTAACTTTAATGACTCTAAGGAAACTTTTATTTGGCCAGGGTTTTGGAAATTAGCATTTAAATATGGGTATGTTGGTTTGGGTGAAATATATAGATCATTGTCTAAAAAGGCATTCACTAAAGCATTACAAAAACTTATACCTGAAATAAATGGGAGTAATTTAATTTCATCTGGATCAGGAGTGAGAGCTCAGGTTTGTGACAAAAATGGAAATCTTGTTGATGATTTCATAATTGAAAAAACTCAAAATAAAATTGTAAATGTTATTAACGCACCCTCGCCTGCTGCTACTTCTTCATTTTCAATTGCTCAAGAAATCATAAAAAATTTAAATTAAATCAATGAAAAAAATTCTTATTATTGGTGGTGGTGGGTATGTAGGAAATGTGATTTCTTATCATTTTTTAAAATTAAATTACATAGTTAATGTTTTGGATAATTTTATCTATGATAATAGTTTTTCAATAGGGACTTTAGTGGGTGATCCTAATTATAATTTTTTTTATGGAGAATTTTCAGACTATAAAAAACTTGAAGAGGTTTCTAATGATGTAAATTATGTGCTTATTCTTGCTGGATTAGTTGGTGATCCTATAACTAAAAAATATCCCGAATTGTCAAAAAAAATTAATGATTTAGGAGTTAAAAAGTGTATAGATTTTTTTGATAAAAAATCAATTGATAAATTGATTTTTATTTCTACTTGTTCAAATTACGGTATTATTAGAGATGGTGAATTAGCTGACGAAAATTATGAGTTAAAGCCCTTATCATTATATGCTAAAGCGAAAGTATCAAATGAAAAATATTTATTATCAAAAAAAAATAAAACTAGTTATACTGGTGTTATTTTAAGATTTGCTACTGCTTTCGGAATTTCATCGAGAATGAGATTTGATTTAACTGTAAGTCAATTTACTAGGGATTTGTTTTTTAGAGAAAAACTGGTTGTATTTGATGAACATACATGGAGACCATATTGTCACGTTAGAGATTTTGCAAGATTAATCGAAATAGTAATTAATTCCGATAATAACAAAGTTTACTTTCAAGTGTTTAATGCTGGAGGAGAACAAAATAATTATACAAAGAAAATGATAATTGATGCTATTTCTTCTAAAATTAAGGATTGCATTATAGAATATAATCAAAATGATAGTGACCCAAGAAATTATAAAGTAGATTTTAGTAAAGTAAAAAAAGTTTTGGATTTTTCACCAAGTTATTCAATTGAAATGGGAATAGAGGAATTGATTTCAGCCTTTGAGTCAGGTTTATTCAGTGAATCCATAAAATTTAAAAATCAATATGGTAATTACTTAATTAAAAATATTTTAATATGAAGTTTCCAGATTTTATTCATTTTACAAGAGATTTGTTCAAAACTAAAGAGTTTATACCACTTCACGAACCTGTTTTTTTAGGAAATGAAAAAAAATACGTAGTTGATACTATAGATTCTTCTATTGTCTCTTCAATAGGACCATTTGTGAATTTATTTGAAAAAAAATTATCAGAATTTCTAAAAATCAACTATTCAGTTGCATTTGTTAATGGTACCTCTGCATTACAGTTAGGTTTAAGGGCAGTAGGAGTTCAAGAAAAAAATGAGGTTATAACTCAAGCCTTAACATTTGTGGCTACTGCTAATTCAATTAAATATTTAAACGCAGATCCTATATTTATTGATGTTGATATTGATACAATGAGTATGTCACCAATTTCATTAATTAAATTTTTAGATGAATTTGGAGATAAAAGAGATGATGGGACATATAATAAAAAAACTGGCAAAAAAATAAGTGCTTGTGTTCCGATGCATACATTTGGATTTATGGCTAGGATTGATCAAATACTTGAAATTTGTAAAAAATGGAATATTCCTTTAGTTGAGGATGCAGCTGAAGCATTAGGAAGTAGATTTAATGGTAAAGCTGCTGGATCGTTTGGATTAGCATCGGCATTTAGTTTTAATGGCAATAAAATTATAACATCTGGTGGAGGAGGGGCCATTTGTACTAATGATAAAAAGATCGCAGAAATTTCTAAACACTTATCTACAACTGCTAAGAGAAAACATAAATGGGAGTATTTTCATGATCAATTGGGATATAATTTTAGAATGCCAAATATCAATGCGGCATTAGTTTTAGCCCAACTAGAAAATTTTAAAAGAATAATTGAAAATAAAAAAAATCTTTATACCAATTATCAATCTTTTTTCACAAATAATAAGATGAAATTGTGTAAAAGTCCATTAGGAACTGAATGGAATTACTGGTTAATAAGTATTTGTTTAGAAAATAAAGAGCACAGAAACTTTTTTCTCAGGTACACTAATGAAAATAATGTAATGACAAGGCCGATTTGGACTTTATTATACAAATTACCTATGTATAAAAATTCTTATAGGGATGATCAAAAAAATGCAATTTTTTTAGAGGAAAGGATTGTTAATGTTCCAAGCAGTTATATTAAAGCAAACAACAAATAAATGAAGACATTAATTATTGCAGAAGCAGGAGTAAATCATAATGGTAATTTAAATATTGCAAAAAAATTAATTGATGTTGCTGCAAACGCCAAAGTTGATTTTATTAAATTTCAAACTTTTAAAACAAAAAATTTAGTTAGTTCAAAGGCTAAAATGGCTGATTATCAGATAAAGAATACCTCATCTAAACACACTCAGTTTGAAATGCTGAAAAAACTAGAGCTAAGTTTTTCTGATTTTCAAGAATTAATTTCTTATTCTAAAAGCAAAAAAATTGGATTCTTATCAAGTCCCTTTGATATTGAAAGTATTGACTATTTAAATAAATTAGAGATAGATTTTATAAAAATACCAAGTGGGGAAATAACTAATTTTCCTTATCTAGAGAAAATAGCCTCAATATCTAAAAAAGTTATTTTGTCAACAGGTATGTCTACTTTAAAAGAAATTGAAAGTGCCTTAGACATTTTAACTTCAAAAAATTTAAAGAAGAAAGATATTACTCTTTTACACTGTAATACAGAATATCCTACCCCATTTGATGACGTTAATTTAAAGGCCATGGAAAATTTAAAAAATCATTTTGATATAATGGTGGGTTATTCAGATCATACTTTAGGAATAGAGGCATCTATTGCTGCTGTAGCTCTTGGAGCCTGTGTTGTTGAAAAGCATATAACCTTAGACAGAAAAATGGAGGGGCCAGATCACTTTGCTTCAATTGAACCAAATCAATTAGATGGCATGGTCAAATCCATAAGAAATATTGAATTAGCAATCTCTGGAAGTGGAATAAAGGCTCCGACAAAAAGTGAACTAAAAAATAAAAATATTGCTAGGAAAAGTATTTTTACTAAATGTAAAATCGATAAAGAAACAATAGTTGAAGAAAAACACTTAATTACTCTTCGACCTGGAGATGGTATTTCTCCGATGAATTGGAATAAAATAATTGGAAAAAAAATTAGTAAGAAATTGCCAGTTTTCCATAAGTTAAATTGGAATGATTTAAAAGATTAGTTATGAAGAAAATTGGAATTTTAACTAGTTCAAGGGCAGATTATGGAATTTATAAGTCCCTATTAAGTCTTCTTTCAAAAGATCCAAAAATAGAATTGAAATTAATCGTTTTTGGATCCCACCTTTTTATAAAAAATAATCCGAATTCTTTAGATGAAATTTTAAAAGATAATTATGCTGAAGTTTTAAAAATTGAGGGTATAATGAGAACTAATTCTCCCAAGGAGATAGTTAATTCTTATGGAAAATGTATGATAAATTTTTCTAAGTTTTGGTCAGAAAACTCGTTTGACATGGTAATCGCAATGGGAGATAGATTTGAAATGTCCGCGGCAATTCAAGCTTCTATACCATTTGAAATTAAAATTGCTCACATTCATGGAGGAGAGACTACACTGGGATCAATCGATAACATATATAGACATCAAATTTCATTAGCATCTAAAATACATTTTGTTTCCACAGAAAATTATAAGGAAAGATTAATAGGTATTTTAGGATATAAAAGTAAAATATACAATTTTGGCTCACTGAGTATTTCAGATATTGATATAAAAAAAGTAAAGCCTTGGAGCAAAGTTTGTTCAGAATTTAAAATCATTAATAATCCTTTTATACTTGTAACTTTCCATCCTGAAACTGTAAATTATGAAAATAATGAATTACATGTAATTGAATTAGAAAAGGTTTTAAAAAAATTATTAAGTGATTATTATTTGATAATTACAGGTGTTAACCAAGACACTAATAACAAAGTTTTTTCAGATTTATATAATAGAATAAAATTACAGTCTTCAGACAGAATTCGTTTAGTAGAGACTTTTGGTAAAGAAAATTATTTCTCTGCTATCAAAAATTGTTTATTTCTTCTTGGTAATTCGTCAAGTGGAATAATTGAGGCAGCTTCATTTAAAAAATATGTTATAAACGTTGGTGAAAGGCAAAAAGGTAGAATTACAGGTGAAAATATAATAAATGTAAAATTCAATGCAGATCAAATTCTCGAAACAATAAATAATTTAAAATCAAAGATTAATAAATTAAATTTTTCAAATATATATTATAAGGCTAATACTTCTATTAATATGCTTAAAGCAATAAACAAAGAATTATGAATATAAAAAATCATATAATTCAAAAAAATCAGTCAGCTAGAGATGCTTTAGCAATTTTAAATAAAGTAGAAGGAACCAAAAGTCTAACTCTTTTTGTACTTGATCAAAATAAACTGGTTGGAACAATTACAGATGGAGATATTCGAAGGGGTTTGTTGAATAATTTTGAAATTTCACATTCTATTGACCACTTTATGAATAAAGATTTTAAATTTCTGACAAAAATAAATAATCAATTAGAAACCCTTAAAAAATTAAGAAAAGATGGATTTAAACTTATTCCAATAATAAATTCAAAAAATAATTTGATTGAAATAATCGATCTTAGTAAAACAGTCACAAAACTTCCTATAAGTGCTGTTTTAATGGCTGGTGGTAAAGGGACAAGACTGAGACCACTTACCGATAATATTCCTAAACCCATGCTTAGTATAGGTGGAAAGCCATTAATTGAACATAATATAAATAGATTGAAAAAATTTGGGATTAATGAATTTTTCATAAGCGTCAATTATTTGAAAAATTATATAATGGATTATTTCGAAGATGGATCTTCAAGAGATATTTCTATAAAATATCTAATTGAAGACAAACCTCTAGGAACTATTGGTTCATTATCACTCATAGATAAAATAAAAAATAGAGATTTACTTTTAATGAATGCTGATATTTTAACTGATTTGAATTATGAAGTTTTTTATCAAAAATTTTTAAAATCAAATTCAAAAATGATGGTTGCAACTATTCCATATAATGTCAACATTCCTTATGCTATAATTAAATCAAAAAATGACTTTGTGAATGATTTTGAAGAAAAGCCAACATACACATATCATTCGAATGGAGGAATCTATTTGTTAAAAAAAGATGTTAAAAATAAAATACCTAAAAATAGATTTTATAACGCTACAGATTTAATGAAACTATTAATTAATAAAAAACAACTTGGTAAATTTTCTCATAAAGGGTTTTGGTTAGATATTGGAAATCCAAAAGATTTTTATCAAAGTCAAGAAGATATAAAATTTTTAAAATTATGATTCAAAAAAATATTTTATTTTTAATTCCAGCAAGAAAGGGATCTAAGGGATTAAAAAATAAAAACATGAGGCTTCTTGGTGAAAAGCCACTGATATTATATTCAATTGATTTTGCTAAAAAAATTTCTACTAGTAGTGATTTTATATGTATCTCAACAAATGATGAAAGTATAATTGAATTATGTGAAAAAAATAAAATAAGTGTTCCATTTTTTAGACCTAATAATATATCTAATGATGATTCCTCTTCATATGATGTTATTAATCATGCTGTATCATATTATGAGAAAAAAAAAATTCATTTTAAATTCATTATGCTTCTGCAACCAACTTCTCCTTATAGAATTCCTAATGATTTTTGGGAAATTTTAAATAAAATGAATAAAAATAATTTTGATATGGTTGTATCTGTTAAAAAATCAAAAGACTCTCCCTTTTTTAATCAGTTTATAGAAAATGATAATGATAATTTAGTTCCTATATTAAAAAATTATAAAATGTTTTACAGAAGACAAGACTCTCCTGAAGTTTTTTCTTATAATGGTGCTTTTTATTTAATTAGAGTTAAATCTTTTATTTCGAAAAAGGATTTAGATTATAAAAGTATTTCAAAATATGAAATGCCAATTTGGAGATCCATTGATATTGATAATATTGATGATTTTGATTTAGCTAGTATGTATCTAAAAAAATTCAATGAAAACTTTAAGAATAATTCCTAGACTTGATATAAAGGGGCCTAACCTTGTTAAGGGGATACATTTAGAAGGGTTAAGAGTTTTGGGTGATCCATCGATATTTGCAAGATTCTATTATGAAAATGGAGCAGATGAATTAATTTTTATGGATGTTGTAGCATCTTTATATCAGAGGAATAGTTTAACTGAAATAATAAAGGAAACCGCTAAAAATATTTTTATTCCTTTAACTGTTGGAGGTGGAATTAGAACAATAAATGATATTAAAAATGTATTAAGAGCCGGAGCTGATAAAATTGCAATAAATACAGCTGCTATTAATAATCCTTTACTTATAAGGAAGGCTTCAAAAGAATTTGGTTCATCTACTATTGTGATTTCAGTAGAGGTTATTAAAGGGTCTGATGGTAACTATTATTGTTTTACTGATAATGGAAGAGAAAAAACTGGGATTAATGCATTAGAATGGGTAAAAAAAATACAGGATTTAGGTGCAGGTGAGGTTGTTCTTACTTCAATTGACAAGGAAGGGACAAGGAGGGGACTAGATTTGGATTTAATTAATTTAATTTCAAAAATTGCTGAAATTCCTTTAATCGCACATGGAGGGGTTGGGCAATTAGAAGATATTAATCAGGGATTTAAATTTAATTTGGATGGCATAGCTTTATCTTCAGTTTTACATTATAATTTAATCGATATTAATTCTATTACTAAAATAAAGGAGGGTAATATTGAGTTTTTGAAAAAAAATAGAAATATTAAAAAAAATGGATTAACTATAGAAAACATTAAAAGTTTTTTAATTAATAATGGATTAAAATGCAGAATTTAAATATTTCAAAAAAAATTGTAATTATTGATTATAAAATGAGTAATCTTTTTAGCGTTGTTCGGGCATGTCAAAAAGTTGGATTTAATCCAATTATAACTAATAAAGCTAAAGTAATTAAAAATGCTGACGCTATTATTTTGCCTGGAGTTGGAGCATTTAATTCTGCCATGAAAAATCTTATTAACCTAGAATTAGTTGAGCCTATTATAAGCCATGTTAGAAGTGGTAAACCTATAATGGGAGTTTGCTTGGGAATGCAATTACTTTTTGAAAAAAGTGAAGAGTTTGGTAATCATTTTGGGTTAGGATTAATAAAAGGGGAGGTTGTTAAATTTTTAAAAACTTCAAATTTATATAAAGTACCTCAAATTGGATGGAATTCAATCAAATTAGTTAATAATGAGGAAAATACTGGATTCTTTAAAGGAATTTCAAAAATAAATCATATGTATTTTGTTCATTCTTTCTATGTTATTCCTGCAAATAAAAAAGTTATCTATTCAACTTCAAAATATAACGATATAGAGTATTGTTCCTCAATTTTAAAAGACAATATTTTCGCAACACAATTTCATCCTGAAAAAAGTGGTGAATTAGGACTTTTAATCTATAAAAATTGGTTTAACAAAATATAATTAGAAATGAATAGAATTTTTAAAATGAGTTTAGCTGAAAGAATAAGTAAAGGGTATTATGATCAAAATTTTTCTGATAATAATTTACCTGCATTTTATGGTCTTCCTAAAAGAGTTAAATTTTGTGATTATTGTGTCATTTCTAATCAAAGACCAAATTCATCAATTGAATTTAAAAATAAAGTAAATACAAAAAAAACAACTATTAAAATTCGAGATGATGGTAAATGCGATGCGTGCAAGACAGCTAATAAAAAAAATAAAATTGATTGGGAAAAAAGAGAACATGAATTAATTAAACTTTTAGATAAGCATAGAAAAAGTGGTGGAGAATATGATTGTATTGTCCCCGGTAGCGGTGGCAAAGATAGTGCTATGCAAGCACATATTTTAAAATATAAATATGGGATGAATCCGTTAACAATTACTTGGTCACCTCTAATGTACACTGATTATGGATACCAAAATTGGAAAAACTGGATAGATATTGGCGGATTTGACAATATGCTATTTACAAGAAATGGAGATGTTATGAGGAGATTAACGAAATTATCAATTGAAAATTTATTTCATCCTTTTCAAACATTTATTTTAGGTCAAAAAAATTTCGCACCTAAAATAGCTGAAAAATTGAATATTCCTCTTGTTTTTTATGGAGAAAATGAAGCTGAATATGGTAATCCTTTGGCAGACAATAATACTTCATTGAGAGATAAATCATTTAATACTTTTAAAAATTTAGATAATATATATTTGGCAGGGCTCAAAATAAAAGAATTAACAGATAAGCATAATATTAAGAAAACAGATCTTTTGCCCTTCCTTCCCAGTATACCAAACACTAAAACCAAGACAGATATAAAAATTCATTATTTGGGATACTATATAAAATGGACACCCCAGGAGGCATATTATTATGCAGTTGAAAATACAGGTTTTAAAGCTAGACCATTTAGATCTCAAGGTACATATGCAAAGTATCATAGTATTGATGATAAAATTGATGACTTACATTTTTATACAACTTTTATTAAGTTTGGAATAGGCAGGGCAACATATGATGCATCACAAGAAATAAGAAATAAACATATTACCAGGGAAGAAGGAATTCAATTAGTTAAAAGATATGATGGAGAATTTCCAAATAATTATTTTTCAGAAATCATGGAATATTTAGATTTTGATAAAAATAAGTTTATGGAATTATCAGATAAATTTAAATCTCCTCATTTGTGGATAAAAGATGGTAATAATTGGAAATTAAGGCAAACAGTATATAAATAATTGAATTTATGTTTTTTATAAATTTTTTTAAGCGATTCATTAAAATTTTAAATCAAATTAATGATGTAAAATTTTCAAATGTATTAGCTGCTCAAATTTTGAGATCTATTTTCGAACTTTTTGGAATTGGATTAATATACCCGTATATGAATTATGTTATAACTCCATATAAAATATATGAAAATAAATACTCTATGAGCATTTATGAAAATTTAAATTTTTCTTCCGAAAATGAATTTTTATTTGCTATGGGTTTTCTTTTAATAATAATTTTTTGTTTAAATAGCTTGGTTTCAGCTTTATCGAAAATATATTGTGATAAGTACATTTGGAATACTAACTCTAATTTAATTTCAATCGCATTTAAAAGAGCTATAAATGCAAAAATTGAAAATTATAAAAGACAAAATATAAATAAAATTACTCATAATATAATTGCTGAGGTTAGAGTTTTCGTCAATATTTTAATGGTACCTACTTTTGATTTTTTGTCAAGGTTTTTTTTAATTGTTTTTATAACTACTCTCCTTATGTTTATTAATGTAAAAATAACATTAATTGCATTAGTTTTAGGGTTAATTATTTATTGGTTAGTATATATATTTTTCAGAAAAAAATTAAGTCAAATGTCAAAAAAAAGATTAGACTTAGAACAATCTATTTTTGAATATGTAATTAACTCCCTCAGATCTATTAAAGACATTAAAGTTAATAATCTTGAAGAATATTACATTGAAAAAGTAAAAACTCCTGCTAAACATTTTTCATTTTTAAATCAAGAGATTTCAATTTATGCCAGTATGCCTAAGTATCTTGTTGAAGCTTTGGTTTTTTCAATCACTATATTAGTTTTGATTCTAAATATTGAAAAGGAAAGTATTATAGATTTGATTCCAAGTGTTTCTATTTTTGGAATAGCAATATTTAAATTATTACCAATTTTTCAAGGAATTTATGCTAATATCACAAGAATTAAATTCAATTTTTCTGCAATGGAAGTTATTGAGGATCATATTGCGAATATAAAAAGTGAAAAAGTTAAAAAAGTTGAATACTTAAAATTTAAATCTTTTGAATTAAAGAATATTAATTTTAAATATGATGAAAATAATAAGATTTTAGATAATTTTAATTTGAGACTTAATTCTGGAGATTTTCTTCTAATTAAAGGTGAAAGTGGATCAGGTAAGTCAACTTTAGTAGAAGTTATTTTGGGATTAATTAAACCAAGAAGTGGTAAAATTATGTTAAACGGTAAAACTTTAATCAATAATTTTAATCTTTCCTCAAATATTAAAGTCGGATATGTCTCTCAGGATATTTTTATTTTTGAAGGAACATTAATTGAAAATATAATTATTCCAAATAATAAAAGAGAAAGATATAGTAAAGTTGATCTTAAAAAAGTTATTGAAATTTGTAAACTTGATAGTATTATAAATTCATTAGGGGGATTAGAAGGTAAAATATCTGATGGGGGTAAAAATTTGAGTGCAGGACAAAGACAAAGAATAGCTATAGCTAGGTCAATTATTAATTTTCCAGATTTATTAATTTTTGATGAAGCCACTAGTGCACTCGATATTAAAACTGAAAATCATATTATTAACTCAATTAAAAAAATGAAGAAAACGATTGTAATGATTTCTCATAATAAATCGATTAATAAATTTTCTAATAACATAATAGAATTATGAAATATAAAACTAAAAATGCTGTTTTTCTTAGTACTCAATTATACTCATGTATTTTGGCATTAAAGTTAAAAGATGAATTTAATATAAATCCTCTTTTTTTTCATACCTCTTTAGAAACAGAAAACTTTATTGATAATAATTTTCCACAAGCTATTACTCAAGACTATTATGATTCTATTAAAGGAATTATTCCTTCAAGTTTTAATGAATTCGATAAAAATATATTAAACCTTGATATGATAAATAAGTTATCTGACTCAGAATATATAAGTATTTCAATGCTTGACAGAAATGATTCATTTTCTGATTCATTTAAATATAGAGATAGATTAGAGTTTTACTATAATATGGTTTCCTATTGGGTATTCGTTTTAAAAAAATTAAAAATTAATATTGTTTTTTTTGAAGAGGAACCTCACCAAATGAATGATTATGTATTATATAAAATATGTGAACAACTAAAAATTGAAACTGTTTTATTTGTCAGGACGATAGCTGATCTGGGAATTCTTCCAATGAAAAAGTTTGAATCAGGTTCTGAAAAACTAAAAATAATTTACAATGAAAATTTGAAAAAATATAAAAATGGAATAAAAATTGGTTTTCCTAAGAAACTTGAAAATTACTTTAATGAATTAAACTCAAATTACGAAGATATAGTTAATAGTCATTTATGGAATCAAATTGATGGATATAGAAATCTTATAAAAAAACATAAATCTCCTTTTGTTAATTTCAGATTTTTTACAAAAAAAATATTTGGATTTTTTGATAATAATTTAATTGATAGAATTAATCTTTTTAGAGCCAAAAATTTTAATTCTGACCAAAAGGAATTAAAAAAATTTTTTAGAGATTCTAACATGAAATATTTTAATTATTTAATTAATAAGACCAAAACCATTTTAAAAAAAATAGAAAATAAAAAAATATATATTAAATTATCCAATTATGATTTAGATTTAAAAAAGGAATATCTATTTGTAGCTTTTCAGTATCAGCCTGAAAAATCTACTTGCCCTCTCGGCAATAGGTTTAATAATCAAATTTTAATGTTACGTAAAATAAGAGAGATGTTACCTGAAAAAATAAAAATCTATGTAAAAGAGCATCCTAGTCAATTTATATTTGATCATACTAGATTTGGTGAAATAAACCGTGATAAGGAATTTTATAATAAAATCATTCAAATACCTAATGTTGAATTAGTTCCAATAGATTTTAATTCCTTCGATTTAATTGACAATTCAATAGCAGTTGCATCGATAACAGGAAGTATTGGATGGGAAGCAGTAAATAGAGGTAAAAATGCATTGTGTTTTGGTTATTCATGGATGAGAAATTGTGAGGGGATTCATACTATACTTAGTGATGAAGATTTAATTGAAAAAATTGATTCTATTTTAAGTGGAAATTTAAAGGTTAATATTGATAAAGTGAAAATTTTTGGTTTTTCTATTTTCAATCTTAAATTTCAAGCAGCAATTGGGGGTAAAAAAGCTTTAGATTATAAAAATATTTCTGAAGAGAAAAATGCACAAATTCATATAAATGCATTTAAATGGTTATTTAATAATTAATAATAAATATTTTATGTTTTATTTTTATTCTTTTTTTTATTGTATGGCTAAGATTATAATTTCAGTCTTTAATATTTTATATTTAAGATTCATTTTTAATTATGATTTTAAGATTTTTAATTTGAAAGTTGAAAATAAAAATGATAAAATTTTTATTTTAGGTTCTGGTAATTCAATCAATAAGTTATTAAAATCTGAATGGGATGAAATTAAAAGTTCAACATCAATTGGAATAAATTATTTCATCTTAAATGATTTTGTCCCAGATATTATTCAACTTGAATTACAAAGTGATAGCTCAGCACATTTGAATAATTTAAAGAATATTTTCAACAAAAGGGAAAATGATTTTAAAAATACTTTAATACTGATTAAATCAAATTATTTTTCAATTAAAGAAGTTGAATCAAGAAAATTTTTTTTAAAAAACATTCCTGAGTCATTGAAAAAAAATATTAGATTTTCAATTGATTTTCCAATAGTTGGTAAAAATAAAAATCAATTTTTAAAGTCATTAAAGATTTTAAACTTTTTTGGAATATTTAATTCAAATACTTTATCTGTTTCTCCTCATGTAAGAGCATCGCTAGGCTATAGTGTTGTCTTGGCCTCCAGATTAAAATTTAAAAAAATCATTTTAGTTGGTGTAGATTTAAAAAATACTAAATATTTTTTTCAAGACAATTTAAATATGTTTTATAAAAAATATGAAATAAATAAGGATTTTTTTATCAAAAATTATTTTACAGTAAACAAAAATAGAGAGCATCTTACAAATGATGAATTAGTACATGAGGTAACTATTATAGAGGCATTAAAACTATTTTTTAAAGTTTCAAATACTGATTCAGTTATTTTTACTAATTCTAAGAAAAGTGCTTTATATCCTACTTTTAATAAATATTAATTTTTTTATTCTAATAACTAATGAAAATAAGAAGAACTCATGATAAATTATGTCTCAATGAAAACAGATATGATCAAACAAAAGAGATATTTAAAGATATTGTAGATAATTGTTTTAAAGAAAATGAATTAAATCAAAATCTTAATTTATGCGATATGGGATGTGCGGCTGGGGAATTTTTGTATTATTTAAATAAAATTGCTCCGAATTCAAATTTAACTGGGTTAGATATTTTAAAAGAATTATTAATAAAGGCTAAAATACATGTCCCCAAAGCAAATTTAGTTAACGGGTCAGTTTTGGATAAAAATATTTTTAAGGAAAATCAATTTGATAAAACTTTTTTAACAGGAGTGCACAGTATTTTTGATGATTTTAAAGATTGTTTTAAAAATTTAATTAAATGGACACAACCTGATGGTTTAGTATTCGTAACTGGACTTTTTAACCCATCCCCAGTTGATGTTTTTTTAAAGTTTAAAGAGTCTAAAGATTATGAAGATGATTTTTTTGAAACAGGGTGGAATATTTTTTCACAAAATTCCGTTGGAAAGTTTTTAAAAGAATTAAATAAAGTAAAGTCTTTTGATTTTAAAAAATTTGATATTAAAATTGATTTGAAAAGACAAATGGATCCAATTAGGAGTTGGACTTTCAAAGATGAAAAAAAAAATAGGATAATTACAAATGGGTTAAGCATTGTTCAGCCTCATTATATACTTAAAATTCAACTTTGAAAAAATTAATTCTTAATTTAGTAAATAATATAAAAATAGAATAATAAGCAAAATTTAAAAAATATGTTTTATAATTTTCGATTTACCAAAATACCTTGGTTTTTCTTTGAAAAGTTAAAAATTAACCGAAAAAGGCTATTTACATTGGCACAATATAGGAAAGTAGCAATAAAATTTAATCAGAGGTTTTATAATAATATTAAAGAAGATTTTGTTTCAAGTAAATCTAATTACGACAACATATACTCTGATCTTATAAATAATGGTTTCACTAAAATAGCAACAATTAAAGATAAATTTGTTTCAGAATTATTATCAAATATTGATTCTAAATTTGATTTAAATTTTTCTAAAAAAATTAAAAAGTCTCAAATCGAGTTAGTTAGTAGAGAACAGTTAGAAAAAGAAAAATTCATTTTTAAATTTTTAAAAAACAGTAAAATACTTTTACCTATTCAAAAGTATTTTAAAAGTAAAGCTAGATATTTTGGATGCAGTATCATTGGGAGTAATATTACAAATGACCTCTCAGGTTCTCAAAATTTTCATTTAGACAATATTGAAGAAAGTGCATTTAGAATAATGGTTCTTATGACTGATGTAGAAATAGTTAATGGTCCAACATTAGTTATAAATTCAAAAGATACTGAAAGAATTATCAAAAATAATAATTACATGAATAGAAGGGATTATGCATTAATGACAGACGAAAATTTAGGTATAGAAAATGAAAAAATTAATAAATTTTGTGGTAAAAAAGGAGACGTTTTTTTGTTAGATACTTGCAATTGCTTTCATGCTGGAGGAAGAGTCTTGGAAGGTCAAAGAATTGTTTTAATGGCAACTATTGCCAGGGGTTTAAGTTCAAACTTTAGGTGGATGTATAATGGAAAATATTCGTATGGGGCTCAATTATGACAAAAAATTCAAAATTGTCTTTGTTTATTAGATTTGATAAAGTCATAGGCAGCAGGGTGGTTAATTATTTTTCAAGGTGGATGCCAAAATATGTTTTATCTTTAGATAATTATAAAAAACCTTTTAAGAATAAAAAAAAGATTTTATTAGGAGATTTTATATTTGGATTTCACAAAAATTTAAATTTCTCTGATTACAAATATTTTGCAATAATTTCTAGCCCTGAATTTCGTCTAAAATCAATCTACAATTCAATATTAGAATCCTCTGGAACTAATTTAAAAAAAATATTAATTAAGGATAGGATTTCTTTTTCAAAATTTATTGATTTGCAAGGTAAAATCCAAGGGATCCCGTCCGAAAATTTTTGTTCAAAAGCTTTAGGTATAGATATCTACCAAGAAGAAAAAATTGTTTTTAAAGACATAGACAAACTGATTAAAAATAAAAAGATTAGCTTATTTTCATTCACCGATTACGATTATTTAATTGCAAGTATTTCAAGGTTTTTAAAAATATTTTTTTTTTATCCTTTAAGACCATTCCCAATCCCAAATTCTTTTGTTAATCGAATAAATAAAGATTTAATTAATAAAATTAACAATAAAAATAAGTTTGATAAATATTTACATGATCAAATTTGTAATTTAAAACATAAAAAAACATGTAATTACTTTGTTGTAAAATTAAATCAAATTTTACAAAGGCCTATTGAACCTATTTATAAAAAATATATTAATCTAAATTATAAGTTTAGGTCTTCGATGTCAAAAATAAACGTAAGAGAAAAAAAAATTAGTTTTCAATCTTTTGGTAAAATTAGACTTATGTATGTTAATAAAAATGAATTAAGGGGTAAACGCTACATTCATAAGAAAAATTGGGAAGATTTTCCACATCTTGTCTGGAGAGAGGCGGCCAAGATATGTGATACAATTGTTGATGTTGGGTCTAATTATGGAGAGTTTTTAATTTTGTTGGATGTTTCAAAAAAATTAATATACTCAATTGAGCCGAATAGTAATGTTTTAAAATTTCAAATTAAGACATTAAGTAATTTAAAAAATGAAAATGAAATACATTTTATAAACAAGTTGGCTTCTTCAAAGATTAAAGATCAATTCATTTCTATTAACTCATACGATTCAGGTAATTCTTCCATTTTCCGCCCTTTATTTGGTAAAAAAGTCTTGATGTCTTCAATTAGGGTGGATTCATTAAAATTAACAAAAAATATTGCAATGAAAATTGACACTGAAGGGTATGATTTAGAGGTAATTGAGGGGTCTAATCGAATTTTTAGTCCTAATAACAAAATTTTTATAACTTTTGAAAGTAACGCTTCACAATTAGAAATGATTCAGAATTTAAAAAATAAAATTAGTTACGATTTTGAATGGTATTTTTACAGCAAGAATAATTTTATCAAATGGAATGAATTTAAAAAAATTGAAGTAGGGAATTCTTTTTTCGATGTCTACTTTACTAATATAACCCAAATTAAAAAAATATTAAGAAAATATAATATTAATGATATAATAGATGAAATCTAAAATAAAATTTAATATTAAAAAGGCTCACGGAATTATGTTTCATCACTTTCATGATGATTTAAAACATATTAAAGGTCAAGGATCGATTGATCATATTCAGTTTGAAAATTTATTAATTTTTTTAAAAAAAAATTTTAAAATATTAAAAGCTGAAAATTGGTATAAAAAGGCTATTAATAACGAATTAACTGAAAATGAAATATGTTTAACATTTGATGATAATTTACTTTGCCAATATGAAGTAGCTTTGCCTATTTTAGAGAAATATGGATTAACTGCATTTTGGTTTATATACTCATCACCATTAAAAGGAGTTAATGAGAAAATTGAGATTTACAGAAATTTTAGAATGGCTGAATTTCAAAATATTAATCAATTTTATGATGAATTTGATAAAATAATAATTGATTATGGAGAATCTAAAAATGTTGAAAGTGGTTTAGAAAATTTCAATGATAATTACTTATCAGATTATTTAATTTATTCCTATAGAGATAAGAAATTTAGGTTCATAAGAGATAAAATTTTAGGGCCTGAAAAATATTATTCAATTATGGATAAAATGATTTCAAAATCAAATTATGATGTTAATGAACAATCAAAAAAAATATGGATGAGAAAGGATCAAATTAGTTATTTAAACTCAAAAAAACATATCATAGGACTTCATTCACATTCTCATCCAACTAAAATCAATAATTTAAATATTGAAGATCAGAAAAGAGAATATTCGGTAAATTATAAAATATTAAAAGAAATAATAAATGATGATTTATTATGTGTTTCTCATCCTAGTAATTCATATAATAATTCAACATTAAAAATTTTAAAAGATTTAAATATTAAAATTGGGTTTAGAGCTAATATGAAAGAAGGATTTAATTCAATATTTGAATTACCTAGAATAGACCATTCAATTTTAATACAAAAGTTAAATATATGACAATTACTATTTTTACTTCAAATCAGCCAAGGCATTTGTCATTAATTAGAGATCTTTCTAAAATTTCAAAAAAAGTTTATGCTATAATTGAGGTATCTACTGTTTTCCCGGGGGAAGTAAAAGATTTTTACAATAACTCCCCAATAATGAATAAGTATTTCCAAAAAGTAAGGAATTCTGAAATTTCTTTTTTTGGAAACATTAGCTTTCTTCCTCCAAATGTGAAACCAATAATAATTAAATCTGGAGATTTAAATAAAATAAAATTGAATATACTAAGTGAAGGCTTAAATTCTGATAAATATATTGTTTTTGGATCTAGCTATATTAAAGGGCCTTTGATTGATTTTTTGATTAATAAAAACACATATAATATTCACATGGGGGTTTCTCCATATTATCGAGGTAGTTCGTGTAATTTTTGGGCTTCATACAATGGAGATTATAATATGATAGGATCAACCATTCATATGCTTTCTAAAGGTCTAGATTCAGGACCAATTTTATTTCATTGTTTACCTAATTTTGAAAAAAATATATTTGATTTTTCAATGCGTTCTGTATTAAGTGCTCATAAGGGGATTGTCGAGATGATTAAAACTAAAAGAATCGATTCTTTTAAAAAGCATCCTCAAAATAAATCATCTGAAATTTTTTATTCAAAAAAAATTGATTTTAATGATAAAATAGTTTCGGAGTATTTAAGAGATATAAAATTTCAAAAACTCAATAAAAGTAAAGTAGTTAATAGAGATAAATCAATTTATATTAATCCTTTTTTTTATTGAAGTGTAATTAAAATATTGGTGAAATAATGAAATTTATTTATAAATACAGACTTAAATTATGACAATACTTAACATAATTTCTCAAGCTATAAAGCCCAAAAGGTTAATTATAATGGCCAAAAAATTTTTTTTAAGATTTTTCGACCAAGAGGGTACTTTAAGTCATAGTGATAACTTAAATTGGTTAGAATCAAATTGTATTGTATTTGAAGATTATGCAAAAGCGATTGATCCTTATTTGTGGGAAAATTCAAAAAAGGTTTGTGAAAAGATAAAATTTGATGCTAAAACCAAATTAAAAAAAATAAAGTACGATCTTGGAGGAGGAGGTTTTTATCCTTTATTATATTTTCTAGTCAGTTTAAAAAAACCAAAAATAATTATAGAAACGGGAGTTGCTGCAGGATATTCATCATATGCTATATTAAAAGCAATTGAAAATAATGGTATGGGTAGATTATATAGTAGTGATTTTCCTTATTTTAGAATACCAAACCCTGAAAAATATATTGGAATTATAGTACCAGAAAAATTAAAAAAAAGTTGGAATTTATTTATTGACGGGGATAATATTAATCTTCCTTTAATTTCTAAAAAAATTCAGAAAATTGATGTCTTACATTATGATTCAGATAAAAGTTATATTGGTAGAAAACATGCTTTAAATTTATTAAAAAATAATATGGATTCTTCCACAACTTTAATTATGGATGATATTCAAGATAACAGCTTCTTCTATGATTATATTTTAAAACTTAAAAACTCAAAATGGTATATATTTAAATTTGAAGGCAAATATATTGGATTTATTGAAGGTTTATAGTTATTAATTATGCAACACATAGAATAATTGATATTTAAGAAACAAAAAAATTATCTTTAATGATTAAAATAACTTTAATTTGAAAATATTAGTAACTGGCTCTGCTGGATTTATAGGATTTCATTTAGCTAAAAATCTTTTAAAACAAGGATTTTCAGTAGTTGGATTAGATAATTTGAATAATTACTATGACTCTCAACTAAAAATTGATAGATTGTTATCATCAGGGATTAATATTAATAAATTAAATAAAGATTCCTTTGTAGATTCTGGTGATGGTAAATATAGATTTTATAAATGTAATTTAGAAGATGAAAATAAATTAAAGAAAATTTTTTCATATGAAAAATTTGAAGCCGTATGTCACCTAGCTGCTCAAGCTGGAGTAAGATATTCTTTATCAAATCCTAAAGCTTATATAACAAGTAATATAGTTGGATTTCAAAATATTATTGATTTGTGTAAAGATTTTGAAGTAGATAATTTTAGCTTTGCATCGAGCTCTTCAGTTTATGGAGCAAACTCTAAATTGCCTTTTTCAACAATCGATAGGGTAGATCATCCATTATCGTTATATGCTGCTACCAAAAAATCCAATGAATTAGTAGCACATACTTATTCACATTTATATGGAATAAAAATTACTGGGCTCAGATTTTTTACAGTTTATGGACCATGGGGTAGACCAGATATGGCATTATTTTTATTTGTAAATTCTTTATTAAAAAATGAAATAATTAATGTATACAATAATGGAAATATGACTAGGGATTTTACATATATTGATGATATTATAAAAGGAATTATTAAAGTAATTAATAGTCCTGCTAAAAAACCAGAAGAAGAAAGTTTTTACAACCCAACCATGTCTTCATATAAAATTTATAACATCGGGAATAATAATCCTACAAAATTGATGGATTTTATAAAAACAATAGAAAATATTTTAAATATGAAATTTAAAATAAACTATATGGAAATTCAACCTGGGGATGTCCCAAATACATATGCAAACATTGATGATTTAATCAAAGAGTTTAATTATAAACCTAGTACTCCTATTAAAAAGGGTATTGAGAATTTTATAGATTGGTATTTAAATTATTATAAAATTAAGTTATTATGAAAAAGTTTTCGATTGGTATTATAGGTATGGGTTATGTTGGTCTTCCTCTAGCAGTAGCTTTTTCAAAAAAATATTTAACTTTAGGATACGATATAAATAATAAAAGACTTGATGAACTAAGAGGCGGAATTGATAGAACAAATGAATTAGAAAGTCAAAGTTTAAAAAAAAATTTAAAAAATTTATCTTTAACGAATGATATTCAAAATTTAAAAAATTGTAATATTTATATAATTACTGTTCCTACTCCTGTCAATGAAGATAAAACTCCGAATTTAAATCCAATTACTGAAGCAACATTAATAGTCTCTGGAATTTTAAAAAAAGATGACATAATAATATTTGAGTCTACAGTTTATCCAGGATTGACAGAAGAAATTTGTGTTCCAATTTTAGAAAATGGATCAAAATTAAATTTCAATAAAGAATTTTTTGTTGGATACAGTCCTGAAAGGATTAACCCTGGCGATAAGAATCATACAATAAAAAAAATTATTAAAGTTGTTTCTGGTTCTAACAATCAAACTTTAAAAATTATTTCCAAATTATATAATTCAATTATTGAGGCTGGGGTGTATGAGGCTCCTTCGATTAAAATTGCAGAAGCTGCTAAAGTGATTGAAAATTCCCAAAGAGATATTAATATTGCTTTTGTAAATGAATTATCAATCATATTCAATAAAATGGGTATAAGTACTGGTGAAGTTTTAAAAGCTGCAAATACAAAATGGAATTTTTTAAATTTCTATCCTGGTTTAGTTGGAGGACATTGTATTGGAGTTGATCCATATTATTTAGCATATAAATCAAAAAAACTTGGATATAATCCAAAAGTAATTTTATCAGGTAGGGAAATTAACGATTTAATGCCATCATTCATTGTTGGAGAAATTCTTAAACAGTTTTTAAAAAAAAGGGATTCTATTAAAAAATGTTCTGTACTAATTTTGGGAGCTACTTTTAAAGAGAATTGTCCTGATTTCAGAAATTCTAAAGTTATTGAAGTTTATAACAGACTAAAAAAAATTGAATTTAAGGTCGAAGTTTATGACCCATGGATTGACAACTTTGAGTTTAAGCAAGAAAATGATTTTATGACTATAGAAAAATTAGATGAATCATTAAAATATGATATTATAATACTTGCGGTAGGCCATAATGAATTTAGAAAAATCGATCCTAAAAAATTTCTAATTAAAAATGGACTTGTTTTTGATATTAAGGGATTTTATAAAGAAAGAGATTTTCATTATTTATGAAAAACCCGAATTTATTAATACATATAATTCCAACCCTAAAAAATGGTGGAGCTGAAACAGTACTAGCTAGACTTGTTGAAGAGTTTTATAAAATAAAAATCAATCAGTATGTATTCACAATAAGCGGTAGTAATACTGATTTTCACTATGAAAAAATAAAACCTTTTTGTGAAATAATTCATTTAAAAAACAATAAGGAAAGGGCATTTCAAATTCTAAAATTAAACCAAAATTCAACTTTAATTGGATGGATGTATAAATCTTTTTTTTTAGTTTATAGTTATAAGTTAAAGTTTAATTTATCAAACCCAATTATCTGGAATGTAAGAAATTCAAATTTTAGATTTTTTCAATTTTATCAAAAGATTGGTTTATTATTTTTTGGAGTTTTATCAAAATTTATAAATCCAAGAATTATTTATTGTTCATTTAAATCAAAAAAAGTTCATGAAGCTTATTTTTTTAAAAAAACTAATTCCGTTGTTATTCAAAATAGGCTTGCAAAAAAATATTTTGAAAATGAAAATCTAATTCAATTACCAAAAAATTATATTCTTTTTGTCGGAAGAAGAAATAAGCAAAAAGGAATAAAAAGATTATTTAAGATTTCGAAAAAAATTCTTCTTCAAATTGATGATTTGAAACTTGTTATTGCTGGATATGGTTGGAATTTAGAAAATATACCAAATTCAATAAGAGATAAAGTTCAATTATTGGGAGATGTAAAAAATATTTTTTATTTATATAAAAAATCAAAATGCCTATTATTTACTAGTTTGAGTGGAGAGGGTTATCCTAACGTTTTACCAGAAGCTATGGTATCTGGAACTCCAATTGTAGCTTTTCAAGCAGGTGATTCAAATTTAATTTTAAAAAATTATAAGTTTGGAAAAACAGTTGATAGTGATATTGAATTTGAAAATCAGCTTTTAAAATATATTGAAAGCAATTATAAAAAAAGGGTTATTGAAATTGAAATAAATAGCCAAAAGAAAAAGTTAAATTTTAATAAAACTCTTAATGAATACAATAAATTTATATTTTAATGTGCGGAATTAATGGATATATAGATAAAACAAATTCCAAGAATTTAAATTCCATTATTCATCAAATGAATAAAATGGTTATCCATAGAGGTCCAGATGATAGTGGTCTTTTAGTTAAAAATAATATTGCTTTAGGAATGCAAAGAC